>Ga0307931_1000767_pt1 | contig 21038 bp, 18 predicted proteins | sample OrgLakmetageno47_FD_201816 | JGI IMG/M metagenome (GOLD analysis project Ga0307931, IMG submission 201816) | Saline water microbial communities from Organic Lake, Antarctica - #47 | ecosystem: Environmental > Aquatic > Non-marine Saline and Alkaline > Saline | place: Antarctica: Organic Lake...
TTTTTGCAAGAAGCTTCACTTCCTGCCCTCTTGGCTTTCTCAAAAGAGATGAATAAGGATTGTATATATTAATAAGAAGTCTTCATCAGCAGTTAGATCTTGATCCAATGCATACTAACTAGTACATGAGCCTCTAATCATCATGCAATTCGAGCATTCATTCAAGACATCAGCAGAGAGATTAAGCCTAAATTTCCACCCTTCTAAATAAACATCGTGCAATGTATGTAAAGCTTTGATGATCGCGAAGTAGCAACATATTAAGTCTCAATTTGGGCTTTAGATTTTATACTTCATTTCGTCGCTAGCTCGCCATCTCGTTGAGCTGCTTCTGTGCAACACCGGTAAATCGTGTCAAATGCACGCACTTCAGGGGAAGGCAAATGGGCAAGGTCGAGGCTTGGACGTGAAATTGCTGCCGCATACGTCAGTACCATCCATACAATTCTACTAAAGAGAGAGAGTTTCAAGGCATAGACTTCTCGTAAGCTGCAGTTGCATCTAGTCGCAGTGCGGAGAGAGCTTTGCAGTACTCGATATTTATTCGGCATTGCTACAGCACAGAAATGTCCGTACGTTAAATGGACTCTCTCTTACATCTGGCTCTCCTACTCATACAAATGTGACCTTAACCTAATAACTTAGAAAATGGCTAGTGGTGGAACTCCGGTTATGTGGCTCTGCGCTTGGCAGAGATGTCAGTAAACTTAGCCAAACCCCGTTTCCTTTTTATATTTAATTGCATACTAATACTACATTGGGATATGCATGTATTTAGAATAAGCATGCAGCCTGAAGCATCGCGGCTACATTATCCAGACTTACTTAGCAAGGCCGAGGGCCGAGGGTAGGAGTTGCTGAGATCGGTTGGCGCTCGGCGCCTAATGATCAATAAAGGATAAGAAAATGATTCTGAAGCGAGGTCCGACTGGGGCAAAAAAAGGAGATGCCTCGTGGACCTGGAACGGGGCCCTCGAACGAGCAACTTACTCTGCCGTCTTGCTGGCCTTCTTCTGGCTTCCGCTTCAGGGGAGATGCTATTTACCTAGAAGTTTTCGCGCAAATATTACGCAATTCGATTCTAGTTCCCATGTAGCCCTCCTGATAACAGTTTTCTTGTCTTTCTCTTTCTTTGTTGCTTTTAAAGGGAAAAGTTTTGGCCAGTATTAAACATCCTACTCATCGTGGTAATGCGAAGTGTCAAATTAACATGAACGGGCGACTCTTCTGTATCGCCGGTAACATTACAAATAATCCCCGGACAGCTCTCATCTCCCCCCCCCTCCACACATCCCCCACTCATTGTGTGGTCAGGATTGGACTGAGCTTGGTGACCATGATGTGGTGTAGAGCGACTCGGACCTCGTCGTCGCGGCAGCGAATCAGCTCGCACATGCTGGGCATCACCCACCCCAGGTGATGCCGCAGAAACTCGTCGCTGCACTGACCAAGGCACAACAGCACTTGTACCACGAGCGGAGTCATAGCTGACGTCTCGGCCTGAAGGGACGCCGCAACGGCACCAGGCTGTGTGTTGCGCGCATGCGCTGCGCGGCCGTCTTTTAAGGCATATTCGTCCAGCAACAACTGAAAGACGTACGTCAGCCGAGAACTGGCAAATGCGCCGTATGGTACGACGTCGCCGGTGTTGCTGTGCGTGGCGAGACTCGTGGTAGGTTCCGCTGCGACATAAGCAGCCGCAAACGTGGCCGCCGGCTGTACAGAGACTTCACTGCCTCGAGGCCATGACACGAGAAGGAAGTCGCCGGGTTCAACCGCTTGCTGCGACGTTGATGCCCCTCTTCCTAGCCCGTCGATATCTTGGGCAGGCGCACCAAGCATTCGCCCTTCAGGAAAGCACTGCGCGTGGTCTAAGAGGGACACCTGGAACGCAAAGACTTGGCTGGTGCCGTTGCTACGAGACCGGTAAATGGACCCGTGCGCGCGCACTTTCGGGGCCCAAGCCGCGGCCGACGGAGGACCAGACGAGCGGGCAAGGTCGAGGCCGGGGCTTTGCATCGCTGGTGTGTGCATCAGGGCGCCTTTGGCACCGGCCGTGCTGTCGCTGACTATTCCGATGCTGCTACTTCCTCCAGCACCTGAATCTGACCCTTGGGCATTCTTGGCGCTGTGCGCTCTTCTTTCCTCGAGGGCCAAGAGCCTTCCAAGAGTGTCCAAGAGCAAAGCATAGGCGTTGGACTCCTGCTCTACTAAGTGCGGCAATAGCCCGGGGCTGCCAGGAAACACCATGAAGCCATTGTGCGCAAGCTGCTGGCGAAGCTCTACTTCAGCGTGGAAAAGCCTCGCTGCAGCGGCGGAAGACAGCACGCTGTCGAGCAAGGCGGTCAAGTGGTCTTCGTTCAGGTCCAGGTAGTAAGCTTCGAGCACGCCTTGCAGCGCCGCTTGCACCGCCTTGGTCACCACCAGCTGCGCCATGGCGCTACGCCGAGCGAGCGGGCTCATGACGCTTTCGGCTGCTTCGGCTGCTGTTGCGGGGGAAGCTTGCTGCTGATGCGGCGCCGGTGAATGCGCACCAGGGGCCGGTGAAAAAGGGGCGTCCAAGGGGGCTGCACCTGCCTCAGGGTAAGCGTCAGCATCGGGCTCCACTGCCGACACGTCAGCCCCAGGAAACGGCGACGAAGCGCCTGCTGAGGGAGACAACGGCGGCAACCCGTGCTGTTGGTCCAGTTGCTGCGGCGGCACTTTTGGCATCGGAGGATGCATGATGGGCGGCAGCGGGCGGCAGGCAATGTTGGCGAGGGCGTCGCACAAGGAAGTCCACAGGCGCGGTGGTGCGCCGCTGGGCATGCGGTACACAAGCTCTACTAACGCGTCAGCAGCGATGCGGGCCAAGGTCTCAATCTCTTGGCAGATGCTCTCGGTGAGCAGCGACAAAGTCTCGTGAAGCAAAGTGTCTGCGACCTCGGGAAATGCACCAAAGAGGTCAATGCAGACGGAGAAGACTGCCTTGGCTGTCGAGGTGATGAATGAGCTCCCGTCGTTGGTAGCAATCGGAGGGCTCTGCGTAGGGCACGACGACATCACTTGAGCTGACGCGCTGCCGTCGGTCCATGCTGACTCCATTACAGGAAAGATGACCCCTTTGAACACCAGCCGCCACGTTTCATCGCTGAACGCACCACCGTAAGCGAGCAAGGTCCCCCCGAGGGTGTCGAGCGCTTTGAGCCGTACAGGGCCGCGCGGATCCCCTACCAGTTGGGCCAGACCATACAGTAGAGGCCACCACAGCTGCCACTGCTGCTCGTCTACACAGGTTACTTTGCCGTGCAGCGTAGGCCGCTGCCCCGCCTTGAGCCGAGGGTCCCGCGCGAGCACGTCACCAATCACGCCGCTGCCCAGGCGATCGGCACTCGCGCGCACCAGCTCGATGGCTTCGAGCGCAGTGGCAAGGTGCTGCGCGTCGAGGTCCTGCGCTGCTTTGCTGCCACCACCGCTGCTGTGAGATGATGAAGGGCAGGCGGCAAACATGAGGAGAGCGTTGGTGAGCTCCGTGAAATCGAAAGCGAGAAGGTCCGCGTGGGTGGTGGCGAGCCTTTTCAGGCACGCAAACCCCAAATTGGCAACTGGGAGCAACGGGTCGTGTGCAGCAACGCCCAGAACGGCGAGCAGAGGCTTCCAGCCCGACCGGAGTTGGTGCAGCCGGGCTTGCACCAAGGAGTCTACGCTCAACACCACGAGCTCGCGGATTTCACCGTGCTTGGAGCCCCGCATGATCGCCTCGAACGGTTTCAAAAAGAGCCGTTGGAAGTTGAAGTCCCGGAGCTCGTCCTTGGTCAAGAACTTGACGCTGAGCTGCCGCAGCGAGTCAATCGCGTACATGGCCACCTTGACGTTGGGGTGCAAGCCCGCAGACGCGAAATGGTCCGACATGACCCCCCACACCGTGGACCAAATCAAACGCGGCCGCGACTCCATGTTGAAGGCCGCCACTTCCACCAATTTCTGAAGGCAAAACACGCGCGGTGCCCCGGCTTCCCCGCCCTGGCTAGTGTTCGCGCCTCCAGCCCCTCCACTGGCGGTGGTGACAGCAGCGGAGCTTCCAGGTGCTCCTCCTCCAGTGGTTCCACTGCCACCAGTGCCCGGTGCTTGGCCCGTGGCTTCCCACCCTCGCAAACTTTTGGTGCCGCCGCTGTGCAGCTCGTGGTGGGCCACCTTGCTCAATTGCGTCACGAAATGCTGAATCCCTGCGGAATCGAGCTGCGTGCTGTGGGCGAAAATCCGGTCGATCTTGTCGAGCAACTCGTCCACAGCGCCTAGCAAATGCGCAGCGTTGGCTTCCTCCACTGCTTTGGCAGCCGTCGACGACATCATTGCCGTGCCCCCCGCCGTCGTAGAGCCAAACACCATGCGCGCGATGCCTTCCGACATGGTGCCACTGCCGCTATTGCTGCTGAAGCTGTTGCTGCGCGCGGGGCTACTGCCGCTGCCGCCGCCGCTACTGCCGTTCCGACTCGCGGCAGGTTCGAAGAAGTCGTCCGAGGTGGTGCCGCCGCTGCCGTGGCCTTCAGTGAGGCGGTACAGGCGGCTGATGCACTGCAGCACCGGCTCCCAGGCCTCGCCCAAGGTGTTGCCCTCGGCCACCGCCACCCGCAGCAAGCACTTGACGCACTCGATGTGCCGCGGCTTCATTTCCCGCACGCTGTCCAAAGTGGTAAACTTGGCGAGGGCGTTCACCAGGGTGGCCCGGGCCGTGGCCATGTCGAGTGCGCTCGCCAAATGAATCGCGTCCTGTAGGGCGGCCAAGCATAACCCCACGACTTCTTGGTCTTCCAGCAGGGCCTGGGACGAGCCGGCCGCGAAGTCCCCACTCGCGGGGGGCGCTTCCAGGGTGAAGCTGAGTGTGCCCACGATGCTGCCCCACGCCACGTCAAACATGGGCCGCACGTACAGGTCCTGTAGGTCGCTTCCCGATAAGCGCCGGAACGATGCTCCACCAGCAGCTGCGGTGGAAGCAGCATTAGGGTCTGCCCCACTTGCTCCATCCGCGATCGCTAATTGGCCGTTGAGGCTGCTCGTAGAAGATGACGCTGATGTCAACCCGCTTGCTTGAAGCCCTTCTCCTCTTTTCGCGGCTGCTTTGGCCTGCCGCCGTTGCACCTGAAACAGGGACTCCGAGGCCTTGACCATGTCTTCGCGCTCGCGGTGAAACGCCAGCATGCGCCGCTTCTCGACCGGCAAAGCGCTGCCAAACACCGCGGCCAGAGCGGTGTCCGACTCGCTGCTCGCGCGCTTGTCCTTCAGGTGCTCGTCGTCCTTGAGCGAAATGGGGTTCTTCTTGATGCGGTCGTAAATCGCGTCCAAATACTCGTCCGGTAAGTTCCCACCGTTGGCAATACCCTCCACTTGCCGCCGGAAGATGGCTTTGGTCATGCGGCGGTCGTCCGCAATGGCGGGGTTGTGCAGGTCGGTGTTGAGCATGATGATGCTGAAGGCCAGCACAAAGGCCGTGTCGGCAGAGGGGAACACGCCGCCCGCGTTCTGAATGCAGTACCGTTCGGCAAATTTCTCCATCATGCGGTCAATCTTTTGGGCTTCACCAGGCAGGCGGAAACCCGCCAAAAAATGCCGAATCGCTTCGTCGAACGCCTTCTTTTCGAAGTCCATCATGTCGATGTACTCGTGGAGCACTTTCACGCAGAAGCCGTTGGCGTACTCCTTTTCTTTGCCCAAATAGTCGCCAATCACCGTCTTGTCCAGCTGGTCGCAGAAAGTGTGCAGGAACTTGGCCACTTGCCTCGGCTCGTGCTGCAAGTGCCCCCGCTCCTCCAGGTACTTGAGCCCCGTGGAGGGCTTCAAGTTGAACTGCAGGATGCCGCGCTGTTGCTCTTCCTTGAACCGCTGCTTGCGGTCAAACGACTCCACCGCCTCTTGGCCCTGGGGCGACGTCAGGCCGCGCGCTGAGGACGCACCGCTAATGCCACCTCCCGAGTGGTCTCCCCCCGGCGACAGCGGCGCCTCGTAATGCGTGGCCGACGCCTCCACGTCATCCATGGGAGCCGGCGATGACGCGCGCGCCACCACTTCATGGCTCGGTGGCGACAGGTCGTCCTCGGCACTGGTGGACGGTGCTGACGCCGAGGACGACGCGCACTGCACCAGGGACTTGAGGATGGCCCCGAGCCCCTTGAGGCCCAGCTTGCGGATGCGCCCCTGGTCCATGGCCGCCGACCGCTGCCGCGCACTCGCCCCAAACCCCACCAGCGCGTCCGCCGCCGACGCCGACTGGGCTTGAGAGGACTGGGTCTTGGCGCAGCGGGCCAGAGCGTCGACCATTTGCCGAAACAAGTCCACGGATTCGAAGTCGGCGTCGTAGTTAAGGAAAATCTCTACGAGGGCCGTGGGGTCCTGGCACATGGTGTGAAACACGTCTAAAACCAAGCCCTTGTGGTGGAAAGTGCTGTTTTCCGAGTCCAAAATGCGCAAGAAAATCTTGGTGATGAAGACTTCGATTTCGGCCTGAAAGAGGACAAAAAGGTGGCGAGGGTGAGTTCGAGGTATTCACAATGGCACGTGTCTTGGACGGCGGAACACAAAGAAGCAGGGAAGAAGAAAATTTGACACCCGCATACCAAATTGCATAATTAAGGCATGAACTACAACCGGTATCATTACACTGCTCGCAGCCGCACTACACGGCATGCACGTGAAACCACAAAAAGTTTGCATTTCACCTTGAGGTGGTCTTTGAAGTGCTCTGCGAGTTGCACGAAGACTTGCAGAGATATATCCACCACTTCCGGCACGTTGGCCGTGCAGTTCCTCAACAAGCTCACGCACAAGTAGGTGCGGATCGCTTGCACGAAGCGGGGGGAGCTCCGAAACGCGGGCCCGGAGGCCTTGAGCACGCTCATGAGCAGCTCCAGCGACAGCACTTTGGACTGCACCGCAATGGGGTCAGCGGCGGCGGCGGCCTCGGCCTCGGCGTCTTCGTCTTCGTTGTCGGCCGCGCTGAGGGCCTTGTTGTAGGGCGCGTCCTTCATCGAGAGCTTGCAGAGGGCGCGGAACAGGAGCCACGCGTTTTTGTGGTCCACCGACGGCCACGCCGCGCCTTCGTCGGTTCCCACGGCCGCCTCCTTCAAGTCTTCAGTGGCAACCTCACTGCTCCCCTGAGAGGACACTTCGACAGCGACGAGGGCCGACTCCGACCCGGCTTCGGCCGCAGGCATGCTATTCCCCGTTATTTGTTTGCGGAGCGCTGCGTCCGACGCCTCCATTTGGGCAAACACGTAGGAGAGCACTTGCGTCAGGGTCGCCTTGGCCGTGGTCTTGTTCACCAGCGAGTGGCTCACCAGGTGAATGTTGTAGCACGCCCGCACGGCGCGCAGCAGCGACGCTTCGTTGACGTTGCCTGAAAAACGCCAGCAAAAACAGTCAGTTGGAGATGAGGAGGCTAATCCCAAAGAAAACGAAAACACCAGTTTCGCGAGAAGCATCCTGTGAAGTGTTAGTTTAGCTTAGTGCATGATCTGAGCCGCCTCCTAGTCTACGACCATTCACGCGCTTCATTCCCTAGTCTCCCCTTCACTAATTCAATCGATGGCACTCAAACCCCATTAAGACCGGAGTCTACACGTGCTCTGCAGACTCACAGTGGTCAGTAGTGATGGCAGTGAGTAGCGCCTTGATAACCTGCAACTGCACTCCGTCGTCCGCGAAGTCATTGCAGGCACAAATAGTTTCCACCACAACGTCAATGAGGGGCACCGTGGCCGCCTCCGCAGCATCAGCAGCCTCGTCGCCGCCCTCGGCGGATGCAGCGTCGGCGCCCTCCGGCTTCGCAACGGGCGCACGGGCTACGTCGCCACGGAGATACCCATACGCGATCAGCTTCTGAATGACGTCCAGGGCAACCGTCGTCGCAGCCGCATTGTGCGACTCGCACGCGAGCCTCAGCACGTCAAAGTACTGTAGGCAAGTTACAAAGCAAACAAAAAAAAGTGCGACGTGAACTAGTCAAGGTGGCATGAGAGCCAGCAAGTAGAAAATGTCAATGAGAAGAACATTGTCCTAAGCCGCACCTTAGCTGCGTTCTGCTCGTCGGGATTGGCCTTAAGCATGTCTGTAAATAGCAAGCAATTCAAGTGAATGGCATAGCGTACGTACGGGGAAAGCAGGGCAATCAGTATCAGTCACATGGACCCCTGCCACAAACGAGGTGTTGTTAATAAATAAAGTTACCGAGGGCCTCGCTGCACGCTTTGACGACAGCTTTACTATTTTTCGATGTCCCGCTTTTAAGCTCATTCTTTATTTTCGTGAGCGCTCTTCCCAGGAAGGCGTCCATTCCCACGGGGTGTCGCCTTTTAGCTTCCGACAGTCGGAGCTTAAATAATATTTCTCCCTCGTCACAAGTGCATTCTATAGTTAGCACTTGGTACTTTCCGTATTTTAGGCACTGTAATATACGGAACATGTGTGGGCATCGTCCTAATATGACACCTCGCGAGACAACCGAACAACAGAACAACATTGAACAACAGCTTATATAGGAGAGAAAAATGTGAGACAATTTAATGAGACAATAATGGATGGAACGGATGGTGGCAAAAGAGCCGAAGCTTCAGACTGATAAATAGCTGAAAGGGCCACCATTCGTGTGCAGTTGTAGGAATTAGCTTGCTCAAACTAGGGTTCATCTGCCGACATGTATCGTCCTGAGGCTCCGGTCACTCAAGGCCGTTTCGGTAAAAAGGGCGTTACAGCAGCGTCTGCAACCTCGGAGGCCTCGGCTAACGCCGTGGAGTCCGCGTCGGCCATTAGGAAATTTACAACGGATGCGGAGGCGCAATGGTACGCTATGATGGCCTCAAAGGCTGCCAGCGACTTGAACTGGGCTGGAACTTCTTCACAGAAAGTGAATGAGACTTCGGCACTTGCCGTCGCGGCCAAGGTGCCAGTCATGTCTCCGCACCGCCCAACGGCCTTTCGAATACCGGGGTCATTGCCAAATGCAGCACAAGCACCGCGTGGAGCTGCAACATCGGCCTCTGGTAAGGGTGGAAAAAGTGATTTCGGTTTAATGCGCGGAAAAGGCCTCGGCAAAGGTGGAAAGGGCCTACCTCTTTCAACGAGTGTCAGTGCCCATGCACGGGATGCCCCCCGCCCACCGAGCGAAGTCGCAAGATTAATGCCCGGCGGGCGTCAGCGCGAAGTGAACAGCAAAGTTGAGTTCAAAGCGGTGCCTGGCCGCGTACTTGCGCACCCGCCACCGCGGGCTGGCACTCACGCACCACCCTTAATGCACCCAGCTGCCCTTATGCGACGCATCGACGGAAGAGCTCCTACGGGCGCGAGGCCTCCAATGCCCAACACGATGGCCAGTAGGCCACGGGGCATGCCTCCGCCCGGACCGCCGCCGGGGCGACCTAGGCCGCCTCTATCAAGGGGCCCTCCGCCAGAGGTGCTCGCGCGGCTCCGCGCTCGGGGGCCGCCGCCACACTCGCCCATGCTCTCGCCGAAATCGGGAGACGCAAAGGCAGGTATTGCTTCTTTGGCTGACGCTAAAGGAGGAGCAGACTTCAAGGGTACGAGTGCCATAGGGCCAGGTACGGCTGAATCTCATGATACAGGCACCAAAGATGTTGGCCAAGCCCACACCTCAGTTGTTGCACCCTCGCCAACGTCGGTTTCGGCCGCAGATGGAAACATGAATGCACCTTCGAAGGGTGTACCCTCTGCCCAAGACAGCACCAGTGATACAATCGCGCACAAGGCCGGTGCAGAGAGTGTGGCGGTGGACTTTATACAAGGCCGTCTATGTGATTCAGGGGCTGGCGCGAAGGATGAAGTTGAGGAGTTCAGCGGCGGAGGATGGATACAGATGTGGGACGAGGAGGTTTTATCAAACTATTACTATAATTCGGCCACGGGCGAAGCCAGCTGGATCAGACCTGAAAATTATCGAGGCAGCGACGGAGTTGATGGTGAACTCATGGAGCCTAGGGCTGAAGTTGGTCAATCGGGAAGCGATGAAGATGAAGCTTGGGAGCGGTACTGGGACGAAACAGAAGGCGCTTTTTATATGCATAACCCTACTACAGGCGAAACGAGATGGGCCGAGGGCGATCGTGGGTATGAGGATATTGCTGAGCCAAAATGAGTACCCCATTTTGTTGTGTTTTGTTTTTTTGGATATGGATTCGTGATTATGGCTAGTTATAACGAACAGTACGAACAAAGAACTAACTAACGACGAACAAGCCAAAGTAATTGAACAAAACCCTCTTCACTTCCTTAGAGGCCTGTATAGAAAGTTCGTGGTTTTTCTTAGCCCCCCTTACGCGGGGGGGGGCTGGATTAGGTAACTGCCAGAAAGGGCCCCATCTAGTCGGCGTCTGCGTCTGCCGACCACCTGCGGAGCCTCCGTCTCCCGGGCCAGACTAACAGCTAAAAAGCTAAAAGCCCGACTTGAGGTCCGTATAACAACCGCTTGCGGCTAGCGGCCTCTTCGTCGTAGCCGCTGCAAGCACGGGGGTGTGTTGTAGGACCAACATAAGCGAGCTCCAAAAGAATTCGTGGTGTTTTTTTATGTGCTTTCTGAACTCGGAAATTGGGGCATGCACTGTACATTTTGACTTATTCTAGTAGTGCACAGTGCAGTCAGTTATCATTCGGCTTTCAAATGGGACAATGAGACCGGAAGACCCCACTGACGCCGACGAGATGGCGCCCTGTCTGTTGGTTAATAAATCCATTCCACCCTTGGATATATTCAGCTCAAGTGAATTCTTTATACGCCACTATAACCTCGTTAGACTAGCCTAATTGCTTTTCCGATGGCCCTTTTTTTTCTTTTTTGAGACAGGCCCAGAGCCCAGGGTGACCGCAATTAGAAGGCTAACAGGAAGAGATAAAAAGCAAAGCAGCGCAAACTAATCCTAAGATACTAAACAGGCGCACACGCCCGAGTGGCCATGGAAGTGATGATGGCGGTCCAAAATATCACGCCCCTCCCTGCTCTGAGAGTGCATTTTTTTCATATTTCTATAAAGCCAGCTGGCTAATCGTACTTTCCTGGCCTATATATGTGCCAATTGGCCCTTTTGGTGACCATTTGTGTGTTAGTAACAAAGTTCACAGACACAGAACGGCGGACTGTAACATTTCAGGAAGTCGGGTGCCGACTGCGCCGGCTCCCGTTGTGGAAACTCAAGAGCCGGAGTTTCCCACGATCGCTACATTAGAGCAAGCTATCTGAGTCAGACGCTTGGAATTGAATCAAATCCAAGGAACCTGTACAACGTCTCAAAGACAGAGATATACTGCACCTCAGCGGAGTGCGTGAGTTCAGATATCAGGGCGGCTCTGAATTCCACGCGGATCGCACTAATAACCTATTACCTCCGGCAGCTGGTTGAGCGTGGTAGTAGAGTGCCATTTAGGAGTTGTTTATGTCGGTTGGGGGGGGGCGGTCTCTACAGACCGCCAACAGGACTTATCTATATAAGGTGCGATTGTTGCGCTCTTTCTCATTCCCGTCGTAACGGATGTTCGGCCAATCAGGTCTGGCTGAATCGGCTACAGGGGAATCTAAGTTGGTATCACTTCGCATGTTTACGCCTTTCTTGCCTTTGGTTAAGAAGTCTGTTCCTTTCTGTGTTTGATCCGCTTCCATGATGCGGATCCGCCTGCACTGTACACACAGAGAACTGCTAGGGCGCGCCCTCTTTGACGCAGCCACTTACCGCTTTTCAGCACAGACGGCGGAACAAAATAAATGAGGAAACGCACAGCCACTTGGCCGTTGAACGACCGGGAAGGCTGGAGTGTTTTCTGACGTAAGCGTCATGAAACGTGAAGCCCGCGTAAGCCTGCAGACTATCTTGCTGAGTGCGCCAAAGTGCACTATGCCAGTAAGCAGCGAGGTGTGGAGTGGCAATCCCAGCCGCACAGCTGAAGAAGCGGCGCGGGCCGCGTAAGGCAGCGGTTCCAGCGAGGCGCCGGGAAACGAGATAGGCGCTAATCCAAGACGAGACAAAGCGAGAAAGGCCTTCCCATAGTACGTACAGCGCGAGCCCTGCGCCCTGCAGTAACCAGTAAATAGTCCCTGTAATGTTGGGAGCTGGATAGCTGGGTGCTGGGGACTGGGGACTGGGGAGATTCTTAAGAGAGGCCCCGTAGGGCCGGAATTAGAAAGCTAACAGGTAGAGAAGAAAAGCAAAGCAGCGCAAACTAAACCTGAGAAGCTAATCAGGCGCACATGCCCGAGTGGCCATGGAAGTGATGGTAGCGGTCCAAAGTGGCACGCTCCTCCGTGCTCTGAGAGCTTTTTTGTCGGGAAGGAAAAGAAGGAATGAAGAAAGAAATTAAACAGACATGTTCTTGCGGCACGAACGAAGGGAGCCCTAGAGCCGTTACCATTCACTCGAATAAATATAGACAGTTGCATTTTCTTCGGCTACTTAAAGGCTAAATTCGCATTGCCTTTGCTCAATTAGGCGGACTTAACATTTATCCTAGGAATGTCCGATTTAACACTTGAAGGCGACCGTGCTGGTGTGAGCGACCTCTTCCAAGAATGGTCGAGCACGCGACCAACAGCACCGTTGAATCGAGAGCGCCAACATAGCTCTTTGTCTGACTTGCCTAAGGCTGGAATGGTTAATGTTAGCAAGGATGGCGTGAAGAGCGGAGGCGGCACTCCGCCTTTGGGTGGTAGCATTGCCAAAATGAACACTAGTAGCAGTGTATCTGTAATAGGAGCAGCTGCCGTCCCAACTACTTCACCAGTCCCGGCTAGCAAAACGAACGTCGCGACAAAAATTCCATATGTTACGCTTGGCCAGTCTGGTCTTCGTGTTTCGCGCTTGGGCCTAGGTAGCTTCTTGACATTTCAAAACCAATTTGGAGCTGAAAAGGCTTACCTGTTGATGCGCCGCGCCTACGCTTTGGGCATAAACTTTTTCGACAACGCAGAAGTTTACGCCAAAGGTGGTAGTGAGAGAGTAATGGGCGATGCCGTTGCACGTGGCATGGCAGATAGTGTGTGGTCAAGAGGAGATCTCGTCATTTGCACCAAGCTATTCTATGGGACCCGCGAAGGGCCAAACCAAAAAGGACTGAGCCGCAAGCACATCTTGGAAGGCTTGAGAGCATCGCTGGGGCGGCTTAAGATGGAGTACGTAGACATCGTTATGGCGCACCGTCCAGACCCAGATACGCCTATGGAGGAAACGGTCCGCGCCTTCGCACATGTAATTGACAAAGGCCAGGCTTTGTACTGGGGAACGTCAGAGTGGTCAGCCCTTGAGATTTCGCAAGCGTGCTCTATCGCTGATAAGCTTGGTTTGCCACGGCCTATCACTGAGCAGCCCGAATATAATGTCTTTTCGAGGCAGCGTGTCGAGGTGCTCTACTTCTCCTCCCTTCTATCCCATATTCCTCTCATCTCAATCACCTTCAACCGAACAATAATGCGATCTTCCTTACAGGTAGAATATGCAGCGCTCGGTGCTACTTTAGGCGGCATAGGGATCACTACGGGGGCCCCTCTCGCATCGGGGATATTAACTGGGAAATACTCAAACGGTAAAGTGCCTGAGGGTTCTCGACTGGCAGTTGCGAGCTACAGCAGACTCAAGGCTGCCAAACTGGAGGGTGAAGACGCGTGGCAAGTTGACGCAGCTGACGCACTCAAGCCTGTGGCGCACATCGTGGGATGCACGCTTCCCCAGCTTGCAATCGCGTGGTGCTTGAAAAATCAGGCAGTGTCGACGGTGATTTTGGGGGCTACCTCAACGGCCCAATTAGAGGAAAACGTTGGCGCAATCGCTTACTTGGAGAAGCTTGACCCTGTTGTGATGGCTGGTATCAACGCTCAGAGTACGCGAGGAGCCACCGCTTCATCAGCAGCTACGCGCGCCAGGTCGAGAACTCGTGGAAGTAGCTCTTAGCCCTATAAATTTTATGCGCAGTCTGCTAAGAGTTCAAGTACAAAAATCTTTGACAATGCTAACTACGTACGAATTATGAATCCCGTGCTCTCGAAAGCAACCTAAACTGCGACATAGACCTCATGATGATACAAAATTGGCGCGAGCGCATTCCAAAAAATTAAAAGTAGCGGCTGATATCCGATGAATATCCGATATGATAAGCAGCGGCTATTAAGTAAGAGCTAGAGTAAGTGCTTATCAGATATATCTTTAGCATATACTCCCTTAGCGACCTGGTTTTAAGGAGAAGCACCAGGAGAAAAAAAAGAAGAATGACTGGGTTGAATTACGATTAAGCACCATACTTGTCATGTCACCTACATTTAATTTCTTTCGTGTTCTGAAATAATTAGTAATAACCGTAGAGCGCAGGTGGAGGCACAAATGCAGTCTCAAGACCTGATACGGCACAAAAGTTCGCGAAGCAGTCGGCATCTCCGTATAATACTTGGCCATTTGCCAAAACCCGCGCGAAGAGGCGAGGATCATCCAAGCTCGGGTGTGAGAACATCATATCTGAAGGGTGAGGAATAGGGGGTGGCCGAGGCAGATCTGTTGAAGGCTGATTTTTTTCATTGACTTCTTCCCGAGAGATTGCGTATACCTGAGCAGGAAAATATACTTGGTTTAATATAAAGCTCAGGGCAGGTTCGTGACCTTCCACTAAAATTTGGTGCAACCGATTTAAACGAGACAACCTACCGATTGACGATGGCGAGCTGAGGAGTACTCGCGTGCGTAGCTCAGATGCAAACTTACGCCGTTCAGAAAGTGTCCCTGAAGAAGGTTAAGTGCACAGGTTGCGTCTTCAACTGATGGAGTATTGACAAATGCATAAAGTTTGCAGCGAGCTGTTCGCTGGGATGATATATTATGACGAGGATACTTCGCATTACGATCTTTCAGCGAGAGACTTGTGATAGGGCAGTACCTGATAATGTAATGAGAAAATAGTGCAAAAGACAGCAACAATTACACGATGTGGTTTAAAATTATACTTCACGAAAAGCTATCAATGTAAGCTAACCGCTGGAAGAGCTGCTTCAGATCTTTGGCTGTCGTAATATCCGCAATATTAGTGACATGAATACTACTGCTCGGCGGATTAATCCATCGGTCGTGATATTTACATCCATAAGCGCCATCTTCAGCTCTAACATCGCTATTCTCATCGTCACCATCGCCATCATCATATTCATCATCATCGTCGTCGTCACAATCTTCAGCATCGTCATTGTTATCATTATCATAATATTTTTTGACGCCTTCAGCAGTAGAACCATCATCGACCACATCAAAATTCTCGGGCTGAGCAGAATTTGCAGGACTTTTAACCTCTGGCATAAAATCTTTTGGGGCCCTGCTCTTGTCCGCAAGATTTTGGCTGCCAAAACCACTTTCATGATCCAAAACAGATTTCCTCTTGTAAAAGTCTTTGGCGAAGCGTACCTAAAGATCGTATTACATTTACTCAAAAGCTCGAAGCAACTTGTAAGGACAAACTTGTATACAATTTAAATCTATAGAGACCACGCGAAAAAGCTTAAAAATATCTCACTTTGAGTCGATGACCGCAGAATAGAGTGCCATCGAGAGCTTGCATAGCTTCAGTTGCATCGTCGACGCTCATGGTGTTCACAAAGCAGAACTCAAAAGAATTTGAATGTTTCAGTACAACTTTTTTGATACGGCAATAGGAGCTATGATATCAATTGCAAATAGTGGTAACGTGAGATGCAAATCAAAGAAAAATTCGAAACAAGAACAAGATGACCGAATAACCTGAAGAGCTCTCCAAGAGCTTCCTGAGTCACTTGGGGCGGAAGCCCACAAACGTAAAGGTTTTTGGTCGGTTCGATTTGAGGACCGCAAGTGGGTGAATTTTCATCTAGCACCGCGCTGTGAGGTCGGTTTGGTGAGTAGCGGACGCGAATTAGCGAGCCGTTGACGACGAGAGCAAGTTGTCCAGTATCTGCAAATGCTTTACCAGCTATAGCGTAGTCACGACTTGAGCAATTTATGAAGGCGTAGCCATTTTTCATAACAACTTCATCCACCTTAAGAACATGTAAAACGCCAAGCTTCATGAAGGTGTACGTATGCAAATATATCATAAACACACCCGGTATTCATACCTTAACGACTGGTTCAAAGACTGCCAGTAGTTCATCAGGTGTAGTACCAGGACCGTAATTTGAAACGTGCAATACATTTTCTGGATCAACTGCGTACTTTGCTTTCACAATCTTGATCTTTTCCCAATCGTTTAAGTTGTGTCGCTCGCAGCTTTGTTCATTCCGAGACGAATGCTCACTGGATCCAACATAAGTAGCATCCAAATTCGACTTCAGAGCACTTTTATAGGAATCATCAGCTTCGTTCGTTTGCTCGATGCAGTTAGATTCTGCAAAATTTGCCTCGAGAGCCTGTAATATGATGAAGTTAACTTGAATCGAATTCTCAAAGTAAGGAATATTGGCATCCAGCATTAAGCATTCATCATTCAGCGAGGAGCATGTACAGCACATAACGCCCTCAACAAGAATTAGTCATGTGCTATGTTCCCTTCAGTAGACGTATTATTCCATCACATACCGTATCATCAATTGAAACGCAACTAATTGATGGCCGATTTAGCATTGTCGCTGCGAATATGGCGCCTGATACCGTGTCTGCCTCTACAACTGCCTGGGCGCCAAGAACGATCACATCTAGGACCTCGCAGTACTGTGAAAACATATTTCGAACCTATGAAGATAACGATGAAAGCAGTTGATCTCCGCATGATGCTTGAAATTAAATCTCCTATGTGAATTATTTTGATAAGATTTAATAAACCTGAAATTCGTCTATTTTTTGTCTGAAGGCAACGGCCACAGTGCGCGTGCGACCTTGTCTTGCTGCACTGAGCAACCACGGCTCAATATCCACGGCTTGAGTCGGCCCTGGCAACACTTCTATACTTTGTCCACAAAGGTGAAAATTTTGCGTTGAAAAATAACCTAACATACTTTGTTGTCCTTTTATCTGTAAGAGGGAAGGTATTTGAGTTGGTAAAGAAGTGAATTTGGAATTCAACAGAAGCAAATTCCGTACAACTCAGAGTCAAGAGTGCAAGCAGTCTCACCGTCAAGAATATAATCAATGCAGTGGTAGGCTCGATGAATTTGACAGATAGGACTTGACCAAAAGAACTACCAAGTCGTGCAATGTCTTTCAGAGCTCCAATTGATTTGCTTAAACCATTTACAGTAATTGAGTGCGGCAACTCAATAGAAGAACCAGGTTTCGTGTCACCTGCAGAGTTTGAATATGATGTCGCTAATTGTATAACTCGAGCGCTACTACATTCTTGAGCGGAGCTCGTTGCACTTGGATCCGAATGAGCCTGAAGCGCCCGGAGAGCTTGACGAGGCAACTTTGCCAATTCCATTGTCTTTTGCGGCAAGGATTTCTGCGGGAAATTTGGTGAGGTGTTCTCGTCATCGAAGGAGTTCATTTTTGAATCCTGAATGTAACAAACGTTAAGATTAAAAAAAGAAGTAATTATAAATGAACTGGAAATGATGCAAAGCTATTCAAATGACTGCATCAAAGACCAGGTTTAATTTTCGGATTGCTTAGCTTGCTGACCGTCGTCAACAAGTTGTGGAGATTTTTTTAGTGCGTGCAAGACTACTGACCTCCTCGAGTCTACGTCCGCGAGAAGATTTCTTTTTTTGAATATTTTTCTCCCTGGAAAAGGGGCATCAGATGATAGACAACAAGAAATTTGTTGATTGGTTACTACAGTAGTACTGTACAGTTGTACAGACAGTAGACGACAGTAGTACCGGTAAAAATGGCGTGCTGTATTTACACTCCGCTTGCAATGCTGATTTGAGGTGTTATGGGCACGAAAGATCAGTAGATGACCAGTTATGCCAAACGTGGATGATTATTTAAGGTTGTTGACGTACAGATAGCGCTAATGTTTCTCGATCGAAGGACCACCGAGCATTCTTAGGTCGGAAGTCATTTTAGAACATTCCCATTATGACATGGGTAGGCTACTGGTGCACTGATCGACAATGGGTAATGATGTTGAACGCTGTTGTTAGCCTAGCATCAGCCGGCCAAGTTGTGACAGCTGGATTCTTTCTAATTCGCATCTTCGGGGTGAATGATGGTGACGAAGATGAATTGTATACGTCGTGGGTTGCCCTATGCGTTTTCGGATGCATGCTATTTTGGATGTCTGTCTTAGGAATCGTCGCCGCGCAGAAGGTTTGGCATGTCGAAATCCTGCGCTATCATTAACTCAAGGTATCTTACGCGTTAGACCTCTGCGTGCAGGTGTCAATTGATTTGTTGGTTTCATACTTCTGCATGACGCTCGTTCTCCTCGCGCCCTACTTCCTTTTTACGGTGTCGAGCTTCGAATACCAATCGGTGAGGAATAGATCTTGATTTTATCAGCCATAAGTGACTTTCATTGATGAGATTTCGCTTGGACTTTGGGTGGTCTCAGATCTTTCGGGCGTGGTTACGGCACCGGTGGTCGTCCGAACGGCTAGGAGGGCTCCGGCAGTACTTTTGCGACCCATCAAGCACATGGAACTCGATGTGCCGTGCGGGGCCTCTTGTCATGCCTGCAAATTGGACGACAGCAGCAAATCTCACTACATTTTACGGAAACGTGTCCACGGGCAAAGAGCGTGGGAATGACTTTGGTGTTGACGAGTGGTACGAAAGTTGAACAGAGTTTTACGCTAAGATATACATTACATGAAACGGTGTTATCCACGCAACATGTCGCTACTGCTCAGGTGTTACTGGTACTATGCAAGTAGTGATTGCTCCGAATTGTATCAAAATGCGCTCAACAGCAGCGCTGCGTGGGCAAAGGTATCCAACAACAATTTCACCGGTTCAAAGCGCGTGTTGCCTAGTTCACAAGTAGATTTTAGAGTCTAGGCTTGCATTTGTGGCAACCCTTGTTTCATCTCTCATATACGGCGCCCATATATATGGTTTCTTTGATCTTTGCCTTAGTTGTTTGTACGAGCATCGGGCGCCGTGTCTTTATTCAACATTTTGCTCCTCATTGTATGCCTGGAGCTCACGTATCGCATCGCCACTCCAGCGGTAAGGTTCCCTGCTGACTACTTGTGGTGCAGTACCTTCGTAGGTGGTGCAATAGCAATCGACTCATCATACGTAATAATAGCATTGTATAGTTAGTAGCAGTGATTAATTTTTGGAAATACGACGCCTGATTGCTCTGTGCCCTGTTGTGTTACATGTACTGTACTGCTTGTCTTTCTCTCCTGTAAATCTTTCTGCGCAGTTGATTAAGAGATACATGAACACCAAAATCAACGCTATACTGGTAATTGCCTCGTACATAGTCCTCAACCCTTGCGATTGCATCCAGCTACCGTGATCTCTTTAGCTCTTTCCTTGCATTTTCGCTGTCTCTTCTACGTTTACTAACGTATTCGCCCCCCTTTCTTTCTGTACTCTTTTCGGCGCCTTTGACAACAGACGTTGCCAGCAGTGGCGAATCTCGTCGTCGGCCTGGACTTCACCGGTAACTTGTATGGCCGCGACACGACTTTTGCGATCTTGGTCCCCTCGGTGCGCTACATCGGGTACTTGATGCTAGCCGCAGCGCTGTTGCTCCTGGTGCTCGTCTTCTTGGGGCCTCGCACCGAAACTCTGCGCGTAAATTCACGGCTTATTTACGCCTACGCCACGGGCTTGCGGGTTTGCCTCACTGCTTTAGCTGCCGCTGGAGTGTGGTGTGTGGTGGTGTCGCTTACTTTGTCGTCAGAGTCGGCAAATTGGGAGGTAAGAGTGCATTAATCAACAGTGAGGCGTGAAGTTGGCAAAGTATGCGCTTTGTTCTAGCCACCCCTTTCTCACCTTTGTTGTTCTTGGCTTGCTCTTTTTCTCTCTTTCGTTAATTTACTATCTATCTCTCTTATGTTTTTTTCAAAAAGAATGGCGCCTTCGCGTGCGATGCTCGTTTGTACGGCTGCTCAAACTGCAACTTCAAGAGCAAAGGTAAGCGCCTCATCCTCATCTTTGAATATGAGCGAGGGGGTTTGATGTCGCATAACTACACAATCTGCAGTTTTTTTGGGCCGATATTGAGTCCTTCTATGCGCTGCCTTTGATTAAAGCTCCGTCATAATTATCACCATTTCTATGGCTTTTGCAACACTGGAAGCAGGAACTGAATCAGTGAACTTGTGTCCTGAATGGACCCCTAGCGAAGTTGCGGACTACGTGGCGACCTACTTGAGAGTCGCTGGCTTCTGCGCCCTCTGCTCCGGACTTTATGTCGCCGTTGGTAAGTTGACATATCTGCCTCTATACGTGCATTGTTTTCTTTTTTGGCCCGTATCCCTTCGCTTTCCTTCCAGTAGTTCACTTCCTGACTACCATTTTACTCTTTCCTTACGTTCTGGCATAGGCATCGCCTTCGCGAATGATCTCGCTAAGAACCTGCGTAATTATCGCTGCGAGTACGTTTAGGTGAGATATAGCTAGAGATTTTTCTGGCCTGCAGAAATTCCCAAGAGAGTGCTCATAATTCTCTTTTTTTGTTCTTTAAGGCCATTGAGGCGCCTATAAATATTTCGTCTACTCAGTGTTTAGTACGCAACATACACTGAGACCTATAATAAAAGATCTATAGTGCAATACAGCGATATGATTTATAACTGTTATTCGAGGTAGTGAACTGCAAAAGCAACTGGAATTGTTCTCCAAATAGAGAAACTTCTCCTAAGTCCATTTGCGCCATGAAACTCGTCTAATGGCCGTCCGGGATTTCTTGGTTTTGGTGGCAAATAGGGAAATTTTAGCGGTCGGCGGGTTCGGGTTAAAATACGGTACTCAAACGCCCGGCACGGAATTTGGCGCTCTGGATAATAGTTCCAGGTTCAGGTCAGCGCCCTAGTCCTTCAAAAGGTGGAGGGCCTTGCGAGGGTTTCGAAAAACGCTGGAGGACGACCACGACTAGCGTCCGTGGCGTTTGATGGAAGATATATGGGTTTAGCTCTTTGATAGGGAGGGACCGCTAGGCCACAAGCG
>Ga0307931_1000768_pt1 | contig 21034 bp, 17 predicted proteins | sample OrgLakmetageno47_FD_201816 | JGI IMG/M metagenome (GOLD analysis project Ga0307931, IMG submission 201816) | Saline water microbial communities from Organic Lake, Antarctica - #47 | ecosystem: Environmental > Aquatic > Non-marine Saline and Alkaline > Saline | place: Antarctica: Organic Lake...
GACAGCGGATAGCTTTTACGATGATGCGAAGAGAAGAAGAGAAGAAAAAAAGAGAAAAAAAAAGAGGAAACGATACAGGGGGAGAGGCAGTAAGGTACAGGGGGAGGCAGTAAGGTACTAACAGAAAAGTGCAGAAGTGCAGGGCAGTCCGTGCTGATGGCCGGCACATAAGTCCCTTACTGAGCCCAGAGCGACACCCTGCGGCCAATTAATCAAGATATTAATCAAGATATTAATCAAGATGTTACTTGGCAAAAAAAGCTACTTTGGAATCTTCTACCACCCTGCCTGACGTTACCGTTACCGTTATTATTATTCCGTATCTTTACCCTATTTATTTTAATTTCCCTCATCGCCAATCCACTCTGTAATCGGAAGATTCACACGGAGAGAAGCACGAGCAGTGATGAAACCAATTATCATAGGAATTTAGGACTGGGGAGATGTCAGGCTCGAATCAAGAAGGGCGCAGTAATAAGAAACCGAGCGCCTTTTGCTGAGAAGCCGTCATGATGCCACCCCGTTTTCTAAAAGGGAATGCAGAGCACGGAACCTGCAGCGATAGAACCAACCGGGCTTGTTCTAGAGAAACCTAGCCTGGATAATCCATGGCAACTGCCGCTTGCCTAGCATCATCCGCCGCCCTGGTCCTCGCCGTATTTGCCTCGGAAAGTGTTAATGTCTTTGCCACCTTTTACGCCCGCTGCTGCGCTTTTCCAGTTTTCGTCCTTCTCCCGAATCATCTTGTCCTGCTCCAGTTTTGCGAGTTGTTCAGCTTTGAAGCGCTTTGCCGATTCCTTCTCTGCGATTGCTTTCTGTTCTGCCATGTACACTGCTTTCTGCTTGAGGCTCATGCCTACAGTTGGGTCCGCCACTGCAGCCGCAGAAGGAGCCGCAGCAGTTGGCAAGGCAGCGCTGGCCTGTTGTAATAACTCCAAACCCTCCGGTGCAACGTCCGCAGGCAATTCAAGATGTCCGTCTGGTGTTTCAATCCAGCCTGCGCTCTTCAGGAATGCTACAAGAGTCGGAACTGCCACAAGCTGTTCATGGAAGTGGCAAGTGGTTTAGATTTTGAAGAACAATAGCATCACATGAATGAAGAAAGACATACCTTGGCGCCAGCATTGCCACCTAGATTAACGCGACGATACTTAGGTTCCGCGGGATTTCCTGCCACCTCTGAAGGAACAAAGGCAATAGAGGGCGTGAGAATCCGTTCGGGCAGCCCGGTTAACGGAATGATCAACAATAAATGAGGTTTACTTTGAACAATTTTCACAGCGAGTGTCAGTCCGCTCGCAGCATTTGGTTCTGTAATAGCCTTCGATAATAGCTGCGCGTCTGGCATCTTTGCGGGCGCCTGATGATGCTCTTAGGTCCAAGTAAGGAAACGAGGAGCGCTTGTGTAGTAGCGTGTGCTATTTTCGTTTTGTTTTCATCCACTCGTCATCTCGTCAAAATCTCGTCATCACCTTTTCTCCGTGCTTTCTTGGAAGGAACCAACGGACAAAAAGAAGCGTCTGCCGTCTGCCGTGTCTGCCGCGTGGCGGATTCGCTGTTGTGAGTTGCCTGCGAGAGTTGCGGAGGAGGCGTAAAGCTTAGAAGATGGGGCATTTTACATGGGTAGCTGGCTGGGTTTTCATCATTCTCGGTGCGTCTTGTCATTCAATGGAAGTTTAACACTCGAAAGTACTTCTTGCTCTCAATGCATCAGCTCTTACCATACCTAGAGTCGAACTAGTAGCTCTTTTCTTCTGCTCAAAGTTCGCACCACGTACCCCCCTCGCTGTCTTCCTCCCCACGCGCTCAATGCTTATCTGCGACTTTATGAAACAGCCATTGTCGACGCTCGACCTGTCGTACGCAGCATCAAGGATCAGAATGAGTTCAACAAGCTTCTAAAGCACCATGCGGCCAATACCGGGCTCCCAGTGGTACGTACCTCAAACACTGAAGTGTAAGCGTGCCTCAGTGAGAATGCTAGCTCGATCCACCGAGGTCGGAGGACTGTTTACTATGCTCGACTCAACCACTAGTTTCATCACAATTAGAATGTGTTAGAACCTAATCTTTTGAGTGTGCTTGTCTGCCATGATTGAAGGTCGCCGACTTTTACAGCGACGGTTGTGGACCGTGCAGGATGATGGCGCCGGTCTACAAGACTCTTGCAAAAGAATACGAGGGCAAAGCCGTGTTCGTGAAAGTAGACACTGCCACCAACCGGCAGCTCCAGTCGACCTATCAGGTGAATTCGATTCCAACCTTTCTGTTCTTCGGTGCGGACGGCAAGAAAAAGAATCAGTTTTCGGGTGCAGGGGAGGGCCAGCTTCGGCAGCTGACTAAGGAGGTTGTCGCCGACGCAGAACGCCTTAACGTGAAGCTAACGCTTGAAAGTCTGGTCGACTACTACGCCACACATGAGCCTAGCAAGGCTGCTGAGGACGTTGCTGAGTTGCACGCGAAATGTGCGAAGATGGCGAAAGGAGCAGATTGCGAAGGTGGCGCTGCTGCCGACCTCGCTGGCAAGCTGAAAAAGAAGTACAAGGCCAAGCCGGGCCTCTCCAGCCGTTTCGGTGATGCTAGTGGTGGCGCTAATGATAACAAGGAGCCACCGAAGAAGGCCGAGGCGAAAGCGCGCCGACAGCAGCCTGAGGCAGGCACCTTCCGAGGAGCACGAGGAGCTGCTTCCGAGGCCTCCCAGCAGCCACCGCCTGCAGCTGCAGTGCCGGCGGGCCCTCAATTGGAGCTCGCGAGCTTAGCGGAGCTTGAAGCAGCCGTGAAGCAGCGCCGCAGTGATTTGGGCTTACCACCACCAGAAGCTGCCGCTGCCAGTGCTGCCAATGGTGGTAGCAGCACAGCCAATGATGAAGACGAGGACGAAGAAGACGACGAAGAAGACGACGACGAAGATCTAATTGACCCCAAGACTCCATGGGTTGAGCACGGAGGTATTGATCGTGTAGCAATTTTAGGTGGTGGTCCCGCGGGGCTGGCAGCCGCAGTGTATGCGGCTCGAGCGGGCCTGAAGCCGGTGGTGGTGGCGCCCCCTTTCGGGGGGCAACTGATGGGCAAAGGGGTGGACGTCGAGAACTACCCGGGCTTGGTAGGCCAAACGGGGCCCAGCATGGTGACGCTGATGCAAAAGCAAGCCGCGTCGTTTGGGACCTTGTTCTTGGAGCAAACGGTGGTGAAAGCCGAGTTGAGCCCTTCGTCGTCGTCGAGCGGGCAGCCTATCGTGCTCCACACCAACCACACGTCGCTGAAGTGCCACACCCTCATTGTGGCCACCGGCGCGGACTCCAAGTGGCTGGGTGTACCCGGGGAGTGGTCTTTTCGGGGCGGGGGCGTGAGCACTTGCGCCACCTGCGATGGGTTCCTGTTCCGCGACAAGCCAGTGGTGGTGGTAGGGGGCGGCGACACCGCGATGGAAGATGCCCTGGTCCTCGCGAGAACCTCATCGGAGGTGAGAAATGACCGAAGTTCGATTGTCTTACTTAAGTTGGCAGAGCTTTACTGTCGTAGTGTACTTGTTGAGACAGTCTTGCCACATTCAAGCGGGTGGATTCCTTGCATATTCTTCTCTTTTGGTTCGGCTTCTATCAATCCTCATCCATGTGTGCATTTATGCAGGTGACCGTGGTGCACCGATCCGGGTCCTTCCGAGCCTCCAAAGCGATGGCTGCGCGCGTGTTGTCGCACCCTAAAATTACGGTGCTGTGGCACGCGACGGTCAAGAGCTTCGAAGGCCAATTGGCTGAAGGCGAAGAAGGCACCGAGGACTACGTGCACCCCTCCTTGCAGCGGGTGGTGGTGTCGGTGAATGACCCCTCTGCCGCTGGAGAAGGACCGGTGGAGAAAGTGTTGGAAGTGGCGGCGGCCTTCGTGGCGATTGGCCATTCCCCAAACACCAAGCTCTTCGAGGGCCAGCTGGAGACCGTGGCGGGGCATGACGGTTACCTCAAGGTGGCACCAGGCTCCACCGCGACTTCGGTGCCTGGGGTCTTTGCGGCGGGCGACGTGGCTGACCACATGTACCGCCAGGTGAGACGAGGAAGAAAGAAGGGGGGAAGTAGGACAGAATTTGTGGTGCTAGGGATTGAGGAGGACTGATGGTGTAGATGGGGCACTGGTTTAGATGTGCTTCTTGAAGAGTGCAGAGTCGAGTCCCGAGGAGATTTGCTCCTCCGTTCCACAATCTCGTGGCCATCGAGCGCATTGAAGGAACTCGTCGAAGAAATCTTGGTCATTTCTGGAATGATATCTGAGTGTTCATCTCATATTCTTTGTCATTTGTCTTTCCTAGGCCATTACGTCGGCGGGGAGTGGCGCCATGGCAGCTCTGGATGCGGAGCGCTACCTCTCGGAACGCGGACTGGGCGATGAGCCACCGGCTGCTGCTACTGCAGGAACTCACTCCGAGCTCTGAGGATCGGCTATTCTTGATGGCTTCGTCGGTGCTCGGTAAAATACAAGAGATGAGATCAAAATGGGACCTAGTGTTCGCCAGCTCCTGTGTGTTTGATAGAGGCCCCGAGATCCCGAGAAGCCGAAATTTCTGGTAGATTAGATGGTTCACAGACATGAAAGCCCAACACGAGGAGGTGCACTGCTTAAATACTAAACTAAACACTGGTACGTGCGCCGTGATTGGGTCTCAGAGAATAGATAACTGAGAACAAGAATTAAGCGGATACAAAAACTACCATAAACCATAATCCCGGCCCCGAAATACCTCGCTTTTTGTAATTTTCTGAGGGATTTGGCTAATGCGAATGCCCCTCTCCCTCCTGAATCATTCCGCACTTGCTTTGTTTGCACATCGCACGCTCATTCTCACTTCTGCCCGCAGCACTGGCTTCTGTGCCATTTGGATTTGTATTTCGTATTACTTCGAGTTCGAGTTCGAGTTCGAGGCAGGCGGCGGATATCATTTCAACGGCAAAAAGTTCTGTCCTTGGCTGGGAATGGCGTAGTAGGAGAAAATTCTATATCACGTATATTTACGCAAATTTAATTTCGTTCGTAAGAAACGTCAAAAAAGGCGCATTTAGCACTACATTCAGAGAAGATAACGTAATTAAAACGTAAGTAGAGGTAAATAATCGCAAATTTTGAGTTTACTTACGTAAAAACCGTCATTCCCATTCCCAGCCAACAGCTCTGTCTGCACCGAAGGGCCGGCCTAAGTATAAAGGTCTTTCCGCAAATGGCGGCCAGCGGGCGCGTGGATGCCCTAAGGTTCCTCCCAACTAGATGTGAGGTTAATAGCGCTTTTACCGTTTTCGTAATCCGGTGCTTTCTGGGGATATTCGCGTCGTCACCATGCCAGCATGCTGCCACGTTTTAGTAAGATAGGTAGCTATTTACGTGTCGAGAGCACCAAATCGACGCTAACGAGCATAACGCTGGAGTGGAATGAGGTCTAAACGCAATTAAAGGCGCGCGCGAGAGGGCGTGGGGCAAGGGCACTAATCGCTAGACAGCCAGGTACATAAATGAACTGCAAGAGAAAGGGCCAACTGTAGACACCGACACCAAAGAACCGCTGTTTTTCACGTATTCTACAGAACCGGAGAACCCAGTCGCATGTCCGCTCCATCAGGATTGAGCCCACTGAAGGTATCCATCTACTGTCTAGCGGTGAAATAGCATACCATGGCACCTCGCAATTAATTTCGTTTGACGTTGAAATAATTATGATGTTTTAACACGAAGCATTGGATTTCCAAAATTCTCCCACCCATCAAGCGAGCTAATGAATTGTCACTTCCATGCCCACTCAGGCATCTGTGCCTGATTAGCTTCTTATTTTTAGCTGCGTTGCTTTTATCTCTACCTGTTAGCCTTCTGAATCCGGCCCCTCGGGGCCTGTGTCAAAAATTTGCAAGCATGTTCAGTTCCTTGGACAACCACGTGCACCGTGCACCACGTAGTGTGGCTCCCGGCGCGGTCATATGTGCCTGTTTTGCCCCTCTTCTGGTACTGGCTCCAAAATTTGTATAAGCTGCTTTGCTTTGTTTTTTTTCCTGTTAGTCATCTGATAATTCCAGCCTTACGGGGCCAGTGTCAAAATTGGATTTTGTTGGTACCTACTTCTATCTTTCGATACAGCATGCATGTATGTGCTATATACTGCCATATGTTTGGAGTTCGAAGTGAATGTGTTTATGCCATCAGATTCACGGAAACAGTCAAAACCGGCATGCTGAGTCAAAACGAAACCCCGCTTATTTTGGCTCTGTTCCTCCTACCCGATTTGATTTGAAATAAACTGAGGTTACGCGAAAACATAAGGGATTTGTTTCTAGCTACAAAACGGAGAACTAAGGTTATCGATGTACTTATGTGAATTTTTATCTTACACTTGCAATCCGAATCAAGTGCGCGTGCCAGTAAACTAGTTGAACATCATTATTCTTTCGTCGTTGAACGGGTTATAACCCCAGAGGAGGCGATGGGACGAAATACAGGCGCAGACTTCACCAGGAACTGGGACAAAACCGAGCTCCGAGTGTTTCTGTTTCGACCTGCGAAACACGAAACACCGCGCTTGTACTGCATAGTTCAGTGTGTTTCGCCAGTATGAAACCAGCAAAGACCTGTGCTTGTTTCGATTTCCGTTTCGTTTCGGTCTTTCGACTATGACCCTGCAGTTCAGAGTGCTTTTTGCGCTTCTTCGACCTTTCTTCACGCAAGCGTTGCCGCGGAGGGTTGGTAGAAGGCGGTCTGGCTTATAGGTCGCATTGAATTAGAGAGAGATAATGATTGGAGGCCCGGGGCAACCTTCCCAGCTCCATGGGAGCATCGTAGACCACACAAATAGGAAGTACTAAAGGTTATGGATACGCACGTACAGAAAGCCGGGTATTTGCCTTGATATCCCCTATCACTACATTGGGGTGCTCTGCCTCTGCGTAGCGGAAGCGCCGGTCCGTATACCGGACCTCACTCTAGTTGGGCTATAGTCTCTTGGCTCCTGTGGCCTTCAAGTTCACACTCGCAGCGAGAAAATTCTACAATATAGCTCCTTAGTTTTAGTTTGCGCTGCTTTGCTTTTCTTCTCTACCTGCTAGCCTTCTAATTCCGGCCCTTCGGGGCCTGTCTCAAAATGTAGTTTACGACACCAAGATTGGTCCGTTGGGTTTTCGGAAATGGTCTATTCGTTTACAGAATTCATTCGCTTTCTGTAGGTAATGTACTTCTACTACCTATATTAAGTACTGTAGTGCGCTGCCTGCTGGACTGCTGGAGCCTGCCACTCCTCATCATTCGTAAAAACCGAGGGACCGGGACGTAGGTTTACGAATGATGAGGAGTGGGAGCCTAGTGGGAGCCTGCGCCTCCTGCTGGAGCCGTCGTCGTGTCGTCGTCGATATCTTTTGAAAAAAAAATCGAACGAAAGCTAGCCGAAGCAGCGTGGTCGCTGAACGAGCATCGTAAGTCCCATTCATCATCATTGGTCTTAGGTACCGTCCTAGATGTCTCGCCACAGAATTAGCGTAAAATTTTCTTGAACGCATTAACGGAGCCGCGCGATTTTTATTTTTCAGAGTACCTGTTGCTTGCATTTTTCTCAACTTATGCAGAATTGTACTGTATCTTACGAAGTACACGAACAACGAACTGTGCGCAGGTTGTAAACAAGCCCAGCGTATTTTAGTGAGCCATTGCGCAAGAAATCGTTGGGAGCAAAAGCTGCTTGTAACAGCTTCTAGAAGCCATCACACGTTGACAGTATCATGCCACCGAAGTCGTCTACGCGGCGCTGGCTACGGTGGCCAGTGCTCGTGCTGTCGAGCGTCGCTATGACAGGAGCCTATTATTGCTTCGATAATCCTTCTGCGCTGCACGAGCAGATGAAGGCAGCTTTTGAGGAAACAAGCTATGCTCCCAACTTTGAATTTTATTTCAACTTACTCTATACGGTGATTATTTTTATTATGATGATTGCGTCGATCCCATAAACCTCATCTTCTCACTCATTGCTCTGGACATGAAGTTGATACTAACTTTTAACTGCTTAGGTGTATTCGCTTCCGAATTGCGTATTGCCACTGCTGGGTGGGATCGCATCGGATTACTTCGGCAATCGTATCATGCTCGTAGTGTTTGCTTCACTGGTAGCAGGCGGCCAGTTGGTGTGCACTTGCGGCATGCACCAGCAGTCGCTGAACTTGGTGCTGGTTGGCCGAGTCATCTTTGGACTCGGTGGTGAGTCCCTCTCTGTGGTGTCTTCGTCGCTGGTGTCATCGTGGTTCGCAGGTGCTGAGTTGGCGCTCGCGCTGGGTGTGAACTTGAGCTTCAGTCGCCTCGGCTCTGTGACCAACGACCTCGCATCCCCGTGGGCTGCAGCTAAGTTTGGTCTGCCTGCAGCGTACGGCTTGGGCTTACTTCTGTGTCTCATGTCTCTAACAGCGGCGTTGCTCCTTGCTTGCCTTGATAGTAGCAATGATACCTCGAATTCAAGCGAAGTTAAGAAAAGCACGATCACTATAAGCAACAACAGCACCATGGGCAACAGCAAGCAAGGTGCGTATGGCGCAGTTGCAGATGCCGAGAATGACACTGTCGCTCCTCTAAATGACACACTTAGTAGCAGTGGTGTGGCCAAGGATTCTAGCAGCGGTCGCTCGCACGTCACCACTGGCAAACTTCTCACAACTCCCAAACTTGAGCGGCGGCCACGTGGCACGCCTGGGGCTCCGGGCTTTCGTCCTAAGCCAGGCATGGGCCGGTCGCCCTTGCCAACGAGTGTGTTAGAGGGCACCACTAGCGGCGGAGCAAGCGGTGGCTTGGCGTGCTTGGCTGGGAGCCCTCTTAGAGGAATGAGCGGTGGCTATTGGTTGCTCGCTGCTCACTGTACCGTGGTCTATAGCGCCATCTTTCCGTTCAACAATGTCTCCGCTGCGTTACTGGACTCTGTTTACGGTATGTCGGGGACAAGTGCTGCCACTAGTGGTACTGCGGCTGGTTGGTCAGTGGGCGCAGTGCAGGGGATTCCTTACTCCGTTGCGGCGGTGGCGACTCCGTTGGTTGGTATTCTGGTAGACAAGTACGGCCATCGCGCTGCGTGGATGTCCGCTTCGGCTGCTCTCCTCAGTGCCGCACATGGTCTCCTCTGGGCAGCAGCGGTCGCCAGTGATGAATCCTTTGATGTTACTCAAGACGACGGCATTGGCAGTAGCCACGCTAGTCTTTTAACTTTGCCTGCTTGGTTGGCCTCGCCGCTGTTGCCGTTTACTGCTATGGGTATAGGGTACAGCATCGTAGCAGGAGTGGTGTGGCCATCAGCCATGTGTGTGGTGGACCCCTCCTCCACTGCGACGGCCTTTGGGGTCCTCAACAGCGCTCAAAACCTCGCCACAGCACTGGTGCCGCTGCTCGTGGCAGCTCAGCTCAACATGTATGGCACGCAAAACTATGCTCCACCTGAAGCGCTCTTTTCGTTCCTCAGTTTGGGGAGCCTTGGTTTTGCCCTCGCGCTCTGGCGCTGGGATTACACCAAAGCTGGCGGTGGCGTCTTAACCCACCCTACGAAGGGGACTCCTGTAACCCAAGCCACACCTGCGCCTACACGGCGCCCGGCAGCTGAACGCACCCCTCTCGTTGCGACACTGCCTCCACCAAAGTCCAACTCCCTCTCCTCGCGCTTTTTCCCTCAAGTCGCGGATTCCATTGCTGAAAACGATACTAGGGGCAGCAATACTGCGTCCTCTGGTGTACAAATTTCGCTCGTATGATAGCCTGTGCTGTTTGCGCTTCGGGTGAACATTTCGATGTGGCGAAGCCTTAGCCTCCTCATGAATTATTGTTTTTTCGTGAAGGCGCACTTGGAAACTTGGAATGCTATGAAATTTACTTGAAATAATTCCTTCCTGTGCAGATGACCTCGGCCGAGTCCACACGTAGAATTACTTCTTACTTGTAGTTCTTATTGAACTCAACTGCTTCATTTTTATTTAAAGTATCGAAGGACACTAGGAGTTCTAAACGCAAGCATAAAAATAATCCATAAACCATAATCCATTCCCCCTTTTACAGAGGAGCTCCCTTTATTTCAGAGTTGAATTATTTGCTTTCTTGAATTTCCCGACTTCATTTCTTCCATCTTTTTTTCGATTCGCAGTTGGTGAAGTTAAAACATTTATGGGAGGTATTGTCGGTTTAGCGAATGAATCAGTGTTGTTGGTATTAACAATATGCTGTTCTCAGCCTTATTAAGTCAACTTACTTGTAATGTAAAGTACTTTACTCCAACAGTGACCTGCCGTGGCACTTCAATAGTAGCTTGACTGCGCTCTAGATAATAGGAGCTGTCTTTAACTGCCTACAGCAGATGCATTGATTCACGTTCATGCGTCTTCAGAGATTCGTATGGTGCGCATCTTTGAATTGCGTGGCGCCTCTCAGATTTTTTTGTGAATGAAACTCATGGTATGATGAGGCTGCTGTCCAACTGTTTCAATTTGTTTAAATCAAGGGAGAGCGTTTTAGTTCAGCTGGAACAAGAATATATACCTGAGCAGCAAAAAGGATGTCAAGATATATCAGAATTAGAGATGTGTAACAGAAAGGAGTCAATGATTCGAAACAGAATCAAACTTGTTGCTTGTTGTGGATTTGAATTCTGTCATGATTCTATTGATGATCGAGCTGGTACATGCACCACCATGCGGATCACATTTCTTCGTAGCAGAAGGAAGTTATTGATCATCATTGCACTCTATGTAACTGTGGTAGTGGCTAAGTTGAATTGCCTCGATCTTTCCAATTTTGACGTTACTTGTAGTGCAGATGCCGTCAGTGGAATTCAAGTCAGCGGATCTAAAGGAGGCTCAAGACCTGACGACATACAGCTGGGTGAAAGCTCATTAAGAACTTTGCACACGAGCGATAATGGCTGCTCGTTACTGATTGAACGGCAGTACTTGGACATACAGCAAAACAAGGAAATCAAGTATACTATGGCATGCTTCTTGCCAGATCAATTTAACGAAGTTGAATACTTTGGTGAATGGGACGACGCTGCTGTTGAGGAATTTAGCTTTAGTTATGACCACAGATGGGATGATGACCGCCTTGTGTGCAATAATAATGGTTTTGAACTCCCGGATGAAGTATCGAACGTTCACGTAGAGATCAATGGAGATCTTGAAAACAATGATGGAGGTGAAGTATACGTATCTGGGACATTTTCGTCATCAAATCACATTGGCTCATGGACTGGGTCCTGCAACCCAGTGTAAGTCATTGTCTTTTCTGTGAAATCATTTCATCAAGCAATTCGTGACGATACTGTTCTTCCTAATGCCAGTCAACAGGTCAATCCTTGCCCATGTATTTGCGCCGAAACCTGCGTATGCTGCTAATGCCTACCCAGTATTTCTGCCGAATGGTGAGAAAATCTTCCCTCATCGGCCACCAGCCAACTTAAACTTGACGCGTATCACCTGATAATGGCGGAGATATTGGTACGCGCGGGGTGTTTTGGATAACTCCAGCGCACCACGCACAACTGAGTGCTTCTGTGGCTTCTGTGGTGCATTCGGCATTCAAATTCAACCAAATGATTTCTTGTCTTGCGTATTATTTATCATCGAGATATAAGCCAAAAGCAAGACGTGCGATGTGGAATAGAACTCGAAGGAATGTTCGATATGGTATATTCTTCTTGAAAATCCATGTATCACAGGACGGGGACGGGAAGTCTAACGACTTGCGACTTCAGAATAAAAATAAACGACCCGAGTAGCAACCCGATAGGCAACTCGGGAAATTACACCACAACCTAATGCAGCGAAAAGCTCTTTGGAGAAAAACAGCCGAGGTGGAGTATCTTAGATATCATATTTCGTAAAAAGTTTCATAAGTGCCTTCAGCCGTGGGCATGGCGGCCGAGATTTCTTCGAAGGTTGTGCCAAGGGCCATTACATTAGAGTATCGCATCCCAGTGAGTAGGGCAGCTGCTTCCTGAGCACGCTTGCCAGACTGGCAATGCACGTAAATCATTTTATTCAACTCGATACCCACACCTAATTGGCCCGTAGTAATAGGTGGAAGATGAAATGGAAAACAAAAGGAGAGGGTCAACACAGAAAGTCACCTTCCAAAAATATCAATGCACAAATATTACCCGCATCTTTTCTATTCAAACCCACTTGATTTTATTCTATATATTATGAAGGAAGTTCTTTGCTGCGACCACCAATATTTGCTTACCTGAATCACGGCTCTCGGGAAAAATCAGTCTCTTAAGCATAGAAAGCGGCGCAAGAGTGGCAAAAGCGGCATGGCTCCTTTCGTATTCATTAGATTCACGTACATCCAGAAGCACTGACAAACCATTCTACCAGTAAACGCCCGCAATACAGTGAGAAAGAAGGTGAGGTGAGGATGTAGTTGAGTAAGACAAAACTGGCACATTTTTAATCTTTGCATAGCTCTTACTTCTATTTCTTTCGAAATACGAGGCAAATCAGCGATAGTCCCCACTTGAGCACTACTGTGCTGCGGAAGAGCTGCTGTGTCTTCAGTAGTTGCGAGCACGTTCCATTGAAGTCCGATGAAAGGGTTACCGCCAGCACTGAAAGACTGCCCTGGGAGGTTGGCGCAAGACTGGCAAATGTTTACGTCCGCAACATTGAGGCAAGCAAAGCGAAGGCCCTGAATCGGTTCCGCACTGCAACAGTCGCAGCGAATGCCCTGAGATTCAGTTGGATGCATAGAGAAAAGAAATAAATTACCACGTACATTGCATAGATTGTATTTAATGACTTCGTCTCTTCAGATTCAAAGCCAGGAATTGCACACGTGTCTCGCTTTTGAAGCAGTACTTACGGTGTGCGTGGCTGCCTTCAGGGCACTCACTCGAATTGATATCGAGACCCCGCTTGGTGAGGGGCGCTGTATAAACGCACAAGCTCCATGAAAGTAGGCTAGGGTAGCGAATGTCAAACAAGCTACCGTCCGCATCTGGCTATCTAGCAAAATGTGTCTGCTGTTGAGAAGGAGTGATTTACTACTATTTTTTTTTGGGGGGGGGTACTACGAAGACGAAGTGTTGACACAGAGTTGGCCTCGAATAGATACGCACTGGTAATATAATAGAGCTACTGCCCTCTTAGCTACCCTTGGTCTGTCTGCTTTTAAGCTCTCTTGAAGTTAGCTTAGCCTTGAAGTCTTCAAGCTGGGTTAAATTTTACAACACGCACTTCTTTTATGTCTTTTGCTCTTCTCACATTCTCGGTTGCAGTATATTAGTGTAACAGAGATGCACATCGACGAAACGACGATCTCCTCTTTCTCTCTCTCTCTCTCTCTCTGATGATGAGATGAGCATTGCGCAAAGGGAAGAAGTTGAAACACGGAAAATTGGAAGAAACGAAACACGGACTTTTCAGGGATTGTTTCCTGGGTGCACCCGAGTGAGCAAGAAACCAGGAAAAGAGCCCGACATGAATTTTTGAGACAGCGCAAACTAGACCTAAGAAGCTAATCAGGCGCACATGCCCGAGTGGCCATGGAAGTGATGGTAGCGGTCCAAAGTGGCACGCTCCTCCATGCTCTGAGAGTGCAGCTCAAAAGAAGAGTTTCGCAGAGACATGAATTTTTCGTTTCCCATGAAACTGGCCTGGCAGGAAAACTGTATCTTTCTGTTTCTCAGGTGGAAACGAAACACCTGGATTTCCAAGGTTTCTTTCGGGTTTCGTTTCAATTCCGCCCCTCGAAGTAAGTGCACCTCAAGAGATTCTTCTGAGGATCAGCCCAGATCACGGTTTAGTTGGTGCGATGACGGAATTTTTGATCGGAAGTGGAGTTTGCGTTCGAATACATGAGGATCCAGTAGAACTGTTCGCGATTTGCCTCTTCTCAGTGACTGCTGATCCCACCTGCGACACCCCACGTAAGAAAGAGATGGAAACGAAATATCCAGGTAAATGGCGAGAGAAACAGCGCACGAGGCCCATATGTTTTGTTTCTAGAAACCGGAAACACCCAGGGCGCCAGGGCGGCACTTTTATTGTTTCTTGGAAACGAAACACGCGAAAAATCCGGGTTTGTTTCCTATGTTTCCTTTTCCCTGTGTTTCGACTTCGACCCTAATTGCGCATTGCGCATTGCACGCACACAAAGCTTTACTGTTGCTGCTTTCTCTACTTTGATAGAAGCCATTAGCATTAGCAGTGCTGCAGAGGTGAGATTACGAATCTCTTAATCACCCGTGACAGGCTATTAGTGCTTTGGTAACCATAAGCCTAGAAACTTTGAATTAGTCATGGCAAGCGCAATGCAAGAAGCTCGGCCAGAGCCCGGAGGAGGAGTGGTTGGCACTGTTCTAAAGGTAGCGCCTTCGTATATTTAGATATATTCATTTGATTTCCAAGCTTAGTGATCAAATTATATACACCCTCTTGGAGTAGCAGTATCTAAGCATTCATGAAGCTTTCTTCGAAAGAACTGAAAGAATTCATGTACATACAGTAAATCTTTGCCATCTTCTGCTTCTGCTTCTTCTTCTTGCCCAGGGTGCTACCGCCTTTGTGAAACAGCACAAGACCATTTCAACAGGCTACCTCGTAGGCATTTTAGTCTTGTTATTCGCTTCGGGTTTTACGGTTGACCAGGCAGTTCGAAATCGGTACGTGATAGATGGAAGTCCACTTTTGTTGTTAGTATTCTTCACCTGCAGCCTACGTTTTCGATCACAATGCGTTCTTACAGATATGACGACGTGATTGCGACCATCGATTACGAAGCGCAATCGGAAGCGCACGCGAAGCTTTGGAGTGCGAAAAACGAGTACGACCGCACCAAAGGATGGTTCGGGAGCTGCAGTGGCCCCTGCGTGCGGCACAAGGCGAGGTTTGAGATGGCGCAAGCTCACTTTGAAGCCCTCAAGGCGCAAGAAGCCGCGACAGTGGGAGTCGCCAAGAGCGAAGTCGGCCTGATGAGCGAATACGGGGTCCAAGAAACGCGCGACTTGTTTTGGGGCACGTTTGCAGGTGGCAAAGATTTCGGGAAGCGCCAGTCCATGTGGGACTTGCTGTTTACTGGCTTGAGGTGGGGCAAGGACGAGGAAGCGTTCTCAGTGCTCATCCGCTGGGTCTTTCAGCTTCTCGTGAACTTTACGCTCGGTTTAATTGGCGCCCTCGTGGTATTCATCTACAAGCTTTGGGGCTTGATTGGGACCTATGCCCCAGACCCCGTGACTGCACTCTTGTACTTTGTCTTAGCGTCGCTGGCAGCTACAGCGTGTGTGGCTACTTACCTCTTCGTGCTCTATGGAGCGGCCGCCGGTAGCGTAGCGGTGGTGGCGAAGGCAATTGTGGACCACAACCATCGTATCGCTAACGATCCAGCGTATGCGCGACGCCAAAACATTCAGGGAGGGCCGCGGTATCGCCAACCTCCGGGAGCGACTTCTGGAAGTGGCACCACTGGAGGAGGCAGCAGCGGCGGCTACTCTCAGCCTCAGCAGCGGCGGCCAGCTCCGTCTTCCATGGACCATATCGACTAAGATTCAATGAAGGCAATGGTTTGGCACCTACGCCACACACATGCAGCATGACGCTTGTGCTTCCGATAAGGGCTGTCTTGGTGGCCGTGCGAATTGTCTTTAATTACGAAGACGTTTTTCGCTTTATCTGGCATAGCAAGGCTTCAAAGTCCGCAGTGAATTGTTTTTCATTTCCCGAGCCAAGATCAGAACTAGAGAGCGTTATCGTCGTGGCTACTTTTCTTTATGAAAAATCCGAATATGATTAATATGCCTAATCCTAATACTTCAATACTAAATACCGATGTGCCGATGTCGATGCCGCGATGCCGAGTTTTTTGGAATCTGGAATGTGTCCGGAATGACCGCAGTTCAACAAAGGAAATCCGAGTATACGAATACCTCCGCCAATTGAATGGCGTCTTATAAATTGAATGCTGGAGCACTCTTCTTAGGCCGCGTATGGCCATCATAACGTTACGGCCGTTGCGGTGCCGCTGAGTTGTACGTAGAACGTTGATCGTAAGTTTCGTAAGCAATTAATAAAATTTACTTGAAATATTAGAGGATTTTGCCGTGTAATGTGCCATCCGCGAAGACTATTCGAGTTTAGGCGAAATAATGCATTATGCATTATCATGACATCCCTGAATGCGTATTGATGTGCCTTATATACATGCGCCAGACGAGACTCGTAGCCTCGAAATGCGCTGTGTTTTGACGTCAAATCTTCTCTGTTTCCAACAGCGTAAGCGCGAGAGCTAATAGTTGATGCATACTTGAAAGCGGAACGCAACCGCTTGTACTTGGGAGCTTGTTTATTGCTTGCTTGGGCATTCCGTGCTGCGGTGGCCTTGCTGGCCGCAGGTGTAGCACGCAGTGTTGCCCGCAGGAACCGCACAGTCCTACGAGAAAGACACCACGAGGCACATGGGAATGGAGCAAAACCGTCATGTGAATGTCGATATGTAAACTTTATTCAACCATAGAAGAATATACTATCGTATGAACTCCCGTATCCAATTGTTCCCTCCTCATTTGGAGGTCACGCACCGCGGAGAGGTGGCCGTTTTGGCCGCAGTTGAAGCACCGTTTGCTGCTGAGGCTCTGCGTGCCGCTGCGCTTCTTGCGGCGCCCCTTGTTGCCACCTTCAGTAGGCGCAGCCCCAGGCTCAGGCGAGGGTGCAGAGGGGCAGTTGCGCGCAATGTGGCCCACCTCTCCGCACACCCGGCATTCGCGCGTGTCCGGCTTTTTCGGCGCCGAGCATGCCTTGGCCAAGTGACCTACTTCCCCGCAGTTGCGGCAAGTGCGGGCTTCAGCAGTCGCAGCCGTAGCAGGAGCAGTAGCATCGCCTTGCCACTCCTGGAAGCCGCAGACCGGTATTATAAACAGCAAAGATTTAAAGATGAAAGCGTCTCAGAGACTGTATTCATGCTGAAGTGTCAAAAATGTATCCACGGCATTTGCTTGATGTCCACGGCAGAAACTAAAAGTAAATATGGCAGGGTAGAAAAGTGAAAATTCTCCAGAATGTGTGCGGCACGAGCACGACTGGCTAACGAAGAGTTGAGAGAGGCCCGTCGCTCATTCTATGCTGCGCCCACCATTTTGCTTTGGAATCTTTTGGATCTGTATATAGTAGTCTGTCCTACAGTACTGTACGTTTGAGCGGGGGTGCCAATGAAAAAAAATAATCATGCCCGATGTCTCTCAAAGTTTGCATGCCTTTTATTTATGGCACATAAAAAGGACATGCAAAAGGGCAGGGCCGGGAACATTGCGGAACCTACTTGAAATAGAGCTCGGAGTTGACTATATTTGCCCCATTGTCCTCGACAAAAATTTACGTCACGACCAATACAGGGATGATTTATCCGACGAAAATTGGCACATCTTTGTCTTTTTCTCTCGTAAGGGGAAATTGACTGGGTGGCTTGGAACTATTATAAGCAAAGCAGTGCGGGCCCTAGCGGCCCGTTTGGTGTAACGTCAGCGCATTTTTGTGACAACCCCGTGGTTGTGGCTTTTGGTGCTTTGTCTTTTCGGTAAATACACTCTGCTGTGTATATATTAGTGCTCTCTCTGGCAGCACTCTCTTTTGTGTAGAGTAATCAATCATTCTCTTGGAACTTTCCGAAGTTCCCTTGTTTGAGCCCGTGGCTCGGTCTGTTCGCACCCAGCTCGCCGTGCGAGCGTGTTGCTCAGTGGTTGGTTGACGATGTCGGCCGCAATTAGGAATCGCATTCCGACATTTTCATGAAACGCGAGGTCGATTGCTAGCTTCTGAACAGCCCTTTGGCTAACCCTAAGCACCTTTCGTTGCCACGAAACTCTTCAATCGCATGGCACGGTACTTTACTGTCAATTGGATGAAACATCTCACGACGCACTCGTTGAAACTGAGGCGAATTGACAGGCTTCAAACAATACAAGAAGTGCTCCTCGCAAACTAGACTGCACGAACATTTTTCTGAATGCTTCTGCCGTATCCGACACACCAATTTCGTGGAAAGCCATGAGAGATACTCACTCGTTGATATTCAGCGGTGATGAGTTCAACAACCGTGGTCGCATTTTCACAAGCTAATAACATCGCCACATCTTAAGTCCAAAGGGTCTTTCACATCTCGAGCTGTTGCGTCAAGTTTGCACACTCACAAAGACCGAAGTTGAGAAGATGCCAGGGTTTTACTTCAGAAGATGATCCTGAGTATGATCGTGCACTCTCGGTGTCACTGGTTGCCCACTACTCTTGAAACCTAGCAAGCTGTTGATCTGGAGAGACTGGGAAGTGACCACGATGCCGGCTCCCAAAAAGCGCAGCAAAAAAAGTACGGGGGTTTCCAGGAATTTTGGACGGCCGTATATAGACCGTATGCTTGTTACCAGCGCTGAAAAGTAGTGCAAAATGCTTCATTCGTTGCCTAGTTATAGTAACTGCAAGAAAAATATGGGGTAAAAAATCGAAAAAAGGGGCCCCCTTTCTGGGGGTACCACGGGTGCAGTGCCAGATTTTTAGTGCTTCCTATCACTACCAAGAGGAGCTAGCCGGGCGCGCCGCTTGCAACAAATAAGCTACCCTAGTGCTCAAAGTTTTATGCAGTTCCATTGAAATCTATAATCTTTTTGAGCCATCAAAAGCAATGGAAGGGGCTAGCCTTGAAATCTACCTTTACTTGACTTGTGTGCCATCTGGAAGAAACCAAAAGGGATTATCTGCCATCGCCAATGTCGAGGCTCCTAATAATTCTAATTCCGGCATACCTATCTCAAGGTTAGTAAATCATTGGCCGCAGCGGCAGTGCTCGTGCCAATTACTGCCGGCAAGTACATAAAAACACTTCCAGCGATAAAGTTCTAGGCATTCAGCCAACATGTAATTCGTCCAACACACCATCAGCGTTTATTAAAAGGTGCGGCTCAATCGGCTGTGAGTTGAAAATTAATGCGGGCGAATTTGCACCTTAGTTGTGTGCTCACGGTAGAGTGCATTGAGTTTTTTTTTAATTGGAAGCGCGTCGGCACTTGTCAACGACCGCGAAGCTGAGCAACATGTGATGGTTTTCGACAACGATTCTTACAATCCTTCGACGCGCACACGCTGCTACGTACTCTTGCGACGAATTGTGTTTTTTTCAGAAAAATCATCTTGGATTCTACTTCGCGACATCGTACAAGCCTCGAAATTGCTGCGAAGGCACAGTGGCGTGGCTAAGTAGATGCGAATGATAACTGCCTCCAAGTTCGATTGTTAAAAGTTTGGAGGGCTATTCCAGCGCTTCCTGCGCTCAGGAATACGAGAAGAAAAGTATTAGCGGGGCTCGACGGAATCTTTTTGCAAATGTTATAGGCGTATTCTTAATTTGCGGCTGCATTGGCGTTCGAGCTGATCTGATCTGAAAGAAGGGGCGTGAAAAGAAATCATTCAGAAGTTTTCGATGAAAAAAGAAAGAGGCCTCAACAGGAATCGATCTCTGGTCAAAATGGTAGCACCCCGATGCACGAACCATCCAGACCACCGAGAGACACTTTAACGAAAAATTAGACAACTTTATAACATCATCAAAGATCAAAAAGAAAAGAAGAGAAAATGTGTCGTCGTAAGCGTACATTAGCTAGCTAGTAGTGGTTACGGTGCTCCTAGCCAGTGTTATAGTGTCCCAAAGTCTTTCACCAGACGCCCATTCCCTTTCCCCAGGACCCCATTGAAGTGCATGAGAGTGGTTTGGTTACTCTGAAGGGACTCCGAGAAGCACTTAAACTCGCAACCACTGAACTTTAGTGGCGGCTTAGTATATAAGTAGAAGTGCTCGCAGATGGCGCTCGTCAAAGCAGAGGCCATTCTTACTCCAGCGAGGGAATGATTTTGAATAGAAATGCTCATGTAATTATTGCTGGAAAAGTCGTCTACGAGCTCATATCAAGTGCCAATCGGCAATCGATGTAGTGGAAATTGGATTGATGTTGCCTGACGTCTGCGACTGCTATCGGCACACAGCAGCCTCAATCACCGAGCATCCTGCGCGCGCAATTGTTATAAGCTAGGCACAGGCTTAGTTGTATGATTTTCGACCGATTTTCCAACCGCAAAGAAGTTTTAGTTGATTCGTCGGGCAGCAGCAAACGATTACGCGAATTGAGGTAAAAGCACTCTTGCCCATTGCGACTCTGCCTTGCACTACGCCTCCACTACCAAAATGTTACTCGGATATCAGATCATCCCTGGTGCTCGATTGAAGGCGCGGCTAGATGAGCCTCTAAATTAGGATAATGTGATCTAGCTTTGGATGTGCGACGTTGTTCTGGTTCTGTTTTTTTTTGTTATTCTTCCAGGGAGGCCACGGGAACAGGGTAGCCCGAACTGGCGACCTTATCACGGACCCGAAGATGCATGCTGCCGATTCAGAGGAAGAACTCATCGAGTAATGGACTTCTTCATTCTATTCCCACTTTTGTTATGTGTAGATGACGTGCGCGCGATTTGTGACATTTAATTTCCGCGTCTCCATTGCGCGTTGAAGACTATGGAGGGCATTAGGAGCGTTTTGACTGCGATAAGTTTGCACCGATTTTATGTTCGACGAGCATCGACATCGAAAGGAAATATCAGTGTGAATAAGATGTTTGAGCAGCAAGAATAGCATAAGATTTCGGCTAGTTATTATTAATAAAAACTGAAGTCGCTCGTGTTAATCACCCCCTAGACCATAGACCCCAGACCCCCCCTCCCCCTCCCCCTCCCCTGGCCTCACCCTCCGCATAGATTTCGATTTAGAGACCGGAATTGGAATCCGCGCCTCATTCTAAATCAATTTCCATCTTCAATCGCTTTAAATAGATGCAATTAAGGCATTAAAAAGGCCAATTACTGATATCAGATGATTTCGTTTCGCTTTTTGGGAGCCGGCATCCCACGTATCATTAACGAGGTAGGAAACAAGCATCGCCAACAACAGGAACCCTCCCTGTATAGCTCTGCAGCTCCTAAAGGAGCCCGCAAACCCCACTGCTCACATATCGACATCAAGGGCACACAAC
>Ga0307931_1000770_pt1 | contig 21021 bp, 15 predicted proteins | sample OrgLakmetageno47_FD_201816 | JGI IMG/M metagenome (GOLD analysis project Ga0307931, IMG submission 201816) | Saline water microbial communities from Organic Lake, Antarctica - #47 | ecosystem: Environmental > Aquatic > Non-marine Saline and Alkaline > Saline | place: Antarctica: Organic Lake...
TTGATCGATGGAAGGTATGTACATGGTCAAACTGCTTCGATGCTCTCTCGACCACAAGAGCATTTCACAATAAGTCGTCGTAGACGATCGTAATGCACTGCCTCCTCTCTTCCACGGTAGAAACTGGGGGGTGAGCCTCCCTACGAGAGCCCTTTTAGCTTCCGCTTTGCCCCCAAATACCCAAACGTAGTTGGAGTGGGTAGGTACGTAGGTAGAACGTAGCGATGATCAAACCCTTGCAGCTTGAGTGCCATGTGTAGTGTGCTCTTAGTTTCGGTGGTGCCTCACACCACCCTCTTTTCCCCGAGTGCAGTTTACTTGAAGCCAAAAGCGACCTACCATCTACCATCACCTCCACTATTCCAATACCAAATTCTAGATATTTGGCCATCTCGAACAAGAACAAGCCCAAATAATCCAAAAGCCAATAATGCCGCGGAAGTAAGTAAGAAATATTTGTGTGGGTCCGTAGCGCAAACAAAGCAAGTGCGGAGTGCGGAATAATTCACGAGGGAAATTGGCCAAATTTCTTTATATCACCCGCGGCAACTCGACTACTTGGCGAAGGAAAAATGCTGCCTTAATTCTTGCTTGGTAAAAACAGCGTTGCACTAATACTTTGTGCTTTAGTGGGATCCTTATGGGAGAAAGTGGCGAGGCGGCGACGGTGCTTGCACCAAACCCCTCACGTAGTTGTCGAGCTCATGACGAGTCGCACTTAGCGCAGTTTGCAAGTTTTGGCACTCGTAACGAAGTGCCAAAACCTCGGCCTCCAGTGCTGCATTTGCGCTCTGCAATGTTGCCACATCCGTTGCTGTATCATCGTGTTGAAGTGCATTTGCAAATGTTTCATCATCGCTTCTCTGATCGATTTCAAGCAGTCGATGCTGCCGCTGCTGTTGCTGCAGATCATGAGGCCACGCTTGTTGCTCTTGTTCTCTGTGCTGCCGTTGTTTCTTCTGATGTTGATGATATCGTTCTTGCTCTTGTTGATGCTCCTGCCATTGTTGTTCCTCCTGCTGCGCTTCCCATGCTTGTCGCTGCTGTTCAAGCTGCTGGTGCTGCTGCTGGTGCTGCCATTGCTGCTGCAATTGCCACTGCTTTTGCTGCATCATGAGATGGTTGGCATACAATACTGACGCAGTGGAATTCTCGGAAACGGAAGCAGCACTGTCGTGAAGTCCAGAGCGCGGGTCTCTGGTCGCTGCAAGTGCGGCAGCCATTGCCGCCACTGCCGAAGGAGGAAAGTTCTCGAGGGTTGCTTGCCGCACACTTGAGCTGCTGCTGCTGCTGCTGCTACTCCTTAAGCTACTGCTCTGGCCGCTCCTGCCACTGCTGCCTTTGCTGCCGTCGGGCAGAAGCAGCGCTGCAATAGACGACGCCTCCACATCACCTGAAGTCAGTCGCTGCTGCACTGCTTGGTTAAGTGGGGCGTCTGGTCCCATCCCTGCAAACGAACTACTCTGGCGATCCAGAGCTCTCTTCGAAGATGTCCATGATGTCGACGGCGAGTCCAGATCATCTGCTGGATGAATACCCTCAGTACCACCATCTTCGTCGCCACCGTTTTCGTCCATGTCCCGTCGCCGCGTTATTTTCGGCAGCAAATCTGGGCGATCGCGCTTGAAGTTGGGGTGCCGAAAGGACGTAAACGAACCCAGCGCTGACACTACTTTCACAAAGTTATAGGAGTTGAGCTGTCGAGTGAAGGAACGAAAACGGTTGTGTTTGAAGTAAAGTGGGAGTATGTCACGCTCGAGGCCTTCCTTCGACAAAAACTCAATGGTGCAGCCGTCGCGAGACCATCGACACTGGCTCGGATTCAACTCAGGGTTGTGAAATATTTCGAAGAGTTTGCGGATGAAGGCAGTGACGCGTCCACCGCACGGTGCCTGCATGAGTTTTTGATCAACGATGCTCCTAGAACGACCGGGCGAAATGGTGCGAAAGTTGTGACGCATTTTACTGTCGTTTATGGAGAAGCACTGGTCATCGCTTTCTTCGTCGCCCTTGTCTTCATTGGAGCCATCATTCAATTCTTCGGCATTTTCGAAGTCGCCCTGTTTGAAATCGCCCCTCTTGCTCCTGCCTTGAGATTGAGATGTGTGGCTCCGATTTGAATATTTTGGCATCCGGCCAGAACTTGAGTAGGTGGCTTCTGAGCCTCTGACGTCTTGAAAATCTTCATATTGCCCGTTCCACAATCTCTTGAGGCGGTGTTTTTCATCATCAGTGATGACTTGTGGCGTTTGTATAGCTGATGAGACGTGAGTGAGAGACGCAGCGTGCGCGAGAGCGTCCAGAAAATTGGCTGGCGCTGAGTCTAAATCTTCTTCTTGGCTGTTGGCTTTTGTGGGCTCGGTGTGTGCGAATGGTCCACTTAAAGGCTGGGCTTTTTCAGGCAAAATTTCTTTTTCATGCACGCTTTGTTCGCCGAATGTCTGCGCTGCCGTCTCCACTTGGGCATGCGGCATGTGATTCGAGGATGAGCTGCCTGTGGAACGATCCGTCATCGAATTCGCTGTGTCGCTACTACAGCTGCTTTGAATGTATCTTGGGTTTTATTTAAATAACCCCGAAAAGCTGCGATCTTTCTGGGCGAAGCCTACGAGTGCTGTTTTGTTATGCAAAAATGTTGACAAGGACACGGGATAGAGGAGCGGAGAAATGGTGAGTTCATGCAGAATGACAAAAAGGCCGCAAAAGTGGAATGGGATCGCCCATGCATATATTCATCAACAAGAGATTTAAGCGCGCGCACGGCCTTGCGCCGCATCAAGCGGCCTACCATCAGTGATCAAAAACGCTCTTGAAATCATCCTGAAGAAGAAAACCGGGGGGGAGAAGAAGACATCCAGCCTCGAGATGAACAATCATCAAGTCGGAAACCCTGAGGTAAAATAGGCGGGAATAGTTGCGCCCATAGATTCTAACGATTTCCTTCTCGCGTACATGTATCAACCCACCAAGTCTTGAATCTCCATGATTCATGATACTTCCATGGTGCTCGAGTAACATATGGTCTTCATTTTGAGAAGAACAACGGCGGAAGAGAAGAACACAGCCAAATCCCGAAACGTCGCATTTTGCCAGGTTTCAACGGTTCTGCCTTATTGTTTGCCGCTGTACATCGAATTCCCCGATGAGTTTTGTAGACTTGAAGTGGGCTGGCTAGTAAGGGTTCCTGTTATAGCAGTGGGCTGCCTTATTCGCTACCCGAAAACTGAAAGCTGGTAGACGGAAGTTTAGAGACTTACTCACTGGAGGCTCCTGAAGGCAATGCGCAATTGCTGCCAGCTCCAGTGCTCGTGTTATATTCTTAAGTTTTTAAGACACAGGAGGCCCTGAGGAGCAGAAATGAGAGAGCTAATGTACTGAAAGGGTCTATACGAGGAGCACGCCAGAAGCCTGAGCGGCCATTGTACTGGCCATCGTGGTTTAGGGGTTTGGGTTGAAATTTAATGCAACTGGGCTATAGCTATAGCTAAGTCTAGTAGTCTAGTCCTATCGGAGTAAAACCTAAAGCTTGTGGTTTGGAGTTATTTCTAATGGAGCACGGCGGCCTCTATTGGCCGTCCTGGGGCTCCTTGCCTCTTTTGTCTCTCAGCGCCACGTCGGTACGGTCGGTTTTCTCTTTTGGTAAACATCGGTTTTTCTCTTTCTGTGTGTACTATATTAGTGTTAGTTTACTCTTGTCTCTGTGTTTGTTTGTTGCGTCGAGTTCCCGCAGAACTTGCACAACTCTTTCTCTAGTTCCTTTGGCATGAGCTTGAGGCCACCAAGCATCTCGCTGCGCAAGCCCATTGTTCCGTAGTTACTTGATTATTTCGGCCGCCATAGGAACCGTATTCCAACAAGTCTAGTTAATACTCCCCAAATCCAAATATAAAGTTACAAAGAAACACCACTGTGTGGCATAAAGCAACAGAAAAATGCAACCCGTAACCCTCAGAACAAGTCTGACTGGGCTATAGTCTATAGTGCTAAATAGAAAGTTGGCTGCAGAAAACAAGTCAAAAATGCGCACCAACCAAGGAGCTGGGGCTGAGGTGCTTTTATAAAAATCCCAGTGCAAATGGCCTATTTCTTAATATCTATATCCAAACAAATTGTTCACAGACACACGAACAGCTCCTACACTTCTGAAGAACTCCGTTGAGCATAGGACCGACCAGGCGACAGACATGAGGTCTCATTTTCAACGCAGGTCGAATTCTACTAGACCTTTAGCCGCTAAGCCCATCGTAAGGAGTTAAACCGTCCCTGTTTTCGACAGTGTCGTTTGCGCCGCCGCCGTCCGGCGCAGGCGCAAGCACCCAGCTGAGGAAGTCCATGAAGCCGTAGGCGTTGGCGTAGTGGGCAGCCGACTCACCGCTGCCGTTTTGGTGGTCGGGGTTGGCGCCCTTGTCGACCAGCACCTTGGCGATTTTCAAGGACCCGTTTTGGGCGGCTATGGTAAGCAACGAGTTGCCGAACTCGTCGACCTTGTTCATGTTGAAGTGCTCCATTTCGTAGGCGTCCACGTAGGCCGTGCCGAAGTCTTCGACGTAAGGGGCTTTCACCAGGGCTGGGTCGAAGCGCTTGGACGGGAATTCCCCGAGCATTTCCTTCAAGTTTTTCAGCTTGGCGTGCCGCACCAAGCCGGCCACTTCTTCGAATTTCAGCGGTGGTCCAGCCGCCACTGGCTCGCCGCCACCTCCCAGTGCCAGCTGCGCGTTACCACCCCCGCCCCCACCGCCGCCACCGCCTGCAGACTGCGCCATGGCGCTCTGCAAGTACTGGTCGCCGAGGCCCATGCTCGGCGGCGGTAAACCCAGCTCGGCCGCGCGCTCCGCCGCCATGGTGAACTGGAGCTGCTGGTTGCGCTCGGCTTCGGAGAGCTTGAGCTTGCTGATCATGTTGATGATTTTCTTGCGGTGCAAGCGGTGCTCAATCCCCAAGGTGTTGCGCAAATCGTCCTCGTTCAAGTCGTACAAAAAGGCCCCGTCCACGGCCGCGTCTACGAAGGCTTCCCGGTACTGCCCGAGCGCCAAGGTTTGCAGCCACCTGGCTACGTCATCCACCGACCATGCCGACACTTTGAGGACTTGGTCGCCCGGCATTTGGCCGGGCTGCAGCGACGGCTGATATGGTTCACCCCCCAACTTGTCCGCGTAGTCGCCGCCACCGTGTTTGCCTCCACCGCCGCCGCCGCCACCTCTGGCCGCAGCCTGCTGCGCGTTGTCTTGAAGGGCAGCCATGACCGTGTCGGTGGCGGCCACGTTGCGCATGGCGCGGATCATGTTGAGGCTCGAGAAGTAGGTCATGGACATAGACATGAAGCCAAACTTCATGAGGGTTTCCGTGGACTGCATTAACTGCGCCGCTTGCACTTTGTCCTTTTCCGAGGGCCCCGCGTGGCCTCCGGCGCCGCCTTCCCCACCTTGAATGGCCAACGCATTGCCGTTGCCCGCAATCGCGTCCTGGGTCTTGAGCAGCATTTCCCCCTTCTTTTCTTGGCGCCGCTTGATCGACTCCAGCTCGCGCTGCTGCTCGTCGAGAAGCACCACTAGCTTCCTCTCGAGGGACCTCAACTCTTCTTCTTTGCCTTGCCGCGCGCGGTCCAAAGTCGCGAGCTTGTTTTCTAAACCCACCAGCCGCTCACGTCGGTCCCCAATTTTGCTGAGCATTTCCCCAAACTCTCGGTCCAGCCGGGTCTTTTGCTCGCGCAGCTCGAACCGTCCATCTTCGTCTAGCACCCCCACGGCCTCTGTTTCAATCCGCGACAAGTCGTGCATTTCTTTCTCCAGCTGCGCTACCGCTTCCTCAAACTCGGAAATTTCTTCCAACAAGGCCTCGACGCGCTCTTCGGCGCCCACTTTTTCCTGGGTGAGGAGCTGCACTTCGGACTGAAGCCTTGTGGCGTGCAGCTTGTGCTCTAGCAGCATTTGCCGCCCGAACTCAATCCCCTGAGCTTGCGACTTGGAAAACAAGTACTTTTCCCGCTCGTGCTGCGCTCGCCGCCGCCCCAAGTGCCCCCGGTACACTCGCTGCAGAGTCCGCGCCCCGTGGACTTTCTTCTTCATGATGAACGCGTCTCGCCTCGCTTGCCGTTTGCGCCACAAGCCTTGCAACAGCATGGCGGCGCGGCGCTGGGCAGCCTTTTTCATGGCGGCCAGCTTGCGGCCGTTGTAGCCCCGGCCGATGCGCTGAATGTGGGCCGCGGCTGCGTGCATGCGCCTTAAGAGGCTGAAAAACTTGCGGCCGGCGAAACCCCGCCACCCGCGCTGCACCACTTGGGCCGCCCAAATCAACCGCATGTGGTCCAGGAACCCGAGGCGGCCTTTCCAGCCCCGGTACAGCCGCTGAATGAAGGCGGCTGCACGGGCCTCTCGGAGACGCCGCACGATGGTCCACGCCAGGTACGACCGAAACGCCCCCTGGATGATCCGCGCCGCCTGGTCGAGCCGTTGCAAACGTTTGCGGTTGCGTTTGAGGCGCCAGCCCATGTACTCTTTCACTTCGGGAAACTCTTCGGGGTTGGGGTATATTCTGGACCCTTTTGCAGCCTTGTACACCACGTTGTCCTGCCGCTCAAACGACGGCCTCGAGGCGTCCAAGACGGCCTTGCTTAGTCCCGCGCCTGTGCCGTCGTCCTCGTTGGCTTTGGACGTGGCATTTGGGCGGCGCCGGCGAGTTCCTTGTGCACCGCCACCACCACCACCGTTCGTGGATGCACCTCCAGTCGTGGCACCGCCGCCGCCAGCTCCAGAAGGGATGGTATTGCCGGGAGGCCCCGCTCTGGCCTGCATGTCGGCCGCATAAGTCGACCATTCGCTCCCACCGCCGCCAGTAGCCGTCGCGGATTGAGCGTGGCTCAGCACGTTGTCGAGGAACGCGTCTTCGAAATTGCCGTGCCCCGGTGGTCTCCCCGGCCCGCCACCGCCGCCTTGGCCGGACGTCGCAGCGCCCAGGGCAGCGGGAGCGTGGCCTCGCCGCACGAGCGGCTGCGCGGCATGCGAGTCGGTGGCCACCGCCGATTGGTAGGCCACGTCATGGGTCTCGTGGTAGCCCGTGGTCATTTGCTCCACCAGGGTCACAACTTGGTCGCGGGACTCTTGGAACATTTCGTGGCCGGACTTCACCCACACCACGACGGTTTTGTTGGGGGCCTTCAACGCTTCGAAAATGGTTTTGGCTTCCGCCGCTTCCGTGCCCCCGCGCCGGTGCTCCACGAACACTTCCGAATGTACGGGCTTCACCAGAGCCCCCTGGGTCGCCTGCACCGCCAAGATGGGTAAATCAATCTCGGCCAGATGAGGCCGTAAATCAACATGACTGAGCGCACCCAGGCACAATTGAATGCGCCCTTCCAGCGAAATAGGGTTGTGCACGGCAGTGTATAAGTTCAGAGCCAGCGGGGTGGAGACCGAAGCAAGGTAGGCGGGCGAAAAGAGAAAGCGGCTGTAAAAGTACACCGGTAAGTCAGGCCGGGCAGGCGGCGCACAGCTGAACACGTTCATGCAGTCGTGCAGCGCCCCCGCTAAGTGAGGGTCTACGAAGGCGAAACCGTTGCAGCTCAGGAGGGAGCGAATCGAGGGGTTGTTGTAGTGGGCCGCGTAGAACGTCGCCACGTTGGCGCCGTTGCCAAAGCCCAACAAATGAAATGGTTTGTCAACGTCAAACTGTTTGGTGCCGTTGGGCCCTACCGCTTGCAGCAACTCGTGCAAGCACGACGCCAAGTAGTCGTTGTTCAGCAGCTGGTCGGGGCGCCATTCGGTGAAGGCTTGGCCTGGGTAGTTCCACAGGAGCACTTGGAGGCCCGGGTAGCGCACGGCCAGCGGGCTCAGCACAATCTTCATCCGTTCTAACGTGTCAAAGAAATCGTGGCACACGACCAAGTTGAAGAAAGGTTTGGCGTGCCGTTCGGCTGTGGACGGGCGCCGCCCGTCGGGGGTCATGCTGAAGTCCACCACGGTGTACGGTAGCGCCGTATCGCTGTCGAGTTGCAAGACCCCGGACACGCTGCCGTCAGCCGCCGCAAAACTAGAGGGCAAGCTCAAGGATTGGGCGGCGAGGGCCGACGAGCCCAAGTGGTGAGGTCCCGGTCCCGTCGGCTCTAGCGTGCCCAATAAGCCCATTTTGCTGGCCACGGGCCCGCGAGGGGCGCTGTGGCCCTTGCCGCCCCCACCTCCGCCGCCGGCTTGGCCGCTCAGCGCGTGGCTGACTTTCTCCGGCAAGGGTTTGTTGTGCTGGGGAGCTGCGGCGCGCACGGTGGCGAGAAGCGCGTCCTGAAGAAGGGTGAAAATCAAAATATTAATATCATATTCGAGGCTGAGGGAGAAATATACAAGAACGAAGAATAGTCATTGAAATTGTGTTTGAGCTGACGAAGCATGAGGCAGTCCCAAAGCGTTGCGACCAGAATAGCTCTGGAGAGTGCTTAAGTACTGTTACGTTGTTCGATTGTTTCCTTCTCCTACTACAGTTTTAAATCGCATTTCCTCCATCTTCGTTTGCTACACATACGCGCAACTCGGGCATACACCTGTGTAACGCATACCTGCTCCACGGGCTTCGACACGCAGCCGTCCATGCCAACTTCCATGTACGCTCGCAAGTCGTCGGGGGAGACCTGCCCGGTGAACGCGATGATCGGCAGCGCCACGTACGGGTCAATGTTCACGTGCTTGGGCCCTAATTTCGCGGACCGCACGGCGTCGGCGTGCTCCCGCGCCCGGGCCAAGCGCTCTTCTTTCTCCTTGGCCCGCACTGCTTCGGTGACCTCAAAGCCGTCCGCCACCGCGCAGTCCCGCTCCAGGAGCAGGCAGTCGTACTGCTTTCCCTGGTACAGCAAGAGCTGAATCACCTTCCGGCCGTCCGACTCCACGTCAACATAATAACCCGCTTTCTCCAAGATGGCGCGCGCGCGTTCGCCTTCGGCGCTCAAGCCGTCGGTTCCGTTGGCGTCTTCGTCGCAAATGAGCACGGAGGCAAAGTACAGCTCGTCTTGCGCCGCCAAAGTGTCGGCGTCAGGATCAGGCGCGCCGGCTAAAATGGGCCCCAATTTGTTGGCTTCTTTCCGAGCATGGTCTTTGAGCTTTTCCTGCGCGCCCTGCGAACGAGCTAAAGCTGCGCGCTGCTGCCGCCGCCCCTTCTCACGCGGGTCTCTTTTGCCCCGTAAATAGTCGTCGAGCGCGTCAAACTTTTGCACTTCACCGGATACTGCTTCTTCTCGCGCGGCGGTGCCCTCGATGGAGGGCTCCACCAGCCGCCCTCGCCATTTCGCAGGCTCGGGCTGCTGCTGCTGTTGCAACTTGTTCGACCCTTTGCTGCTGCGAACAACGCTGCTGTAGCTGCCTGTGATGGAGCCTCCCCCCGTTTGGGAAAAGCGCTCGGTAGACATGCCCACCCCGCTTTGGCTGTGTCCGCCTTGGCTGCTGTATTCGTCCCCGCTGTTTCTCGTCCACTCGTCGTCATGCTCTCCACCACCACCGCCGCCAGCGCTCATATCTTCAATGATTTCATGGTCCCCGTAGGGCTCCAAAAAGTCCGACCGCGCGCGGCGCCCCTCGTCGTCGGCCGCGAGCCGCTCTTGCTTTTCCCGGAGCCGCCGGGCCCGGTCCAGCAGCGTGTACACCTGCATGTCCTTTGGGGTCACCGACACTTCCTTGTAGAAATTGGCTGCGCCCCCGGGGACTTCCCCCCGCTGCGCCGCCCATTTCCGCCTGGACTCGGACGCGGCAGTCGGCGCATGTATGCCTTTCAAAGGGCCTCGTCGCCCGCCTTTGGCACCTCCACTGACACCAGGAGCAGCGCCCTTACCCTCACCGCTGCCTCCATCTGCGGCGTCTTGCTCCTGCAGCAGCTGCTCTTCTTCTTGCAGACGCCGGGCTTCGGCGCGTGCCCTCGCCACCGACTGGTAGCTCATGCGAGCAGCGCCGGAGTCCGGCCCCAGTAAAATGTCTACCGGCGGCGGGTCTGCGGGGCCTTCTTCGTCGTCGTCACCGCCGCCGCCGCCGCGCGGCCTACCACCACCACCGCCTCGTGCTCCACCGTCTCGCCTGCCACCGCCCGTAGCGCTGCCGGGCAGACTGTCGCTGCGCAACTCCCCGCCCTCGTCCAGCGCCAACAAGATGGGGTCTCGCAGCCCCACGCGGCGGAAGTCTCCGACGGACTTGAAGGGATTCGGAAAGGTGCGGTCGTGGGGGTCCGCGCTTTTGCCTTTCCCAGACTGGCCTTTGCTGCCGGATGCGCCGCCTGCGCCACCACCTTCGAGTTCGTCGTCGTACGCTTTCCCCCCAAACGCGCGGCGGTCTTCGTCGTCGAGCCGCTCGCGGTTCCCGCGCCGCACCAGCTCGAGGCGCTCGCTGCCGTCCAGGGCTTCGGCGACTTCGGCAGCTGCGGCCACCTGCTGCGCCGCAACGTCGTCGGGCACGGCGCCGGGTAAACGAGAGCGCTTGCCGCCAGCTCCACCAGCGCCCTTGACGGGGCTGCTTTGTTTTGGTTTGCCGGACGCCGCGGCAGTTGCGCTCTCAGCGCGCTCTTTCGCTTCCGATTGCTTGCGCACGTCCTCGCCCAGCCAAGAGTCTCGCCCCACCAGCCGGTCAGCCGTTAAACCCGCCAGCGTTAAGTCCAGCACCGCTTCTCCGGTTGCCACCGAGGCATCGCCGCACCAAAGCAGCCACAGCTGCGAGTCGGAGTCAACCATGTAGTCGACTTCGAGGTCCAAGACCCGTACCTTGTGAGAAGACTCGAGGTACCGTACGATCGTGCGCGTCGCGCCATCGAGGGTCGAGTTGAGCTTCGCGGCACGTGACGGCGCGTGCACAGCTTGCGACGCATCAGACGTCAGTGACGACGCGTGAGCTAAGGTAGCTGGCACGGACGCGAAGCTTGAGGTAGCCGTTTGCACGCGGCCTTTGTCCGAGACAACCTTGTAGTGATTGCGGTAAACAGTGCCAGCAGAGCCCGCCGACGGCATGTAGACTTGCAGCGCCTCTAGCCCCGAGTCGCGCGGCGGGAAATTTTGAATCGCTTTCTCAAAGTCTTCTTCGCTTAAAATCTTTATAGAATCCGGGAAGCGCAGCACCGCGCACCGCCGCAATGGGTTGTCCTCTGGTGGGGTAGCCTCGAGCAACTTGAGGAAGCGTTCGCGGACTGCCTCCCCCGTGCACGTGCGCTTCTTCGACACTTCGCCGTTCTTTGAGGTAAATAGCCACTTAGGATCCTGCCCTTTCACGAGAATAGTGTCTACGATGGCTGCAGTGCACTTGTTTCCTTCCTTGGCTGAATACAAGCTATTCACCGCCCAAGGCATCGGCTTGGTTTCTACGAACGGCATGACGAAACCTTACAACCGCTACTATCAGTCCTAATAAACCGTTCGCGACACCTCCTGCTCAGTGGTAAACAATGGAGTCAGCATCAATAAAATACTCCATACTTTATTGATGGTTCAGTCTGTCTACTCTGCCCGTTGACTAGCCTCCATGGCATGAAATAACGAAACAAGAAAACAACGGAGCCCAAACAATATTGACTTATTCTCGAATGTAGTACTCAAAAATGGATAGTTGGGTCGGTGGTCGCGGTCATCCTCGAAACGAAGCAAAAAAAAAAGCACGATTTGGTGCGGTGGGAGATACCAAGGGCACATGGCAAAGATGCTAAAGCTTGCCCTCGTTCTCGTCGTTGGGCAGGTGGCGGCTATCAAGGTGAGACGTGGCGACATGACCTCGCTAGCTTGATTGATACCAAAAAGTCTTGATCAAATTTGAAGGACTCTGATGGAGTTGAATGAATTCTCAAGTTTAGCTTTCGATGCACTCACCACTCACCGTGGACAGGTCGAACATCAGACTGTCTACTCTGCGCTCGCTGAGTTGCCCGTCGATGAAAATGGTCGCCTGATCACACACATGTTATTGGTGCCGCAAGGGTGCACAACAATGGACGTGCCTCCGACGATTGAAGAGCGTGTAGTTGGCATAGCTGACGGCGACCTTGCCGACGACTTAAAGCTCACGGATATGTGCCCTAGTGCTGTTGCCCTCGAGGTGGGTGCCATTCAAGAGAAGCTAGCTGAGGGCTATGGAATATTATGTTTATTGTATTTCATTTGGATGCTTGGAAGGAGATGACTTGCTAATTTTGCGCCGAGATGCATGCGTTATCTGAAAGGAGTCTGTGAAATCCTTCCTCACTTTACAACTTGGCTTTGGATCTGCTAGTCAATTGATTCTTGTGACACTCAGTGCGGTTGGCTTCTTGGCCGTTTAAAACTTTTGTGTATATAGGTGGGGACAGAGCTAGCGCACCTGCCTTACCACCACGAGCGGTTCGTAGGCGCAGCCGACCAGCTGCCGGGCTTCCTCCTAACCATCGCTCAAGTCGAAGTGGGGTGGATCAATTTTTACACGCCGCACAACCAAGCTTTGAAAGTGTACTGGGTGAACCCTGCCAACGGTGGGGAAACGCTGCAAGCCGACTTGGCGTGGGGGGAGCCCAAGACCCACTGGCGGACGGTGTTTTTGGGCCACAAATTTGTGGTCAAAGACCCCGACGGCAAAATTATTAGCGAAATGACCGCCACGAAGCACGAAATTTTCGTGGTGGGCAAGCAAGAGCCGCTGCCAGAAGCGTGGACTGCCCAAAAAGACCGGAGCCGCGAAATCCAGCAAACTGACGTGTACGAGCACAAGCGCGCGGCGCGGGTCAAGCGCACGTTCACCGAGCACGGCTTCAAGAAATCGCCGGTGCCCCTCGCCGTGTTTGGCTCGATTCGCGCGTATTACTACAACAGTAAGTCAAATGAGCGGTTCATAATTCTGTAAGCGCTTTTAAATTATGTAGCACTACTGCTTTGCTCGATTTTTGCTGACTTTTTAAGCTACTTGACTTTCGCCTGTGAGCTCACATTCACCTGTCCGTGTACGCATATGCCAAGACCGCGCTCACTTGGCGCGGGAAGACTGGGGCGGAAAAGGCTTGTACGTGAACTGGTGGGAGTCCGAGCCGTACATGATTCAGCCGCCGTTTGGCTTGAAGCAAAAGTGGCACGACGCGTTGCGCCCATTGGCCGAAGAGTGGATTGGGGGGGTGGAGCTTGAGGACACCGACCTGTACGGGATGCGCAAGTACGAGCAAGGCGCGAAGCTGCTTAAGCACGTGGACCGGGAGCAGACCCACGCAGTGAGCATGATCATCAATGTGGACCAGTCGGACGACCTGGAGTCAGGTGCTGTAGCTCCCTGGCAGCTGGACATCGACGACCACCAATCGGGGGAGTCGCGGCTGGTGACCATGCACACCGGCGACATGGTGAGAACAAGAAGAGAAAATGGGAAGGTGGTGGGTTAACATATGTGCCATGGAGTTTTCAATATATGTGGATTTGTTCTTACGTTGTGTTCACTTTATAATGCTTTATTTATCTCTTTTTATATCTCTATCCTTTATTTCAAAATTCCTTTTGACCATGGTACAACAACGAACTAACTGTTGCTCTTCTTGCCCTCCGTCGGCTATTTGCGGCGATCACCTTTTGAAATAAAACATAAGGTGTTCTACGAATCTGCCCGCTGCCTACACGGGCGCCCGGACGCCTTGCAAGGCGAATACTACGTGAATTTGTTCAGCCATTACCGCCCCAAGGGCAATCCCAACTGGTTCCAGGAAGAGCTGGCCACGGCGCCAGGCCCCAACGGCAACGCGATTGCCCTCGCCGAAGCAATCGAGGCTCAAGGCGGCGCGTCGGAGGCAGAAGGGGTGCCGAACCCCAAGCAGCCAACTGCTGCTGCGCCGAAACGCCCGTCTCTTGCGTCCAGGCTGCAAGACGCAGCAGGGCCTGGCCTGAAGTCGTTGCACGCGGCGGCTGCGTCAGCCTTCAGCAAGAGTAACAGTAAAAGCGGTGATGATGGAGACGACGGTCGTGCCAACGGTGATGGCGACGGTAGGGGCAGCGGCAGCCGGGACAACGATGCAAGCGAGGAAGATGCTGAGCCGGTGCATCGTCGCATGGTGGCGCAGTTGCACGAGTCCCACGCCAAAGCTGTCGAGCACGTGAAGCACCACATGAAGCAGCACCCCGAAGCCGTTGGGGTCGCTGCCCGAATTCTCAAACCTTTTGGCCTGCACGGGACCCTCTTTCGCAACCCCATTTTGCTGCTCGCGTCAGTGGTCGCGCTCTTGGCTGCGACCACCACGGCACTGTGTGTGTGTTGCCTCGGGCCGCGCCGGGTCCACAAAGCTCGCGCGGCGCACAAGAAAGACGGCGTGGCCAGCGAAGAAGAAGCAGGAGGAGGTGGGTTTGGCAGCGGAGTTCCCAGCTCTTACGGCTCAGCAGCGGGGGCCTTCGGGGGCGGCATCGCGCGGCGGAGCGCAGCTTCTTCGGGCCCAGGCGGTGGCAACGGCAGCAGCGGCGACGCAGGCGGGCTTTTGGCGGGGGCACCTCCCAACGGCAGCAGCAGTGGCGGTGGTGATAGTTTGGACCCGAAGGTCCGCGCGGCCGCAGCGAGTGGCAAGTACGCGGTGGTGAAGACGTGGGTAGACGCGGCCCTCAAGGCGGGGCACAGCTTAGACGTCGGCGACGGGCACGAGCGAACTGCACTCCACTTGGCAGCCAAAGCGGGGCACGACGACGTGGTCAAGCTCCTGTTGGTGAAAGGGGCGTACCCGAGCCCTCGGGACGCCGGGCGGCAAGTCACGCCGCTGCACTTGGCCGCCATGGAAGGCCGCGGGCCTTGCGTGAAACGGCTGCTGGACGCTGGCGCAGACCCTTTCCTGGAGGACATTGACCGCGCCACTCCGTTGCAGCTCGCCAAGGCCGCAGGCAACGTGGGCTGCACGCTGCTTCTCGAGCGTGCAGAAGCCGCGGGGCTCGCGCATGACCAGCCAGGTCCATCTCACAACGAAGGCATCGGCAGCCTTAGCAGTCTCGAAAAGGAGTCAGTCTAGTAGTTCCAGCAGTAGCAAATCGAGAGAGAGGCATGTTGGTTGGTGAAAAGTTTGTCCAATCTTTAGTGGCATTTCTGACATTTCTGGTGACTGTGGTGTCGAGACAAATGAGTTCCGGTACTTCGTTGACTGCCATGTTCTTCTGTACGTGCATGTGCTGAATTCTCTTTCATGCAGCCCATTCACCGATAGAACCATTTTTGAAACTAGAGATGTAGATACAGGTGCGTTATATAGTTAAGAGATTTCGATATCGATAATCGATATTGGAATGAGCCTAACGAGGTTCGGGTTCAATTGAAATGGAATCGGGTGTCTTTTTGTAATACTAGCTGCTTGCTTCTAGATATCCGTGCCTCGTCGTTGGAGTGGATGGGAGATCGAATTTTCGCCAGCGCGCCAGCGCCGACATGTATATATTTTGAATTTTTATGTCGGCGTGGTCTGTTTTGTGTTATGCACGTATGTGAGAATGAGATAACACTCAGCCCTATCAGACTTGTTCTGGAGATTTCATCAATACGCAGCTTTGTGCTGTTTGCTGTTTGTTAATATTCCTTCGCATTTGGGGATTGAATTCCAGTCATAACTAGTCATTTAACTTCTTGAATCCGAGTAATGGCACCGATATTAATGCCAATTGGCGTAACTTGTACTTGATTTCGGCCTCAAGTATTATCATACTACTGCACCATATTACAGTATCTTTCTTCTTCTGTTTACATGCGCACCTGAAAGTGCATTTAGCGGTGCCTCATTCGGAGTAATAGAAATTTTCAAGGTACTTTCAAAAATGTTTTGAAAACTGATGTTAATGGGTCTAAATTTTCCTTTTGACAAAAGAAGCGTTTGAGATTGACGATGAAACGCGACGAAAGCGCTTTTAACATATACTGCCAATGCCATTCAAGAAGTTCTGGCGAAATTGGATAGTAGATCAAAAAATGCGTGTTATGCTTTGTACGAAGCATGAATCTTTCGCATCACAAAATTATCAGCAATTTAAGTGCAACCCTAAGTATCCAAATCATCATCAAACATGGTACTTTTTTTTATTTCTCAATTAGTGTGCTTGGACACATGGAACCAACAATGGTCCCAAACTGTCAATGATGCAACGTCGCAGAGGTCGATCTTTAAGGAAGGTGTTGCCGTCATTCTTCAAACTCCAATCGCCCAAAGTGGAGCTGGTTTGTTGAGTGCTTTCTCATTATTGATTTAAGATCGTTAACAGAGATTGTTTAGGTCGCGGCTAAAATGAGCTCCGCTACTGAAGATGCCGAAAAGAAACGGGAAGAGCTAACGAAAGAGGTGAAGATTACTGTGCACATGGTCGATCCCCTGGATGGAATCTGCGAGTTGGCCGACGAGTTCCATTTTCCAAAGCCCAATTCAATCGAAGAATATCTTAATGTTGGTCTTAGTACCGACGCCGCACTGGTATGAACGTGGCATTAGTACCAGCTAAAAGAATTTTGCAGCGATACCCACTCACATTCAAATGCGTGTGTGAACAGGCTATTCAAGAGAATTTCCACTTCAACGAGCTCACGCCGCCGCCTGCAACGCCATGGTGGCTTTTATTCTTACAGCATCAGACAGGGTTTTTCTCGTTACTTCTCTGGGCAGCTGCTATTCTTGCCCTGATTTCTTACGGTTTGCAACCAGAGGGCGTGGACAATCTCTACCTCGGAATTGTGCTCGCCATTGTCGTATTTTTGACGGGGTGCTTTTCATACTACCAAGAGGCCTCCTCGGCAGCTGTTATGGAAGGTTTCAAAAACATGATTCCGCCCATGGTATCTGCAGTACGTGACAGCAGGACGGTAGTGATACCAGCTCGTGAACTCGTGCCTGGCGACGTTGTGGTAAGTTTCTAAACAACTGCTGTTGCTGCTGTTTATTTGAGATCCCGACTTTCCGCATTAACTCATAATCGACTCCTGGATAAGGTGTGTAATACGGGTGAAAAGCTGCCTGCGGATATACGAATTGTCAACTTCACTAACTTCAAATGTGATCAATCCTCACTCACTGGTGAACCCGACGCTATTAAGAAGAACGCCGATATCGGAGACGAGAAGCCACTCGAGGCATCGAATATTGCCTTTTTTGGAACTATGGTTGCGGAAGGCGACGCGAAAGGTTTCGTGGTGCTTACTGGCGATGATACTGTCATGGGGCACATCGCGGCGCTTGCATCAGGAGTTGTAACCGATGAAACGCCCATTGCTAAAGAGATTCATCACTTTATTTTAATCATATCCTTGCTTGCAATAGCATTGGGAATTATATTCTTCGTTGTTGTCGTCGTGCGAACGCCTGAAGATGTTGTACTTGCTCTGGTTTTTTCAATTGGCATCATAGTCGCAAACGTGCCCGAGGGCCTTCTGGCAACCGTCACTGTTTCGCTTACACTTACAGCAAAGCGCTTGGCCAAAAAGCAAGTTCTCGTTAAACAACTTGAATCAGTTGAAACATTAGGCTCAACGACAATAATCTGCTCTGATAAAACAGGAACCTTGACTCAAAATAGGATGACCGTTCAACATGCATACGTGAACAACAAAATTGTTACAGTGCCTTTCTCGGAAGATGCGTGGAGAGGCGTCAATCCAAAAGGTGTTTACCCTTCTATACAAGAACAAAAATCCGGAATTACTGATTCTTCTCTTAATTTGGCTGAACTAATGGAAGACAAGACGTTTGAGCGCATCGTAAAGTTTAGTGTACTATGTAACAGTGGGGAATTTACCGCCGAAGATAAGGGTCGCCCGTGCCTTGAGCGATTGTGTTGCAACGGGAATGCATCAGATTACGCCTTCTTGAAGATGGCAGAAGCCATTCCTAAAGTTGCATCTCTACGCAGTACCTATGATGTACATTTTGGCATTGACGCGACTCGCATGCAGGTAATTCAAATACACGAATGCGAAACTCTCACCCAAGCACTTATCATCAATATAAATATTGAATTTGTCTTGCTTTTTCTTTTCTTTTCCTTTTATGCATTTCTCAGCACCCGAAGGCCAATGGGAAGGTCTCAGATATACCCTTTAATTCCAAATACAAGTTTATGTCGAGTGTCTGTGTCATGGAAGAAGGGGATACGCTTATAATGAAGGGCGCGGCAGAACAAGTTTTCGCCAGGTGCGGTTCTATTCTGATCGAGGGACGAGTGGTCCCTCTTGATGATGCAATGCGACGGCGTTTCGAAGATGTATACACTACGGTGGCTAAATTAGGAGAACGCTGCTTGGGTTTTGCATACCGAGAGCTTGGTGGGCGACCTGCGTCAAACTGGGAGGGTGGGAATCCAGAACAGGCAAACTTTCCGCTTGGTAACGCGTGCAAAGAAACCAATGGAGCTGACACCTCGGATGCTTTGACCTATATTGGGCTTATGGCTCTAATTGATCCTCCCCGTGAAGCTGTTCCCTCTTCAGTGCTCACTGCACAGCGTGCTGGCGTGAAAGTAGTGATGGTGACTGGAGATCATCCAGTGACTGCTGCTGCTATTGCGAAGACTTGCAATATCATGCCTGACAGGCCCGTTAAGGAGATTGCCCAGGAAGATGGTATCTCGGTCTCAAAGGCGGCCGTTGATGCGAAAGCAATCGTCATTGCAGGTACAGACCTTGATAACATGTCTCATGAGGAGATCCAGCAAGTTCTTCTCTACCCGCAGGTCGTGTTTGCGCGCACATCACCAACTCAGAAGCTGCTAATCGTTGAAGCCGCCCAAAAGATGGGGCATATTGTGGCAGTGACTGGCGATGGTGTCAACGACTCACCAGCGCTATCTCAGGCTGACATCGGCTGCGCCATGGGTATCGCTGGGACAGAGGTGACAAAGGAGGCAGCTGACATGATTTTGCTTTCGGACGACTTTTCAGCTATAGTCAATGGCATAGAAGAAGGACGCCTCATTTTTGACAACCTCAAGAAGTCAATCGCGTATACGCTCTCATCAAATATCCCAGAACTTATGCCTTTTATCATGTACGGACTCTTGCTTTGCTTTCTATTCTTTCCACCATGTTTTTCAATCTATCTCCTACTTACCTCATCTTGCCCCCTTAAGGTTCATAATTATTGAAATGCCTCTAGCGCTCACGACAGTGCTGATCTTATGCGTCGACCTTGGCACTGACATGATTCCCGCCATTTCTCTGGCGTACGAGCAGCCGGAGTCGGATATCATGTTCCGTCCACCACGCGATGCTGAAGTAGACCGCCTTGTGACGACCAAGCTCTTGTGCTTCAGTTACCTTCAAATTGGGGTATTTCAATCCCTTGCTGGCTTCTACACGTTTTTTGTGGTGCTGAACGACTATGGCTGGCGTATGGGTGATATTCCAGGGTCAGTGTTTGATTTTGTTGCGTTCCCCACGGAACGAAATGGCAACGAAATAATTGACAGTTGCCCTTGTGGAGGAGGCCAAGATGACACAGGAAATACAAATGATGACGATGACTATGTAAAAATTGAGGATGGTACGCTTGTTGATGTTGACAATGAGCTTTCAGCTGAAGAAATCGCCGCTTGTCCTGATGAAGACCTCGGTATTCCCTGGGATGAGGTAACCTCCATTTTTCTCTACTATATCTAGTATATCATAATTATGTTATCACTTTCATTATCATTGACCATTAAAATAACTCCGTGAAATCTTCCAGAATTGGCCGTATGGTTATGGATGTCCATTTGGCAGTATCGAACCGAAAAAAGAGTGCAAATTTATTGGATCTTACTGGGGAAATGCTTGTTATAAGCCTTCGATCGCTTTGAGGACAGCACAAACAGCGACTTTTATTTCAATTGTTGTTGTGCAGTGGGCTGATCTCCTCATATGCAAAACGCGGCTCCTTTCTATCAAAGACCAAGGGATGCAAAACAGCGTCATGCTTTTCGGTTATGTGACGGAATTTTTGTTGTGCTTGGCAATTAGCTACCTTCCATTTATCAATGAGGCTTTTCGGACCGAGCCTGTCCATCCAGTACATTGGTTTGCGCCCATGCCCTTTTCGATTCTCATATTTTTTTATGACGAAACGCGGAAGTACCTGATTCGACGCGAAAGGCGCCTTGCTGGCCCTGAAGGCCCAACGGGATTTGTTGAGCGGTACACGTATTACTGAAAGCCGTCAGTGCCGACAAAGTGCCTTAATTATATATCTTGCTGTATCATTATTTCTTTGCCAGCGAATTATAATGACAATGCATATTATAAGCATTAACACTGTTTTATGCAAAAGGATACCCAGCCCAGTCAGACTTGTTCTGGTGGCTTCTTCAACTCTTCAACACACCGCTTTTTGCTATTTGTTTCTCTCGTTATTTCTTTGTAATTGATTGTCCCATCTAGTCCAATAAAGCAAATCGGGATTCTCTCGTGTATTAAGTAGATGCACTCAAGATGGCATATGCAACAAGCCTAGTGTAGACTAGTTGGTACTCCCCTAAAACAAAGAAATACAGTAATAAGGTAGTAACAGAGGCACATAAAAATAAAAGAATGTATATGAGCCGCGTATGCGCTCGTAAGTTCGCTCCATGAGGCCAATTACAGCGAGCTCCAACTGGCGTCTTTTCTCTGAACACGTCGGCGGGGCTGAGCGCAGGGCGACTTGCGACTCGGTAGGTGAACTATCAAGATACTTCTGTTCCATCCGGGGGGTGCATGTAGTAACTATCAAAGCAGGGGCCATCTTGTTGGTGTCTGAAGTGCTCAGGGTTCACATAACTGCCGCAGGTGGCCTCCTCGTCGATTTCTACTTTCCTCGGCAGCTCACGACGACGGATACTAGCTAGACATTCGGCGGCTCTCTCATCCCCCATCAAGGGGCGACACCATCATGTCTTCATGTCCCCTCACAGTCCTCGCGGGTGCAGACGGTGAGTTTCCCGTCACCCGCGCAGCCACTGAACTTATGCATGATTTGCGAAGAAAAAATTCCACTACGATTTCCCCTGCTTTGTGGCTTCTTTCATTTCTTTGTTCATCCTAGTGGGCCTAGGCTCGCAGCTCCTCGGTGGGTGAAAGCATCCTATCGGTGGAGTGGGTATGACTTTGGACTTGG
>Ga0307931_1000772_pt1 | contig 21002 bp, 22 predicted proteins | sample OrgLakmetageno47_FD_201816 | JGI IMG/M metagenome (GOLD analysis project Ga0307931, IMG submission 201816) | Saline water microbial communities from Organic Lake, Antarctica - #47 | ecosystem: Environmental > Aquatic > Non-marine Saline and Alkaline > Saline | place: Antarctica: Organic Lake...
ATACCATATTAGGACAGGAAGACGAGCATACCGGCGGAATCGTCAAAAGATTTTTGGAAACAACTTTTCATTTTTGGTGTACGCACGGCGGGCTAGCGGGCCAAAACATCCCGGTCCTAAGCTTCTTCCGAGATACCTGATCATCATTGATCATCGTATTTTGTAACGGTGACATTAATCCTTTACAATTTTTCTATCGCCGACGCTGGGAAGGCCCCTTGAAGCCACGCATCGGCATTTTTCGCTGAAAAACGAGGATGAAAGAGGGGAAGGTAGAGCCAGCTGCACAAGCTAGCCGTGGTCCAGGCCCCCTGGCTATGGTTGCTGCTGGCTTATGGCGAGTGCTCTTTTTATTCATGTCTATCCTGGTCATGCTCTTCATCACCACTTTCGAAGCCATCGTGATATTGTTTGGCCGGCGCGAAAGCACAATTCCCGGGATGCCGCCTGCAGTGGAAACGAGCAAAGCAGAAGGCGGCGGGTTGCGTTTTGAACCAATTCGCTTAAGCGCGGCAGCTTTAAAACCCGAAACGCTTCGCGAATACGTCGCCAGGTCAGAACCGGTTATTATCGAAGGCGTGGACCCAACACTCTTCGAGTCGCTCGACCGCTACGCCCCCGAAGTGCCTGCGAGCTTCCCCACTGACAAGCTCCTCATCGACGCCTACATTTTCCCGCTCTTGGGGACCCCTCTGTTTGCGTGGATCAAAGCGCACATTGGCCGGCCCATTTTGTACATGGCGCGCTTTTCGGGCGGGTACAAAGGTGGGTTTGCTCACATCGACACGTTTCCGAGCTACAACTACTACTACGTGCGCAGGGGCCGCAAAAAAGTTCGCATCGTGCCGCGGCAGTACAACCCTCTGATTGAGTTTGGAGCCGGGTATGACTCCATGTACGTCAAAGCGGACGCGGGCGACGACAGCAAAATCGGCTGGCTAGACAAAATCCCGTAAGTACATTGGCCTCGTAATGATGACGTATACCTCGTACCCAAGGGAACCTGAACAAAGGTTTAGGGTGGCTTCGAGGATTAGGCATTACCACTGCCCTACTCTAATTGGACATTCACCATCCAATTTTCCTCCTGCCTGCTTCTTGAAAAAGAAGAAAATGCTTTCAAAGAATGAATTCCGCCTCTTTCGAGAGAAGCTCTCACCATTCTGTCCATTTTGGTTTCACTCTGCTTTGCCTTTATTAATTTCCTTCTACAGGGCCTACTATGAATTTGAAGTGGGCGAAGGCGACGTGCTCCTTTTCAACAACAGCGCGTGCATTCACAAGTTCATGAACTTAACGGAGAACCCTGAAATTTTTACGATGAGGTTGTTCACTACGGACGCGTCGCCGTTGACGTTAAGGAACGACTTGTTCAACTGGACTGGCGCCAAGTACTTCACCGGCATCTTAATGGACGGGGGAACCCATGCCCGAAATACAGACTCGGTGTAAAGCAAAAGGAAGCCACTGTCGTGCGGAAGCTCCATTCTCACACGAACCTACTTGAGAGTTGAGAGAACCGACGAGCTCCGCACTCCGAGTCGCTTTATAATTCCATGCACTTCATTTGGGTTTTGTTCTGGAGGTGACGTTTGTTTTGTTCGTCCTGGTTTCGCAAACGCAAGTTTCTCAAGTAACTCCCAAGCTCGATTCATGTAAGCCGCTATATCGAATTAGTATCCGCATCAACTTTCGTGGAAATGGAGTTGGCCCAGTCTGATGCCATAAATATGTATAGTATATAGTATATACATCTATCATCCACGGACTAATGTTTCTAATTCTAATTGGCGCCTTCTGTTCTGTAATGGCCACATCTGGCACTTCGGACTTGAGATAGAGAGGCAAATAAAACCAAAGACCAAAGCAGTTTCCTCTCGGATATTCCATGGGTTATAGGTTTATAGAATTATAGAAAGATAAGATATACTTTCGTCTCACGCAAAGAGAAGGCCGCCATGCCGCTATGACTATCTGCGAAAAATATACCGTTTGCACTTCAGTGATGAGGCAAAGGTGAAGGAACCAGAGATATTTATAGCGACACAACGCCGGTGAAATTCCGGGGAAGTCCACAGCTGGAACGATCGGTATTTCTATTACGCCCACTTCACTCCTAGACGTCCAACTCCTTCTTTGCCTCCACCTCTAACTTCTATTGCACGCCACTAAGTAGTTGGCGGCAGGGTGTGATTTAAATCAGTGCGAGCGCGCACTCGCCACGTTGTTGCCGCTTTCTGGCAGCGATTCTTCGCGTCGCCACGAGAGTTGATAGCCGAGCCGTCTGAGCTATCCGAGGCTTCAAGTGTTGTTCCTACGTCCACCTCTACTTCTACCACCATTACCACACTCCGAAAATGCCGCAACAATTTCTTCAAGCTCAAGCCTTTGCGCAAGCCCAAAAGCTCAGGATTCGGCACGGGGGCATTCCACACCTGCACCGAGTTTGCAAGATTGTGCATGAGCATCACTCATACAAAGAGCACTAATATTTACGATTGCGCACACCTAAATACTGTACTCTAAACTGCCCACCCCTCTCGGACATCGGTAATGGCAGCTGACGAACCTGTTTGAATTTTTTGGGCAAAAGCGCGAGGGGTAAGCCTTGAGGGCCGTATTCGCGCACCGCCGCCGCAAGCTGAGCAGCAAACACCTGTTTGGCTTCGGTGAAGTGGTCGTTGACGGGTGCGTTATTAGCAATGAATTTAGGTGGCGCGCTTCCCTTAGCTGCACCATCAAGAGGAAAAATGGCCGAGGTAGCAACAGCAGCAGCGTCTACTGAGTCCTCAACGATCCTATCGCCAGTCCCCTCCTCGTCCGTAGCACTACCGCCATGCACACCGACACTGCTGTGGTTTCCTCCTTTGTCCTCCACTTCTTTTCCCTTCACCGAAGTGCCATTCCCAGCACTGCTACCACCAGCCAAATGCATACGCTCAGCGACAGCCCTCAGGAGCGGAGGCAGCGCGTGCCGTTGGTTCCGCTGCGCTGCTGCGGCTTCCACGGCAGAATCCGTTAACAAGCGGTAAGCAGCGGCGATATCCGCAAACACAGGACCAGGCGTAGAAGCCTCACCATCAGCAGCTGCCACACCTCCAGTATCATCGGTAACAGCTGGTAGTGCAGTACCATTCAAAGCGAGGGCCGTGGAAGGATCGTCGCCATGACTTGAGCTGGTGACATGGTTTCGAGGAGGAGCCGTGTTTGCTGCAGGAATGCATACGTCATCGTGGCAGTCAGTGCTGTTACTAGGACAAGTTTGTGAGTGACCGCGGTCCGGGTGGCTAGCCTTGCTCAAGCGTAGGTATGCTGCGCGAAGCCGAGGGTCGTTCGGCCTAATGTAGTACGGCACCCGTAGGAGCGCAGCTGCCCGGGCGCGCGCTGGCGACGCGTGCTGCCGGAGCCAAGCAGCCGTGGCGGTGTGCCCACCCATGTCCGCAATGTCTGCCGCGGAATTGCCGGCACGGTCCAACTGGTCGTCCAAGCGTCGCGGCCCCTCGACTGCTGCTGCTGGTGCAGACCAGCTCAGGTGAGGACTGGCACCTAGTGCCATTATACTAGTACCGCCGCTGCTGCTATTGTTGCCGTTGTCGCCACTGCTTGTGGTGCCATGGGTGCCAGTGGAGCTCCGAGCCAGAAAGTCTGTGTTGCTGCCGCATGCCACCAGCCAGGCGCAAAGTGCGGTGTGCCCACCCCAGGCAGCTTTGTGGAGTGGCGTGTGGCCCTCGGTTTGGGCGACACTGAAGTCAACGCCGCAAGATTCTTGCAGCCATTGGGCGAGGGGCAAGAGCCCTTCGCCGCCCAAGAGCCCAGTGGTGTTGTAAGTGCAGGCCGCTCCGTCTAGTTCAAAGGGAGGCTTCAGTTGTGTTGCAGCAGCATCAGCATAAGTACCAGTACTAGAAGCAATAGCGCGTTTCGCTGGCGCAAGACCTAGCCAATGCTGCAAGCCACAGCCAAAGGCGTTAAATTGCCGAGGATCCGCACCAGCTACTTCCACTAGGTATTGGCACACTGCCAAGTGGTTCTGCCACACGGCGTGCTGCAGAGGGGTCACGCCATCGGAAGCGCGCAGTTCAGCGCAAGCGCCGGCACCGCCCTCGGAAGTAGGCGTGCACAAGTACTTGACCACTTCCAAATGACCGTTTCGCGCTGCAAAGTGTAAAGGTGCACGGCCTGAAATGCCGCGACTCTTTTTCAAGGGCCGTTTGATAGGGTCATGGCTAGAAGCTGCTAGGCTGCTGCTAGCTGATGACTGTCCCTCGATGAGGTCTGGAGGCATGGCTAGCTGCTCCACTAAGTAGCGCACGGCGCCAAGGTGACCATTACCTGCTGCCCAATGCAGACACGACGAGCCACGGTCATCTCGTTCTGAGAGCACCTTTTCGCTAGGAAAGTCCTTAAGGCCATCCACGCTGCCCGCTTGAGCCGCTTTAATGGCAGTCTCGAAGCAGATCATAACACTTAAAGCTATACTATGGCACTCTGTAGCTAAGTTAGCTAGATAATGGACATAATTCAGATTATTGCACCATGAAGTAAGTTGATAATAGAAGCGGTGTGCGGTGATTGCTTTGCAGTTAAACACTCTGAGTAATGGCTACTAGCAGGACACAAATAGCCAGGTCTGCTCCCCGCAGTACCTTCTGCACACTCCACTGCTCTAGCGCTCCTCTACTGTATCTCTGTTCCTCGCCTCGGCTTATCTTCATTCTCAGAGCAGCTCAGAGGTGAGCGAGAGCGTTTTTTCTCTCGTTCCTCAACAGCTCCCCTAATATGAAAACCTGAAGTATACACGGAACGTTCTTTTGACCCAGTGTTTCTGAGGAGTGTTCTCCAGGAGCTCTCGAACCCAAAAAATAGTACCAATTTGGGAACAGCGTTCCTTTGGTTTTAGTCTTAGCCACGCATTGAAAGAGAAAGACGCTCCAGACTTAAAAGTTTGACAATTTTGTGATAAGGTATGCCGCATCATCAGATTGGATTTGCATCAGTGCTCTTAAGGCTTCATCAAATCATGCTTGTTCGGATCATAAAATACCGAATGGGAGAGAGTGAGGGTTCGTTGAGTCTTTGATAATTATAAATCGTGTGACGTATCAATGCTAGTTTGGCAGCTATATGAGGTCAATCTCATATTCGCTGCAATCTTCCAGACTCTTAATTCTATGATTAGCGACATCAGCTGTGAGTGAGGGAGTGAAGAAGCAGTCGTCAACGTTGCGTCTTCACCTCTCTCACCCTCCCCCCTCTCCCCTTTTTAGATGGAAAGGAAGCGTGGTGAAGAGCGGAAAGATAAAGGATCTGAAGCACTTGCGAGCGGAGCAGCGAAAGGGCTTAATGGGAAAGTTTCTGCCCCGGGAATACTTTCTCGGCGATTAAAAAAGAAAAAGAAGAAGACAATGCCTACTAAGAATGATCCAATCCGACGATACTCACAATTGGGGCCGAGGCCAATGCATTCGTCACGTAGCTGGTTCATTACTCCTCCAACTTTTCACCTTCTAGCTTGGGTATCAGGGAAGAAAAAATCGCCAAATGAAGTAGATCGAACGCGGCCCATTGTTGAGCGAAACGCTTATGCTGTGAGCCTCGGTGGAGACCGCAAGATTTACAGGAACAACCACCCATTCAAGACTTGATCAAACATTAGCTCAATGTTTTCTTGGCAGCACTGTAGTCGTAGTAAATTGGCAAATTTATTCCTACAGAATTTAAAGATCCCAATACATTTATCGTACTAGTACATGGCAAGGCATTGTAATAATTTCGATTTCTATGCATGTTGTCTGAGCTTTCGTGTGGTAAATGCTGCCGTGTTGTGTGTAAACCATTGGTAGTGCTGTGGTAGTGCATACCTTCTCGTGCGGAAAGATCATATTATCACATACGTAAACGGCTTCATTCCGCTTTTATGAATTATACCACATTCGCTGTTAGTAATAAGGAAAAGTTCTGGCATCGTATTGTTATGAGATATAAGTTATAGTCGATACCATCATAAAGATTTCCCAATCCATTACTTTAAGGGAGCAGACTTCCCAGAATGTATCATTTGATTGGCATAGTGAATCATGGAATCAAATAGAAATTCATGTGCAGAAGCAATCCTCTTAAAGTATGGTCTTAGACCATCGAAACCCCTCGTTCTTCCATCAAGGTAGGCGTCAGTACTTTTTCTTCGTGTTCTTCTTGTTTTAAAGTGCTTGCTGCTAAACGCGCCAGACATCTGGCGCGACGGCGCTCTCTCCGGCGTGCGTCATGCAAGGTCACATCAGCGCGGTCGAGAGTGCCATTTTCGTCGAGATCTAGCTTTTCAAACTGTCGTAAGCACGCGTGCACGTCAGGAGCTCGCACCTTCAAACGACCAACCCATGAAGCAGATAGAAAATAGAGTTAGTTCAAAAAGTTAAAATCAAAGGTAATGCTATGATGATACCATGAATTGGTAGAGATTGAGATTCAGAGCAAGATATACGTACATCTTATGGCCTTCCTTCGTTATCATTCCCAACTGATCATCCCTTCCCTCGTTTTCCTCAACCAGCTAACATAATTTTACTCACTTTGCCTAGCTTGAGAAGCATCATGAGTGTAAACTGTTCTTTCGTGCATATTGGTGTGGCCATAGGCGGCGGCGTCAACGAAGCTGCACTTGCATCAGCATCATCTCCACTACTGCTGTCGCCATTGAGGCCTTTGTTTTCATCAACGCCATGTGTATCATTGACGTCGGCGTCACATCGTTGGCTGTGCACAGCCACCGGCGATGTTGGCAAAGAATCTCTGCGAGGATTACCGAAGAGGTTTTTAGCAGTGTTAGCAAGATCGTCCAAATCTTGAACGCTTAATTCCCGACCGTACTGCCGCAACACCTGGTGTTTAAAGAAATCGATGAGTTATGACCTCGGAAAGAACATGTGAAGAGGGTTGAAGAAATAATAGTTAGCATGTTGTCTGCTCCCTACAAGCACCTTCTGTTCGTGCAATCGCCTTCGCCTCTCCACAGGAAAAGCTGCCACATCAGCAAGCGCGGCAGCCGTCACAACGCAACCCACAGCTAGATAAAGCACATTAAAAGCTTTGCCAACTTGAGAAGTACACAGCTCGTCACCGTAGCCCACAGTGGTTACGCTCACCACAGAAAAGTAAAGAGCTTCGTACCTGACGCAAAGTAGGAAGGAAGGAAGCATTGATCATCTGCATAACGAGATACAAAAAGAGAGAAAATGTCAATCATACCCACAATTATGCCCTCAATCAAGGTAACTTTAACCACCATATTTGAGCTATGCAAGCCCCACCAAGGTTTCTTCTCGAAATAAGCAAAACTTAAAGTGCCGACGCCAATAACAAAAAGAAGATTTGTGATAGAAAACAGTAAGTGTCGTGTCAGCCGTGTATAACCACCACCGCTGCTGCATTTGGTGCTCCTTCCACTGTTACACACACTCCTACAGAGCCTGTTGCAGAAAGAAGCTATTGGTTGCCAGAATTGATCGAAGCAGCTGTCGCTGCTATGGTTCCTAGTACTGTCGCTGAATACTTTCTCTTGTTCAAAAGCTGACGCAATGCTGTCAGCACGCTCCCGAAATGAGACGTCGTAAGAAATGTCACTCTCGCTACGGCTGTAGCGCAAACTTCCGACACCATGTGAGCCTTGCTCAACACACGCATCACGCCGAGCCTAAAGATTATGCCACCATAGTAAGTAGTATGCACACTCAAGAAATTAGACGCAAAAGATTTCTGGTACTTCAACAGCAAAGAATCAGAAAGAAAATTCAGCTGGTGCACCAGACCCTAAAAGTACTCCTTTCTGGCCATTCTTGTATGGACTTCATTCGCGATTGTGGCCGAAGCGGTGTGGCTACCTGATTGTGTACGGGCTGCAAAAAGCCTCGAGCGTAGCTGCTCCATGGCGATGAAGAGACATTTCTGTTGTCGTTGCTGTCGTCAACCAATCCGGTAGAAGCAAGCAATGCGGCTTCCTCCTAGTAGGCCGAGAGAAATATAGGACGAATGAAGATCATGATAAAGAAACCTCTAGCTAGGAGAGATGAGATGATATTTTAACACTCACTATACAGGTCCGAAAGAAGGAATGAACTTCGAAGGAATCGGCCAAAATGATTGCCCTCTGAAAAACATTTAAAGAAGTGTTCAAATGGAGAATGCGTTAAACTACCTGGTCGAGAAAGGAGCTGATTAGAATGCCGAGTAGTGAGCCCACGACTCCAACCCCCACCAGGATGTAGGCCGACGTGAAGATGTATTGCGATGCTTCAAACGGCACGAAGTCACCATATCCTAGTGCGTAGAATGGAGATAAACGAAAAGAGGATTTCGGACTGTCAACGTATAGCATAACCCTATTCTATAGACTCTGCCATTTATTAGCCCTCTTGTGACGCAGTATATTTTTATTGAGCACGTATCTTTTTTGTTCGTGCCAAATGAAGTACAATTTCTAAGACACGTACCGACTGTGGTTACAGTTTGCATCGTAAAGTATACAGAGTCGATCCAACCCCACTGCGTAGAGCTGGCATAGTAAGCACAGCCTAATGCGAAGTACCCACATATTCCCAACCACATGAGAGCAGAATTCGGCGTAAACTCTTCTTCGAGATCGGCGACGCTACCTCGCCAATGTGGTGAAGGCGGCCCAGACGACACACCCGAGCTGTCGCGCGAAGCGCGATACATGCCCTGTGCCATCAACGTGCCGTCATTGTTATCGTTCTCTTTATCGAGGCTGAGAGTCCCATATTCTGCAATGGGTTCGCTTTCTTCAGGGCTGTTTTGAAAGTAGATGGAGCTCATTTTGAACCACTTGCGTTGTTCTGAAGCACATTTGAATTATACATTAGGTAGAGCTCACCATATAGCGCGTCTAAGTAATGTGTTAAACTTACAACGTGTGTTCTGTCTCTCTTCCTAGCTACAGTAGTACGGATGCAGTGCACTTCAGAATCTACTCGGTGGAGTCGTGAAAAGTCGTAGGTTCTGAACGTGAGCAATGCATGTTGCCATGTTGCGTCTTCAATCACTGAGGTTCAGGATTATTTGTCACAACTTTTTTTTGTTGGAGTGGGATTTCTGGTCACTGCAGACGACTGCAGACCTCCCCCAGTTCTTGGAGGGTCCGAAAATGTGATCTACTTTTCACCGCTCTCAAATCGTTATAATCGTTCAGCAGCCAGCAGCACCATGGCGGACAATGAGCTTGTTTTAAAGATAACATCAAGGGTATTTCCACCTCGATAATAATCTGAAAGGTGCTTCGCTATGGAGAATTTTCCAAACACTTCCGTCGACTCTCATAACATTTTATACTTTGATTCGACAATTTCCTATGACGAGCGTTATGCTCCGGGAACGTACGAGAGCATAACAAAACCCACTTCTCTAACCTCGAAGTTCGCACTGTATCCCTGGGTAAAGAAAAGCAAGAAGGGTTCGTCTCCTGTTGGAAGGATTTGTGGCAACTGCTCTGCAATCGAAGGACTGCCAACGGGCTCATTGGAAGGTCAACCACAAACAACACTGTGTCGCGAAGGCTGAACGGACTCCCGAAGATCAGATTATTTTGGGACCTTTCAATAATGATGCGGTTGACGCGGCCTCCATGATGTGTGAATGCAGCATTTGTCTGGATCCATTGTCTAGCTAGTGCATTTGCCCGCACCCTATCATGTTCCTACATGTTTCACGTCACAAGTGTGGCTGAGTTGCGGAAATTTCGGGGTGACCGAAATATGCCCACTGTGCCAAACTCCGCTTCCTTCTGGGCCTGATAAATTTCGAGGAGGCCACTCAGAATTTCGTAACTGCTAATTGTCAAACAGACTTACAGTACGTAGGCAATGCGTCCTGTGGTACCCTTTCAGCCTCGGCGAATCGACATCATTTAGATGCAGCGATCATCGGATGGCGGACTGCAGCCAAAGAAGAGTATGCACCTGCGCAAAATACCCTTGGATCTCTATTCGAGATTGGTCGTGGTATAAAGCAAAGCGACGTGCAAGCAGCACGGTGGAACGGAATGGCCGCTGACCAAGGGAATGCGGAGGCATAATGCAACCTGGCGCTGCAATTGCTGAAAGCTGAAAGGCCGCGGTGTAGCTTAGAGTGAGGTGGAGGCGGGCCGATGGCCCATTTTTCATTTTAGCAGCTGAACCGAGGCACGTTAATGCGCAGTATTGGCTGGGTAGCATGTATAAAGGAAGCACAACTGCATCATACTAATTTTTTGTTTTTATTGAATGGCGCATTACACATGCATCGACTATCGCCTATCGATATAGTGGAGAGTCTTCGTAGTTCATACTTCAAAGGCAATATATAAATTCCGGATTAGGATACCAAACTCATCGAGCTCTCGTATCCACATCTATGTAATTACTTATTAGAATTTGGACGTCTACTCGTAATCGTCGTCCTCCGACTCCTCGCCCCATTCGCCAGCGCCCTCGTCGCAGCCGCCGCCGTGCTGGCCGTACTTGGCACGGTTTTTGGCGTCCTCCCGGTCCCAACGCAGGCCGAGGGCCGATGCGCGGCCGCTCCGGAAGTCAATGGTGGTGGAGCTCACCTGATCGAAATTGAAAAGAAGGAAAAGTAAGTGTGATGTCGGGTGACTGGGGCTGGATAGGTGAATGTTTTTGGATGTGAAATCGATTAAACACAAGAGATTGCACGAGGTGTTATTAACATTTTGAACTCTTGGTTGTTCAACCAATAGTTTTGTTGAGCTATGCAATCATCAAGAGAAAGCGATGGTTTGTGCATGCCTGTACAACCAATTGGTTTGATCATCACAAGAGCATTTATTCTTATAATCTTTTACCTCTCGGAGCACTTCCTTTTGGTCCGTGGCAGCGATCTCCACGCCTTTCACTAGTGCGTGCACCAAATCCCCCGTTTGTTCGGGTGGGAGCACCCCTTCGCTCGAGCGAGCCGCCACGTTCACCACACGCGCTGCAGCGTTGTAAGCCTTCGCGTTGGCTGCGAGCCTCTCGTACGCCTGGTCTTTCTCTTCCAACGTGATGAGGCCCTTGCGGTAGTCGTCAGTGAGTGCCTGGGATTGATGGTGTGTCAAAAAATCAACATTGCAATCAGCGAGCTAGTAACGAGGGCACAACGATATAGACAATATTTTGAATGATGAAAAGCTACGAAGATAGACCAAAAAGACGCAAACTTAGTTCGAGGCCGCAGGTAGTTACCATTGAAAAAAAAAAGGGAAAAATGAAGACACACCTGAACCAAGTTTACAGGGTGGGTCGCCAGCTTCCTTCCCGGTCGTTTTGGGTCGTGCATGGGCGCCGTGGCTTCAAACGCTTTCAAACTCAGCCTCAGCTCTTCAGCGCCACCGCCACCAAAACCCAATGGCGGTGGCGGTTGCCCCGCGGCGACGGCCGCAGCAGCGGCTTGCGCAGCTCGCACCGCTTGCGCTCTCAGGGGGCTGAGCTTGCGGATCGCTTCGCTGGCTGCGTTGCGCACCGACTCATCCAAATCCCCCGAAGCTTTCCGAAGCGCCGGCAAGAGTTTGGGCACATGTGGCAACAGCATCTGCCCTGGCAACGCATTGATTAAGTTGGCTGCGACCAGCCGTACGGAAGGAGGCTGTTTGACGTCGGTTAAGATCGCGCTCACACTCAACACCTGCGCGGACGCTCCCATCTAAAAAGAGTGAAGAGAAGAAAGAATGATAAGTATAAACAGTGACGATCCAGCAACAGACAAGGCGGAAAACACTTATCTAGGGTCATAAAGGAGAGAGTTAAAAGGCGCTGTTCCGATACAACACACGTTCATAACGAGGAACAGGGAAATCAATTTACGACGAGGTTAAATTGGTACTAATTCTAAAAATATAGTGAAATACAGGTCAAAAATACACTACCGTAGTTGAATTAAATTTAAAAGGGTGAAGCAAGTGCAAGAAAGCGTGAACAACTTACCGGATTCAAGAGAAGGGTGCTGCTGGCTGCGTTTTGAACTCCTTCGGCGTCGTCTTTCAGCGCTGAAATGAGAGAAGCTAGTAAGCCTTTCAAGGTGTCCGGAGGAATGGGAGGCAGGCCATGGGGATGCATGTGCTGGTACCTGCGACCAAACGAAGGACACGCAAGGGGAAATTGAAGAAGAAATTCGTTTCTCAAGCATACATAGCGATTGATTTATGGCAATTTAACATATTGCACCAGTGTTATGCTCACTTCATTTCTATTTGTGATGTGTGTATGAATCCTCGTATATTGCATACCGTATTCATTTATGTGTACGTGCAGTAGTACCATAGTACTGATACTATTATGCTAATATAGTACTCACAAGGCATCCGAGCGCTCGTTGATGAGGTTGCCTAGCCCACTGGCTGCCACGGCACGGACGTCATCGTCTGGATCGTGCAGTAAGCTCGCTACTTCACTCGCCATGCCTGGAGTGCGCGCAGCGAAAGCACCACCGTTCCCGACGCACCCTAAAGCAGCCATTTTAGCCTACGAGACGAGTGGATGAATGAAGAAAGGAAAAAAGAAAGATAAAGTGAAAAGAGAAGAGAGAATGAAAGCGTGAAGCGCACGTGCACACGCAAAATAGAACGCTTACCCTGATTACTTTCCTTGAGTGCAATTCACGGCCCTTTCCCTCCTTCCAATCCGTGAATTTCTTCTTCTTTATTGCATGCTCTTCTTGCCCATGAAGGCCAACAGTGTAAAGTAGTACTAGTCATTCACTACACCCACCTCAGCGGATTCGTCGTGCAACAACTTCGCTACTCTTGCCAAGTGAGGCTCCGCGGCTTCCGCTCCCAATTTGTGCAAATTTGCAGCCGCCGCCGCTCTCACTGGCCAATCGCTGTCTTCCAGAGCTCTCGCCAAGCCGCGAGCAAACTCTGCCGCCTGAGCGCGCGCAGAACTGCTGATGTTAGCGGCAGCTGCTGCCCCATGATTACCATCGCCGGACGGGTCCCCACCCATGCTGCCGCCAATGGTGCCTGTGGAACCACATGTAAGTACATGTAGTAAACAGTCAAGAGACGTTCGTGAAAAGCCATGGCGACGGTAGGATTGGATGAGAATATCGGTACTCTACCTTAAAGGAAAGAAATAGCTCGAGAGACAGAAAGCGAGGAAAGTACAAAAACATTTTCAGCACTATTCACCGATACTGTCTGCCGCTTGAACCCGATCGTCAGGCAGCTCGCCAGTGGCTAACTGCTTCAAAATGGCGGGGGCAAACAAGGGTGCGTGCCCTAGTCGCCATAAAGCTTCACGCGCGGCTACATTGACCTGTTGATTCAAAAGAGGTTCTAGTCGGTTGGTTGGTTGGTTTGTCATAATTTTTTTGTTTGTTCGCAGTCTATTATCTTTTGTTCTAATTCGTAGTTCTATGGATACGTATGCAGGGAGCATAAAACTCAAAATATAATCTTCCATCATGCAACACTTCAGAATGCAGCATCACTTTTTTACCTCTGGAGAAGGGTCCATTCGGGCAAGGTCCAGCAATCGAGAAGCCAAATCGGGGCAGGCAAGGTCGAGAGCTCGTCCTGACACAGACTCGCCATCCGCAGTCATGTGTGGAAGCACAGCCGAAGAAGGAGCTTCAGAGACTTGGGCAGTAGTATTTGCTCCCGGACTCATGATGCTGCTACTGCTTCCACCTCCACCACCTCCGGCTGTTGTCAATGAGGCCGTGGTTGAGCTTACTTCAGCGGACAAAGAAGCAGCCGACGTCGACGACAAAGCTTCAGCACGCTTTTTGAGAGCATTGCGAGCCACTAAGTCCTTGTCGAAAGTCCACTTCGGCTGCACGTTCACTAGGCCGGTTTGCGCGTCCGGTGGTGGCGGCGGCGGCATAAACCCGCCTCCTAGCATCCCTAAAGCAGAGCACCCGGCTGCCCGCACCTGAGAGCAGCACCACTCCATCAGACTCGACACACGTGTGCGTGAAAAAAACATGTGGGAGTAACAGAAAGAGAGCAAGAAAAGAAAAGAAATATTCGTAGTATTGATAGAATAAACTTGGTTGACAGTGCCTGGAAGCATCCGTATATGAGGGAGCATGGTTCTTTGATCCACTGACACGAAAGTATCACCTCAGCTCGCATGTCGATTAAAAGAGATTCGCCCAAGCGCACCATTTCAATTTCTTCTTCTTTCTCCTCTTCTTCCTGGGACCCCTCTTCTTGGGACCCTTCGTCATCTCGAGACAAAGAGTCGCACTCAAAATCGTTCTCGTCGTCATCGATGGTGCCACTGCCTACGCTGCTGTTGCCGTGCCCTGAGTAAGCGTGCTTCAGGCGAGACGCTGCAATCACCGATGACGCCCCCGCTTTCCACAGCGATTTTGCTCCCATGCCACCGCCCCCGCCCAGGAGGGAAGATGCTTTCTTCGTCTTGGTCCGTTGCGCGCGGAGGCCACGCACGCTCCTCAGTTTACGGGCGGTGGTGGACGCAATCGAGCGCAACGCGTCGGCCGGGCATTCCCCCCGGGTGAGGAGGGGAGCCGCCACGCGGGCGGCGCGCTCCCCGCGCAAGTTGCCGAGGGCAGTGATGCACGCCTCGCGCACTTCAATGCGCTCATCACGGAGTCCGTGGCAGAGCGCAATCACATAGGGGGCCAAGTGCGGCTCTTCTGGCCGCGGGCCCAACTCATCGGCATCCACCAAAAACAGCGAGTTGCCACCGCCGCTGCCTGGGCTACCAGCACCAGCACTAGCAGCAGCACTGCCATTGTCAGCATTCGCAGGTTTCTTCTTTCGGCGGCCGCGGCGGCGAACTTTGCTGGTGCGGCGGCGAAGTTCATCGGCAACGTCCCATGCTTGGGCTGCCTCCACCCATTGGTCGTGCAAGCTGCGCGTGACCTTGCCCAGGAAAGCAGCGGCAGCCGCGCGGAGCAAGTGGTGGTTGCTGCTTTCTTCGGCCTGAGAGGCTTTGGCCATCAGCACCGTGGCTAAGTCCGGCAAATGGGGCGCCTGGTGCGACGCCGCCACGCCAATCGCGCGCCCCAAGGCGTGCACCGCCGCCGTGCGCACTTCAGCGCGTGGTTCTTGGCTCGACGCCCTCAGCTGCAAGGCTGGGAGCCGCCAGTGGCCACCGGTAGACGCACCCCCGTCGGGTTTGCCCGTTGACAAGTCGATTAAACTGGCGGGCCCCATGGCGTCCTCGAGCGCGTTCAATGCGAGCAAGCGCACCTGCCAGTCGGAATCCACCAAGCAACGCTTCACCACGGCCTGGACCTGCGCGGCCGTCAGAGCAGGCTCCCCGTGCGCCACGCCCGTTAAGCGCCCCGAATCGATGGTGAGCCTCCGCTTGGGTTTCTTCTTTTTGGCTTTGCCATTGTGCCCGTTCTTGCGAATTTCCGCGCTGGAAAGCCCAGCTGTGTTGGCGTCAAACATGGCTTCTGCAGCTCGCGCAGTATCGACCAAGGCCAGAGTGTCAAATGCCTCCATTTGTGCCTCGTCTTCAGCGCTCCACTCCTGCGCAATGTCGTTGCCAGTACTGTCTTTCTTGTCCACTCCGTTTTTGCGATCATTGGAGGAGCTTGCTTCTGTCGGAACTGGTGCGCTCTTGTCGGGTTCCTTGACCTCTTCGCCTTCGTCGTCCTCGTCGCCCTCGACAATCGTAGGGCTTCGCACGTCTCGGCTTGACGAGTACGTGCTCGGCGATGACGGTTCGCTCGTCGCTTCAGAGCCAACAGGCGAAGATGATTTTGAGGGCGACCCATGGCGGTTGGAACCGAGGGGGGAAACGGCGCCTCCTCCACTCGCAGCAGCAGCAGCAGCAGCAGTCGCAGCTTCTTTCTGTCGAGCTGCCAGAAATGCCAGTCGTTTCGCTCTCGCAGCTTCGGCTTCAGCTGCTGCTTCTGCTTCCGCGGCTTCTTTCACTAAGTCCCGCATGCAAAAGTCAATCTTCGCTTCTACTTCGGCTTCCGGTGGGGGTTGGTCGACATTAAACTCTTCTTCGGTGTTGGCGGCAGGCACCTCCACGGGAATCTGCACGGGTGCGTCGCCTTTCCCCATCACCATGTCGTGCTTCGGCTTCATCGGGTCGCCGTCTTCGATTTCTTTGGGCCTTGCCACGCCATTTTTCACGCCATCGAGCACCGTCAGGGTGCGGAGAGACGCTTCGCGCACGGCTGCGGGGCTCTGGGGGTGCTGAAGCAGGGCAACCACTTCTGCTCCATGCGCCATGGCTTCAGCACGAGCCGCTGCCACCGTGCCCTCGAGCTCGCGCACCGTGTCGCGCGTGACCATGCGCTCTAAGCTCAACGCTAGGGTCCCCTCGCAAATGTGGAAGATGTCTTCTGCCGTGTGCTTTTCAATTCGCCGCGCGTTGAGCGCCAGACGAGATTGCCCAGCGACGAACTCTTCGACGGCAATTTCGTGATCCGTCTTGTGTTTCGTCTGAGCGTCCACGGAGTTGTCGCCGTCCGACTTGGCTAGTGGAGGCAGCTTGGTGCTCGAAGCGCTTGATTTGTTACTGATTTGGTCGTTGCCAGGCCTTGCTGCGGCGGCCGTGGCGGCTGAAGGAGATCCGCGTCGTACTGATGCTTGTGCTACTCTGCCCCCACGTGAGGCTGATTTGGGTGACCCAAGGCTGAAAGCATTGCTCGCTGGAGCCTTGCTGCCAGAAGTCCCAAAGAGGCTAGCCAGAGGCTTTGTCGGTGCAGCCACAGGTTCCGGTTCAGGCTCTTCGTCTGATTCTTCTTCGACTGAAATTCCTTCGGGCAACGGGTAACCGAGCCCAAGCAATTTGAAACCAATCAAAATGCGCTCCTCTCGCCGCTGCGCTTTCTTACGATGCAGCCGGTTGTAGCGTTGCCGTGAAGCAGAAATTTCGGCGTTGATGACTCTTAAGCGCCCGAGAGCTTGTGATAGCCGGTCACGGGTAGGCTCCGAGGCAGCAATGCTGCCAAGAGCTTCGACGCCCGTCAAACGCTGAGTCCAATGGTCGTGCTCCATCAGCGCGCATACCTTGGTGAGGTACGGAAGCGCACATATGCCCGCCCGAATTAAACCTTCCACTGCTACTTCCCGGTCGGGCAAATTCTCGGAATAGAGGAGATGAATTAAGTGCTCGCATTGTTCTACTTCTTGAACACGCTTAGCGGCACGATCGAAAGCAGCTAAACGAGCTAACGACGTCTTTTTCTTGCGCACTACGCTCCACTTACTGCGCCCCCCTTTCTTGTCAGCAAGGGAAAATTTGGCATTGCCTAGCATATTTTAGGGTGGGTGTGGAGGCCTCAGCAAACTAATTGATTGATGATTGAGGGTCAAGAAATAACGCTATGATTCCTTGTTTGAGTGCATACGGTATCCGCCCAAATGCTAGTAACACTGGCGTGCGATACGAGAGCTTCTGCAAGTGCGAGAGAGACGTCGTTCAATCCTTATCGTCCTCGTGCTGGCGTTAGCGTTCCTAGCCTACTTGCTTAGCTTCTATATTGCAATCCCACGCCTCATTGCCCATTGCATGACGAACAAATGACCACCTTACTTCGACCAACGACCGACCGATGATCTGGAGCAAGAATTTCAAATTCTCCCCTGTACTGTACTGAAGCGGTCTCTCCTCGCCGGTTAAGGTCACGATCACCACAATCACATCTCAGAGTTTGATTGCTCTCTATTCACCTGCTTCATGAATAGTACATCCATAGTACCAGGAAGGTATCTGGGATGCGATATATTCAATTCTCAAAGGCACAATCCGTACTCCGACTCGGACTCCGACCTCCGATTTGAGATTTGATACATACGGGCATACAGGCCGGAATTAGAGCTATAGTTTGAAGCCAAACAGGCACAACAGGCCAAAGTGAAGAATTGGGCCCCAGATGCACATCTCTTTCGCATCAAAAGCAATCAAAATGAACTCATATATAGACAGCTGCGATCTTAATATTTAATATAGAAGTGGGCTAGACAAAACAAAGACAACACAGCAACCGCTTTTCGCACGAATTTCATGTTACTCATGCATGCGGCGCAAAATAATTTCCGACGCAGCGCCAGCCCAGTGGAGCACGCGACCGTTGACACCCGCGTGCACCGTTGAGCACTTGAAAAGCTCGTCTGCAGCCCGAACGCCTTTGAGCTCGTTACGCAAGAGGTTGCCTCTCGGGCCGCAAGCTACTATGAAGTACAGCACGCGGCAGAGAGCTTCCGCGACGTGAGGGTCGTACAAATTGACGGCGAGGCACTGCGCTAGGGTGGAGCAGCCGTGCAGCGACATGAGCGCAGACTGAATGTTGCCCTGAACCAGCTCAGTGGACCCCGACATCAAAGTCGCTATATTCGTAGCCGCCAGCCACACGATGGGCGAAAAGTCGCTGCACTCCTTGAGCGCATCCAGCAGCATCGCCAAGTGCACTTTCGAGCCGCCGCCGCAGTGCCGCAAGTGCCACGCGTGCGCTGAGGCACTGGCGCCACCGCCGCTCTCAAACGCAAACCCTAAACTGAAGCCACCCTGCGCTGCAGTCATGCCGCCGCCACGTGTAACACCAGCACCAGCACCAGCGCCCACAGCAGCTCCATTGTAAGAGGATGCGTTTGGAGGTGGGCCTGGCGCTAAAGCAGCCATGAGCGCTTGTAATAATTGCAGTACTGCTGTAGCTACTTTTGGGTCTTGGTGGTGCACTTTGACGGCTTCAACCATGCGGCACACTCCGCCAGCAGCCACTACCTCAGAGGCCACCTCAAACGCCACCTTCGACGAAGGGGCGTCGGCACTAGGAGTCCATAACAGCGCGCGTATAACCTCCATGGTCTGAGTGCAAAGTGCCGCTGCAGCTGCGCGCGGTAACAAAATCCGGTCGATGTGGCCGGCCGCGCGAAGTAAGGCGAGCAAGAGTGGTAACGCTCCACACCGCAACACGTCAGCCTTGTTTTCGTCTAAATTCGTTGCGAACGCCTGAAGCGCTAATAGCGCGGCTTGCAACGCGGGAACGTCGGCAGGGCGGCGGCGCTGTTGGGCTTCCATCAGGGCTACCATCGACTCCTCCCCGCGGTCCCAAGGAATGCGGGTGGTGCCCACGCCTGGCTGCGCCACTGCTGCTTGCGCTGGCGACAAAGCCGTGCCCAGAGGTGGGCGGCCGAGCCTCACTTCAATGGCCTTCTCAGGCTTGGCAGCCAGGTATTCCTTGGCGCCCTGGCGAAGCACTTTTGCCTGTTGGCGCAAGCAGCTTAGCGGCAAGCCTAAGTGAAGCGCCAGCACGCGCACGAGTATGGACAAGGGTGACGGTATATTACTGCCCGTGCTGGGGTCTACCCAAGTGCCCAGTTCAAAGTCCATTTGGTTGTAGTAGTCGGCTTCGCTGCGCCCACTCACGCTTGTGGCAAGCGACGGCTGATGGAGGGTTGCTGTGGACCCTACATGTGGTAAGCGCTCCAACAAAGTTGTCACAGTACCCAGGCTGCTTCCGTCGTCGTCGTCGGAGTCATCGCCGCCGTCATTCTGAGCAGCACCTTCTCTTACAGAGTTCCCGTGATATCCGTTGATGTCTCCCGTCGCTGAACCTGCTACCGTGCGGCCGGTGTCGTCTCCGCAGCGCACGCGAATCAAATGGCACGCGTGCCGCTGAATGGACTCGTCGAGGGGAAAGCGCCCAATCGTAGCAGCCGCCAGTTCGTACCCAGACAGGGCGTCCATTTGCATACCCGCGATTTCGTCCGAGAGCACGAGGGTGGCCATGAGGCCCATGATCGGGCGGCAAAGCGCCAAGGCCTCTTCATCGCTTTCGGGTCTACATTTCGGTGGCTCTTTGTCTCTCTTGCGGTGTGCTGTGCCCGGAGCCGACGACGAAGACGACGAAGTCGAGCTGTGAGTGCTCGAGTTATCTCCTTGGTGCGATCCCTCGAGACTTGGGACGTGCACGCCTAGAGCATGAAGAGCGTCGGCGAGTAATTGGCAAGCTTTGGCTAACACGCCGAAGTGAAGGCAGTCGTGCGCGCATTTGGGCTGCCAAGCGGCGAGAGCGAGCAACCGCTCGTAGGATCGCGCTTGAAACGCAAGGTCTTCAGGGTGGCGACTCATGCGCAGTAGCACCAGCCGGACCTCACTGCCCCTTAAATTCTTGCCATCAATTCGCCGCACTGGCGCCCGCCGCGGCGGCCCCGCAACGGGCTGCGCTGACGGCTGCGTGGCGAGATCCTCTTGCTGGACGCTGTGGCTTATTGAGCTGCGGCTGCCGCGCCTGCTGTTCGCAGCGCTCGGCTTTCCTCCATGTGCACTCGGAGAGGCATTCGCCACATGAGCTGCCCAAGTCTGTCTGTAACGAAGCACTATCTGCTCGCGGCAGTGCTCCTCTTTTAACCACAGTCGATTGGCATAGTCGGACTCCTCTTCTGCACATTCCATGTCGAAACGCTCAAGCAAGGCTAGGAAGGGGTCCATCTCCACAGCTAACGCATCAAGTGCGTGCTTTCGAGCAATATCACGCCCCTTCATTCGCTTGTTAATCTCCTCGGTGCGCGTCTTTAATTCTTTCACCTTTTCTGCGAGTTTGCTTCGTCGCAATGCTACCGACTCTGCCTGCCGACGAGGACCCCATGCTGCGTCGGCCTTCAGACTAGCCTTGGACCACAATCCCCGAGTACCGCGTGCAAAGTCATCCATTGCTCTGGTAGTATAGCTGTCCAATTTGAAAGCTTAAGCTAGTGCATTAACGGACGCTTCTCATCTTCGAAGTTACTAACGCTCTAAAGCAATACATTACTGCTCACATTTTGCCAAGACCGAGACGCGACCGACGTCAACACAGAAGAAGACACGCTGTTGTGTCAAAGAAATAGCAAGATAGCCTCCCCTGTAAAGTAAATGCTGCTGAATGCCGAATGCCGAACTGCTGAAGGCTACTTGGCGAGGATAATTCGAAAGGCCTCAAGTACCGATTCGTTAATTCGAAAGGCCTTAATTTTCTCTTTGACTAGTACCTCCCTGTAATGCACAACAGTTTTTCGCGGCAAAAATGCTTCGTACTGTACGAGT
>Ga0307931_1000773_pt1 | contig 20990 bp, 18 predicted proteins | sample OrgLakmetageno47_FD_201816 | JGI IMG/M metagenome (GOLD analysis project Ga0307931, IMG submission 201816) | Saline water microbial communities from Organic Lake, Antarctica - #47 | ecosystem: Environmental > Aquatic > Non-marine Saline and Alkaline > Saline | place: Antarctica: Organic Lake...
CTTTAAGCAATGTGAATAGTTGTTCCTAAATTTTACTTCTGTCTTCGCTCTGCTTGTTCTCTTACAGAACCCTCGACGTTACCTCAACTTGCTCCTCCTCAGCGCCGTGGTTAGTTTAGCTATGTAATCTTTGAGCCGGGCATTACTCTGCTTGAAAAGCAAGAATAACAATTGCATTTCTTCGGCTGTTTTTTTTTGTAGGTTGTGCACTCTTGGGTGCTATCCTGTCCTCCTTCCGGCGCACCATTTAGGGCACATTCGAACCAGTGTAGTAGAACAGGACTTCCGCTGACTCATTCTAGCGCTATCACTACGTCGACGAGGCGACAGCAGCAGTCACTGCTTTCATCAAAAATGTCTGATTCAGATAGCGATAGCGGTTCCACCGTCGAGCTCCCTTCAAAGATCATCAATGGGTCACACATTGCAGCTCAGATTCGACTCGAGGTTGCTGACGCTGTGAAGGTCCTTGCAGCCGAATCAGCGCTATCTGGAGAGCCTGTAGTGCCTGGCCTCGCCGTCATTCTTGGTACATCAACTGTCACTTGGTATACTTTTGTGCAGTATTAGATTTGTTCTCAAAATAAGTTTGCACTCGCGGGGTGTTACATTTGTCTTGATACATAGTCGTTCGTTTGCCAAGCGTTAAGCACAAACTTGAACATACTTACTCGTGAATTTCCCCTCGAAGTCACCAGTAATTGCTCATCTTTACACGCATAGTTGGAGAACGTACTGACTCCGCGACCTACGTGCGCATGAAGAAAAAGGCGTGTGCACAAGTGGGGATTCTAGACCTGTCGCCCCCACCGCTACCTGCTACGGTGACTCAAGAAGAGGTGCTGTCGAGCGTAGCCGCTTTAAATGCTGACCCGAAAGTGCACGGAATCCTAGTGCAGCTGCCGCTCCCAACACACATTGACGAGCAGGTAACTTACTCTTTATTCTTGTTTGAATTTTCAACGATGTGCCCAGTTTATCGTACGTTCAAAGCGCGCCATCGAATGCAATGCATGTGCTCGCTTCTTTGTTGTAGTGCCTTTTATTCACCACCGTTCGTGTGCCCATTCCTTCATCATTTCCTTCTCCTTACTCCCCTTTGACATACCTCCAGATAGTGCTCTCCTCGGTGCAAGTCCGCAAAGACGTGGACGGTCTTCACCCGTTAAACCTGGCTCAGCTGGCCACCACCCAGACCCACCAAAACCCGACGACAACTGGCAGTGAAGATGGGAGCGCCCAACCGCCTAGGAACGCCTGGGTGGCCGATCCGGTGTGGAGCAGCGTGGGCTTTTCGGTGGCCTGCACGCCACTCGGGTGCGTGTGTAGTAGGATTAGTACATGTGTAGACATCTTGCACCACTGTAGTAGGAGCATGTTTCGCAACTAGGCCTCAGCGTGGCTGCGTGCCCTGAACTAGGTCACGATGAATCCTGTTCTGTGTCCTCTTGCTTTTGTTTCTTTCACATGTTTACATACCTTACAAATCATGCAATACGTACTGTAGGTGCGTGGAATTGTTGGATCGCTCGGGCGTGCAGTTGCGCGGTGCGAAGGTGTGCGTGGTGGGCCGATCCAACATGGTCGGGGTGCCTCTGGCCTTGCTCCTGATGCAGCGCGACGCCACCGTCACCGTGGTCCACTCCAAGACCGTCGACCCACCCGCGGTGTGCCGTGAAGCCGATGTCGTGATTGTGGCGGTGGGAAAGCCGGAGCTCGTGAACGGCCATTGGCTGAAAGAAGGCGCAGTGGTGATTGACGTTGGCATCAATTCCGTGCCTGACAAAAGACCCATCCCCAAGAAGGCCACTTCGCTCATCAACCGTACGCCAACTACGCCCGCTGCAAAGCCCTCATCTGGCCCTCGCATGCGGCTGGTGGGTGACGTGGAGTTCACTTCAGCCTTTGCGAAAGCCTCCATGATTACCCCTGTGCCCGGTGGAGTGGGGCCCATGACCATCGCCATGTTGCTCCGAAACACACTCCAAGCTGCGCGCCGCTTTGCTAACGCAAGAGCGGATCAAGCACCTGGATGGGCACCTACTTCTTCTTCTTCTGTTGAGTCTAGCCCCACCACCGCTGTACCCCAGCAACCAAGCAGTCAGGTCCAAGCGGGCACTTCAACCCCAGAAGTGATGGCAACCACAACTACCATTGAGAACGGGCCCTCCACAGATGCGCCTGACTCAAGCCCGGAAGCGGTGGCAACTACGAATGAGGACAAGCCTGCCACTGGTGCACCTCAGGATGTGGCGTTCGAACCGGATCAAGCACCAGTTTAGACTTCCTCAGTTTCTTTCTAGGCAACGACCGCCATGGGTTTCCTAAGATTCCGCGTGGCCGCTTCAACTGCCAGACATGATAAGTAAACTCACCTTTAAGTCGTCTTCGAGTTCGCCGTCTGTTGTTATGAGCTACAACGCCGTGAAGATAGATAATTGGGCCTATGTCTGCCAGGTATAACGAGAGCTACCCACTTCCCGGGCTATAGAAGACGAAAACAGGTAGTCGAGAGTAGGCTTAGGCGCGTAGGTCGGTGCACATATTAAATATTGGGGTATTTGCTATTTGAATTCGAAGATCTTAATACTTAAATCCTTCCCCTTCTTCTTCTTTTGGCTTCTACTATCTGGCATACAGCAATAGGAAACTCCGTAAGCGAGGTGCGAGCACTTCAAGAGCACGGTTCAAGCCGATTATTGATTTTTGACATAAAGCACCAAGCCCGATGGACTTTGCACTTTGCGGTGTCACGCAGCTGTGAATTGCTTATCAACTCCATTTCCGAGAAGGGATTTCGCTTTCTTTAGCTGGCTAGAGGGGGAAGGGGGGCGCAGTTCACAGCAAAACATGGAACATGGATCTAAATGGTAGGCAAATCGCAGACTTCAGCTGCCACACAGCACGAGTCCCTATTATAACTCTTTTGGCGTGCCAGCACTCGCAGCTGATCCTGAAGTGCCGTGTGCCTCGCTAGTCTCACCAAGGCTTCCTGATGATGATGACACTTCAGTGCAAGCCTCTTCCGTGACAGAACTGCACGAAGATGGAGGTGCTGTCGAGTACTCATTGTTGGCTTTCGCAGGATTGGAAGGGAGGCTCGCTGCGAGGAGGTCCACGGTCTGTAAGTCTTCGCGGCTCGCGCCATGCTTCAAGATGAACTGCGGCCGTGTCACCGCCTCGTCATCCAAGCAACTTTGCACCCACTGCTCCGCGAACATGTCCCAAGTCACGCCTTCGGTCCCTAGAACGGGGTCGCAGCCGTCGTTGTGCAACTAATAGTAGGAGAAGCATTTTAGAAAAAAAGGGGGGAGCGGAGTGCACCACAGGAAGCCCAATGAGAAAGAGCAATAAGTATCGAGCGCGCAGGCAAACACCTCTTGCACTTCTCTATGCTGGCTGCACGACTTTCTACACGCTCAAGAAACACAAAATTTAAATAATCCAAGCCTGACTCTCACCTCCACGGTAAAGTCCACGAGAGGTGCTAGCTCTGCCACAGCACGTGGGACATCATTGAGGGCTTTCAAGAGCACCTGGAAATGTGACGAGAAATGGAGTCAAGGAAGTCATCGTAAGGATTCTCACCAAAACCAAGGGAAACAAAGAGTTCGGCGCGCTTCTTGCCTGATTAGTGATGCTGATGAATAATGAAAGGAGCAAGATCAACAATGACGACAAAGATAGAAAAGATTCTCTGTATTTTCCTTGTCTTCTCCCTCACCTCCTGCGGCACCACCCTCCCTGTAGCGGCAGCCCGCCGTTCGGCCCGCTGAAGCACCGCTTCGGGGGCAGCCGTCACGTGCACGATGGCCAGCTTCACGTTGGGGTTCTCGTCGCGGATCTATGCGCGTTGTGGGTTGACAGGTTGAGAGAGGAGAGGGCAGAGGTGGGGCACAGAATTGGAGTAACAGGTGATAAGCGAAGAAAAGATCGCGGTTTATATACACAAGTTTAGGCAATCACAAGCATGCTTTGGGCTCTAACACTTTCTCTGACAACAATCTCTAGGTGAAATACCCGAGCAAAGAAGCCTTTGTTCCACTCGGCGTCCCGCAGGCTGCCGTCGACCATCACGTTCTTGCCCCGCTTGAGGCCCTCGAGCATGAGCACTTCTTGAATGTAACCCGCCTCCTTCTGAGTCAACTTCCCCGCGCTCGCTTGGTCACGCGCTAAGTATCCTGTCATCTCCGGCAGCTGGTAGCGGATGGCGTCCGGGTCTACATGTACGAAAGAGGCTAGCGGGAAGAGGCCGCGTTCTGAGACCCATCGCATGGCGCGACTCTTGCCTGCGCCCATCGCCCCTGCCGTAAACACCACCCAAGGGTTCGATGGGCGCTCGCACCACCGCCCGCTATGAGAGTCCCGCACCACAGTGCGCAGGAAAGCGCGCGCAATTTCGTCCTGTAGAGCTTGCCGTTCCCTCGAATAGTGCTTGTGGTAAGTGTAGTCGAGGGTTGCCCGAATGGCAGCAAACTCGCCGTGAAAGCCATTCTCTTCAGAGCCTGGCGCCACAGCGTAGTTCTCCTCGGTGCTCCGCGAGTGATCATAAAGATCTCCCGGCGGTGGTGGCCTGGACTCCCAGAAATCACTTCTGGATTCTTTGCTGGGTGAGGGCGCAGTAGAAGGTGAGGCCGCAGCAGAAGTGTTCGTTGGGGGTATGGGTGGAGGAAGTGTTGGCGGCATGCTAAAAACGACGCCGAAAATCAATGCCGCCCGCGCCGCGATTAAATATTTATCTTGGATGATTAGTTCCGGTCTGCAGCGCGTGCCGCTCCTAGGATGCCTGCGAGGGGTGGCAAGCGGCGGCAGAGCCTCAAAAAGTGAAAATATTTGTGTACGTGTGTACGGCGTATGTCAATCATCACATCATCACGAAATTTCTGCATCAATCACGTGCCGAACGAGAAATATTTGCAGGCTTGCAGACCAGAACAGCTCGCAGCTCGCAGCAGGACAACATTTTGCTGGCAGTGACGCTTTGACTACTGTAAAAGAGACCGGAGCTAGTGGCAGAGCGTCTTACAAGCCATAAAATATGAAACTATGCCTTATTCTTGCCATGGTGAGTACCCCCCTCCCCCCTTTTTATTTTAAAGCCCTGCACGCGCTAAATAACAAAAGTTGTCACAAAAGCTAGAATGTGTTGAATGGAAGGTCCGAAGGCCACATTCATATTCCCACGCCCCATCCACCTGCAGGTGGCATCGGCGTCAGCCAGGATGAACAATCGTCCAATTATTGGCATTTACGCGCAACCTCATCAGTCTAGCCTGTGCCCCAATGGAAAGTCGTGCGAGGTACATCTTCCTGGAGTTTCAGATTGGTGCCACTTGAGATATTGGTCATGAGTTTATCCAGGTTCTTTGCGTAGGTTTCGAAGTCTCCTAGGCTGCCATTTTCCCTCCTTTTCACCCTTGCAGTCTTTATAGATGTACTTTAACCTTCAAAACTTCTTGTCTTGTCAGTACATAGCTGCGAGCTACGTGAAATTTGTGGAGTCCCACGGTGGGCGTGCTGTGCCCATTCCCTATTACGCCGACAATGCCACCATCGACCACCTCTTCAGCTCTATCAACGGCGTGCTCATTCCCGGTGGGGGCGCCGCAGTGGCCGACGGGGCTTACCGCATGTACGAAAACGCAATAGAAGCGAACTTGAAAGGGGACCACTTCCCCCTGTGGGGCACATGTATGGGGTTTGAGTGGCTGGTGCAGCTCGCGGGCGCCACGCTTGACGGCGGCTTTGACTCCGAAAACGTGAGCTTGCCGCTGGAAATGACCGCCGCCGCGCCGGACTCCAAGCTGTTTGCCAACCTTGACCCATCCCTGTATTCGATGCTGCAAGACGCGAACCACACCTCCGCGTTCAACAACCACGGCTACGGCATCACGCCCTCTCACTTTGCGAGCGTGAAGTCACTCACCGAAATGTTTACTGTGCTTTCGACGTCGGCGGACGTGAATGGCAAAGAGTTTGTGTCTACGATGGAGTCGCCGACCATGCCTTTCTACGGTGTGCAGTGGCACCCAGAGAAGAACATCTGGGAAATGGGCGAAACACCATCTGGAGCGCCGTACGAAGCGATTCCTCATGGCCCTCAAGCCGTGAGCATGACTTTATATTTGGCGCAGTATCTCATGGCGGAAGCGCGCAAGAGCAGCCACAGCTACAGTGACCCACTTGAGGAGCAAAGTGCTCTGATTTGGAACTACCCCGTGTTTGACACGAACCCTGAATTTGTACAGAGTTACATCAGCGACTTTTAAAGCAGCGACTTGAGATGATAAGCAGCGCGATGCGAAGACGCACGGGACTTCTAGTTTTAAAAAAGAGGGCGCTGAGCCCTGTAAGCTCCACATGCAACTCCACCTATCCCAATGAAAATTATCAGTGATTTTGTTTGTCGCCTATGGCCCGTTTTTGTTATGTAAATTAGCGTTATGACTGTGGTACTATTTCCCTAATCCTTGATCCTAAGATCACGAGTTTAGAGTTATGGAGTAAGTTATGGACCTTGAAATAGGACACTGCTTGTTGTATTGTACTACATTTATTTTCCCATATAGTTTTTAGGTGTGTGTGTCTGTGTGTCTGCGCGGGGGGGGGGTCGTTTTTCGTTTTTAAGCCATTTTTAATTACAAATTCGAATAAGATATAAGATAAGTATAAGTATAAACCGGTCTTATGTATGAAGCCTTTGGCCTCTTAGTAGTAAGTAGGTCCGATGCGCGTTACATATATAGAGTGAGGTCCGGTACACAGACCGACGCTTCCGTTAGAGGCAGAGCACCTTAATGTAGTGATAGGGGATATCAACGCAAATTAACCGTATTTGCATACAACCTATTTTATCGCCTGTTGGCTGTTTATGAGGTCAATCATGCTCCCATGGAGCTGAGAGGGCTGCCCAGGGCCTCCTATTTTCTCTCTCTAATTCAATGCGACATATAAGCCAGACCGCCTTTTAGGTAATGAGCCAAGTTTAATTTGATTTATGGCCAGAAGTCAGAGTGGAATGGGACCTACACGGGTTTCAGAAGCCCTAAGCGACGGCATCTTCCTTGGCGCGTGGTTTACTATGCTAGTAACGGCCCCCGTGCGCGGCCGTCAAGACGCTCGCCGAACACCGCACACTCGGCGGCTTGACGGGCCGCACCTTTATGATTATTCCGAGGATTTTTTTTTTAATTTTCTTCAAAAGCTCCTTCACATGTTCATCGCTTTGTCGGGGGAGGGGTGCTTTAGTCTTTAGTTTGGGTGAGCCGTGTTATGCGAAGTTATGCCCGATATTTTCCCAGTTCCAGCAAAGTAGAAACTAAGAACAAGCGCAAAAAACATTTAAACTTGATAACATTAAAAAATGCGTGCTGGTCCTAAGAAAACCACACGCACGGAATACAGCCAAGAAACATGGCAGGTGCTGCTTCTGCTGGCGTGTCCCAGGCCTCCTCTTCTTTGAATTCCGGTACGCCCGCAGCAGCATGAGATGCTGCTTGAGTCGGTTCGCCCTCATCTGGATCCGCAGTGACCGCGCGACGCAGCTTCAAAATGTGGCCTCTCTTGAGACCTGCTGCGATTAATTCCGCTTCACTGAGAGAAGCAACAGCAGTGATTGAGCCATGACCAGCGCCCACAAAGGCCTTGAGGAAGTGCGTGAGGCCGCACGACGCGAGGAGCGACGCCAGTGCATGCACGCTTGCTTCGTCGTGAGGGGCCACCGTGGTTGAGGCTTCCATTGCTGGGTTTTCAGCCTTTGCCACTGGCGGAGCAGCTGGTGGATGTTGTGGAACCACCACTGGAGCATCTAAGGCTCCGTCGCTTTTGCTTTTGCCGGCGCTCTTCTTGCCCTGCTTTTGCATGAGTGTTTGCACCCGTTGCGTCTCCGCTGGCGTTAAGGCTTTGCCTTTGCCCATCAGTTTCGTTAACTCTGCTTGGTCTCTGTCCCCTTCTGTGCCTGCACTTCCTGTTGGGCGCGAATTCTTCATCCGATTGCCTCCCTCCACTTTCTTCAGAGTTTTCTCTACGGCTACTTCAAGCTCAGCTCGGTCCTCTGCCATGGCCATCGCTGCTGATCGCTGATTGGGCGAGGGCATCGCCGCCACGGCATCGGCTTGTGCTTCTAAGCTCAGTCGCCGAAACGCCGCCTGCCGCTGCGGCAAACTGCTGAAAGCGCCCAGCATGCGCGCCCGGGCGGCTGGAGTGGCGGCCGCGAGCATCGAAGCAGTTGAGCCCGAGGGCAATAGGCTCAGGACAGCGCCGACAGGACCTTCACCATCGCCACTGGATCGACGCGCCACTTCAGTGAGGAGCAGTGCCGCCTCAGCCGTTGGCAGTGAGGTCAACAATTTAGCCAGTGCCTGGGGTGAAGTGCAGTCGAGAAGAGCGACTCCTTGAGCCGCTGCTACGGCTGCCCCGTCAATTTTCTTGGCTTTTCTCCGCGACGCTGCTTTGCCTTCAACCGCTGCTCGCACTGCTTGTGCGCCATACCGGCTCCCAAGTGACAAAAAGTCACCGAAACACCCTGTGTTTTGTGTGTACATTTGAGAGCAATGTGAAAATAGAGCTGTGCCACAAAAGTTGTGCAATTTAGCGTGTGCTCGAAGAGCTACGGATTCGAAACACGGCGCGACCTTGTGAACTCAGACCCATACGGAGATTGTGGAGAGCTGTGCACTAACCTCTCAACCGCAGTTCCGTAAGCGTAGCTGCCGAGGCTTCAACAGGCAGCGCCATGATCAAGGTCGAGCGCTCTTGATCTGACGGCAGCTGCATGAGGCAGTCGCACACATCTAATGCGGCAAGTGGCGCTCGCACACGCCGCGCTCCAGGCTCACCTGGTGCTGTGTTCGTGTCACCTCGCAAGCCAAGCATTGAATCAACTTCAAAACGCGACGACACACGCGTAGGAGTCGTAAGCGCACGAAGGCGATCATCAGGAGCGAGTGTTGCAAAGGCCCTGCAGTATTCATAGGTTGATGGTTCAAGATACCAGCATAAGAATACACATCGGTTGTGACGAAGTAAAATTTGACTGTTCCACTTATGAGAAGCTGTTCAAGCAACTTGAATGACAAATCAATTACGATGATTACGACTGTATTTTTAGTAATGACTCACCCGGAGCTCATCTTAGCAAACTCAAGGAGAAGCGATGAACTAGTCGCGATGGAGAATGTCCTTATCCTTGGAGATGGCGACTTCTCTTCGTCAAGTAAGTCAGTCAAGGTCAGAAATCGGAAGATCGAATCATCCAACCAGCCAGCAAGCAGCAGCTCGCCAGCTCGCCAGCTTATTACCAGCTCCTCAGATTTCGCGGTCTTTTTTGCTGCTTCGAAATCGCACTAATGTTGTACAGCATCGATAGATATCTTTTCAAAAGATAAAAATGGCGGCAGAGCGTGAGCGACGCAACGTGAAAGACCGCGGTTCGTTGGTGTCATTTGCCATAAGTTACTCATTTTCGCGATTGTGCGAATGGTGCATTCATTACTAGTAGCATCCAGTGGGCTAGAGCTGCCTTTTCATGAATCCAATTTCGTCACCATTGAAACCAGCATGGCCACTGACTATGAAATGAACGCACTCGGCTTGCGTGGTTCCTCAAGCACTACACCTTCAACTGTTTCCCTTATTGATTTCTCTTAGGAATATGGGTCAATGGTCAGTTTATTCTGCACATGAACAACTATGACCTGGAAGCGGGAGAGCGCAGTGTTTGGGATCAGGAGTTGGCTGAGGGCGGGGGAAAGCAGATCGCAGACAAGCCAGTGAAAAAGGCGCCACGCACCAAGGACCCCAATCGAGCAGCCAAACTATCGTCCACCTTGAGCGCGCCTCGGCAGCTGAGTGCGGAAGTGAAGGCTCGCGAGCTTTCTAATGGCGCGATCAAAGCGAGTCGCGAGGCAGCGGAGGGCGCGCGGCGGCACTTCTTTTGGCAGCACCGGCAGAAATTTGCAGCCTTTGGGGCGCACGTGGCGCCACCTCGCGAGGGGCTAGATCTGCCAGGCGAGATGGTGGCGCCAGTGGAGCAGCCACCTTACATCCGCGTCCAAATGCGCGACTATCAGCTGGCGGGCCTCACCTTCCTAGCCCAAGCCCACGCTCACGGCATCAGCGCTATCCTCGGCGACGAAATGTAAGGATAGAATCGAGACGGCGAATAGATACAATGGTGCTTCTGCATTCTTGTTGTTGGCTTGACTATTCATCTCTTTATTTCCTTTTCAAATTTGCACGACTTTTCGGTGTGATTTCGTTCCATTTTCATCACCAAAAATGACACAACAACACAGGGGCTTGGGGAAGACTTTGCAGACCATATCTTTTCTGGCGTACCTCAAGTTTGAGCTCGGAGTGGCAGGACCGCACCTGGTCGTGGCCCCGCTCTCAGTGCTGAGCTCGTGGATGTCGGAATTCAAGCGCTTTTGCCCCGAGCTCAAAGTGATCAAGCTTCATTCGTCGGATCCGGCCGAGCGAGAACGACTGAAAGAAACCATCAAACAAGTAAGCGCTATAGGGGAAATATGTAAATCTAAGTATAGGAGGTAAAGTTTCCGTACATTTTCCCTGACTTCCTTTCTTCATTAACAGCACCGTGCCACCCCCTTCCCTCCCTGTACTCATACAAGGTGGGCGCTTATGACGTGGTGGTGACCACGTACGAGATGGTGAAGTCGCCGTCGATGGCCACCACATTAGCGCACCGCATGCACTGGCGCTACATGGTGCTCGACGAGGGACACGTCATCAAGAACGAGGAGTCGCAGATCTCCAAGGCCGTCCGAGGGTTTCACTTCCAGAACGCGCTTCTTTTGACCGGCACCCCCCTTCAAAACAACCTCCGAGAACTCTTCGCCCTTCTCAACTTCCTCTTCCCTGAACAGTGCGTGTTTGAAGTTAACCAGCACATTCTGTTGAATTTCTCCTATTCTTAGCGCCTAGTCCATTGTTGCTTCACTTCAACTTTTGTGGTATGTTATGTGGATACTGCTTGTTACTGATTCTCTTATCTACTTTTTCGCTTTCACCTGTGCCTTCTCTTATTAGGCTTCCGTTGAGTGTAGCCTCCGCATTCGACGATGCCTTTGACTTGAACCGAGGCGGCAAAGTGAACAGCGACATGCTGGTCCTAGCGCACCGCCTGTTGCAGCCCCTTATGCTGCGAAGGTTGAAAGCAGAGGTGGAAGGCAAGCTACCCCCCAAACTCGAGACCACCATCCTCTGCCCTCTCAGCGAGACGCAGGTCAGAGAAGGAGAGGCTTTGCAGACACACATCACGCTTGCCTGATTACGTGTCTTCTTCTTGTAGAAATCAATCCTTCTCGCAAGTGTTCGAGTAACCTGTGGTGCTTTTTTTTTGCTTTTGGAAAGGTCTTTTGGTACAAGCGTTTGCTTCTCAAAGAGGCTCCCACCATGCTAGCCCAGCTTCAGTTGGCAAGCTCGAGCAACGGCGATGACGCCACACCAAGCGGCGGCAGCAGCAGCAGTGGATCCACCACCGCCAAGACTGACGAGGAGCAGCAAGCACAAGCGTCGGGCGCGCAGTGGAAGCGGTTGCAGAGCTTGATGATGCAGCTGCGGAAGTGCGCCAACCACCCTTACCTGTTCGAAGACGCCGATCCGGGCCCCACCGACGAGCGACTGGTGGAAGCTTCCGGGAAACTTCGCGTCCTCGACCGCTTACTGCCCAAACTGCAAGCTGCCGGCCACCGCTGCGTGCTCTTCTCTCAGTTCACGTCGGTGTTGGACGTTTTGGAAGACTACTTGAACTATCGGGACTATGCTTTCTGCCGGCTCGACGGCGGCACAAACCGAGTGCAGCGCACGGTGAGAGCAAATTGATAGCTGTGTGACTTTTTCGCTGTGCTTTCTCGCACGCGTGCATCTAATCTTACCTCCCGATATGAGTAGTGGCGGATGCATGAGTATGTGACGAATTGATTGCTTCTTCAAAATTCATTCATCATCAATTCTAATGATCCTCTCCATGTGTAATGCTACTTTTGTCTGTTTTATGCCTGCCAGGTGAACATCAATTCATTCAACGCCCCCGGAAGCCCCATCTTTTGCTTTCTCATGTCGACTCGCGCCGGTGGTTTGGGCGTCAACCTTCAAACGGCAGACACCTGCATCCTGTTCGACTCGGATTGGAACCCGCAACCGGACTTACAGGCCATGGCACGCGTGCATCGCATCGGACAAACCAAAAAGGTGACATACGAATGAAGAAGTGTGTGGTGCTTTGATAGTGATGTACAACAACTGTTGCCTCGAATGTGTGCATGTGACATTGCGCCCCTTGACCTCTAACCCAAATTGCTCCTCGTGAATGGCACGTATGTAGGTGCACGTGTATCGTTTGGTGACTCCCGGTACGGTGGAGGAAAGAATTGTGCAGCGCGCTGAGAAGAAGCTCTACCTCGACAAAATGGTCAACCGGGACGCTGCTACCCGAGACTCCTCCAACATGGAAGACAACTCCAAGAAGGGTAAGAAAGGCAAAAAGGGCAAAGGTGCTGCTGAGCCAGAGGACGAAGAGGAAGACCAAGGAGTATCGGGCCACGAGCTTTTGGCTGCTCTGAGCTTCGGCGCGCAAGCAGTGTTCAGTGCTGGCGAAAACCAACCCCCGAGTGACGCGGAGCTCGACGTCATCATTGACCGTAAACGCACGGACGACTTCAGCTCGGGTGCCCTGAAAGGGGGTGAAGCGAAAACCGCCGACACTTTCAATGCGGAGCAAGCAGCGATGAACTTGCGGGAATTGCAAGGCACCGTGTACAATAAAGCCAAAGAAAAATCGTTTTTGGATTGCAAAGCAGACATGTCTGACATTGTCGTAACCGATGTCCAAACATCTAAGCGCGTGAAGGGCAGCCGCACGGTGTCGACACATGTAGTAGGGGTTGGGCTCGTGCAGGTCTCGAAGGAAAACGACTCCACGAACGTGGAAGGCATTGAGGAAAGCATCTGGAATCAAAAGTTGGGCGCTGGCGCAGTGAAGGCTGCAAGTGTGGGCGCTGGGCCGCGGCGGCAGGTCGCAGGTCGAGACTACGACCACATTGACTTCTGCCTGAGCTGCCGTGGGGGTGAAGGGCAGTGCGTAAAGAAATCGAAGGGTGCTGCGTCCTCCTCCTCTGAGCCATTCGACGGAAGTTTAGTGAAATGTGGCGGCTGCCCCGTCACTTTACACAGGTCCTGCGCCCCACCCATCTCCCTCATCACCATGACGAAAGCGGTTTCAAAGCAATGGATGTGCCCGCATCACCTGTGCGCCACCTGTGGTCGAGGCACCAGTGCGGCTGGAGGTCTCTTGTTTCGGTGCATCAGTTGCCCCTCTGCATTCTGTGAGGACCACCTCCCGTCGGCAGAGGGCGCCAGGATTATGGGCCGGTCTCGTCGCTTCGAAGCCCTTGGCGCGGACCTTCCGAAACAGGCCTGCTATGTGGTCTGCTCTATGGCATGCTCGGCCACTGCTGCTGCAAACGGTGACCTCCCTGAGGCTCTGGTCGCTACCTCTGGCATCATTGCTACCTCGGGAGTAGACACCACAGGTAACAAGCGTGGCTGCAACAGTGGCAAGAAGGACAGCGCTAGTGGCACCACCGACGATGTATCTGGCCCAGCAACCACCTTAGAAGCGATGTTGACGGCTCGCGCAGCGGCAGCAGCAGCGGTTTGCGTAGGAGGAAAAGTGCGACAGCGGTTCGGTGCACCCGTGAACGATTGGTACGAAGGCGAAGTAGTCGCTGCGCTTCCCGGAGATCTCTTCACGGTGAAATTTGACGCCCCACTCAAGAACGATGACCCAATTCAGGGCGGAATAGCCACTCTCACTCGTACGGCTGTGGCTCGCCTTCTCGTGAGCCCACCATCCACTGAGAAGGCCGCTCCTTCTACTTCTTCTTCGTCGACCAAGTTTGCATCGAAGCCCTCGAAATCGACAGCCTCTTTCTCGCTTCCATCACCATCATCATTGTCATCACCCTCCTCGTCGTCCTCCTCAGACTTGGTTGGGAAAAAGTTCCAGAAGCATTTTCGCGGTAAAGGGTGGTTGGATGGTGAAGTTTTGGCCGTGGCTGATACGGCACGCCAAACTGGTGCTAAGGTCAATGGTCGTTACAAGGTCAAATACTCAAATGGACTCATTGAAGAGTTGCGTGCAAATGAATTGTCCGATCTCCTTGCAATACAACCTAAAGTGTCACCGTCGAAATTGCGCAATCGAAGGTCTTTAACTTCTGCTTCGGGTGCTGCTGGGCCGTCGTACGAGAAAGGTGACGTCGTGGAAGTGCTCTTTGAGGACTCCTGGTATTCCGGTGTGGTAGAGGCTATCGTACACGCAGGGTTGAAAGTGTCTTTCCAACAAGACCACTCAGTCGCTGTTGTATCGACGAAAGACTTGGCTGAGCGCGTGCGTTCACCGAAATCAGCGCATGAAGAAGCAACGAGCCCTGCGCAATCCCCTAACTCCAGCGTGAATGCTAACATGCAGGAGGAGGAGGAGGAGGAGGATGTACCTGCTGCGGTTGAAAAGCCCCTTGTGCCACCTCCCGCTGCTCAACCTTTCAAACGAGACGAGCGCACGAGCTGGGAGCGGCTGCCAGCAGAAGGTGTCGCTGCGCTCGAGAAGGCCCAGGAATTGGGATCTCCAGTGCCTCTTGGACAAGCACTTGGACCGTTGAGCTTGCTGAGTCGGTACTTCTCGGATCGGGCGAATCGACAAGCCCAAAAGCAAGACGCAACCGCCAACCGTCGCAGCGTCAAGAAGGCCTCCTCCGGCCTCTTCAATGCTGGTAGCACTGTCGACGCCGCTCTAGATCCGAAGCTGTCGAATGACGAAACCAAGACCTTGGTAGCGCGTTTAGAGTGGTTGGCTTTGGTCTTGTGCCCGGATCTCGCTCAAGACGAAGGGGCACTTGCTGCGTGCACGATGGATGACCTCGCCGATCGGGTGGCATCTTACACTGGTGCCGCAAAGCCAAAAGACTCTATGGCTGCACGCGCTGCTAATACCGGTGCGGTTGGTGGTATTGCGGTTGCAGGAAATGGGTCATCTTTGGAAGCGGGAAGTCCAGAAGAAGCGGCGTCGCTGTATTTGGAGCTGGTACGAGAACTTGAGAATGCGGGAAAACTTGCCACACTGCAAATTGCACAGTGCTTGGGTGTAGTGGAGATGAGTGCCTCAGTTTCAGGCAGTTTGGTGAAGCCAGGTGTCTCCAAGACGATGCACCAATTGCGCAATTCTCTTGCTGCTTTCTTGGCATGGCCTCGTCATGGGTTCACTTACGTAAATCGTGGTGGTGGCCTCGCTGCTGTTGTGGGGCTGGGGGAAGGAATGACGCCGATAACTTCAAGCTCGAATGGGTCCACCAAGAGCGGAATGATGGGTCTATTGCGTTACCCAGAGACTCTAGAATCGTACGAGGCAGCCGCTGCAAAGTGGAAGGTCTGGCAGGCGCTTCAACCGGTGCTGCGATCGAATGCTTGTCCAGAGCACCTCGAAGTATTTGACACGGCAAAACTCTATGACGATAGCGCTATGATGTCCTACCAGATATCCTATCGCTCGTACCGCTTTTCAATTGCGCCTCCGCGCACCAAGTTTGTCCCATATACCGTGATGAGCACAGTTACAGAGAAGAGTGCAGCTACGGAGATGAGCACAGACAGGTCGTTTTCCTGGGACGAAACGGCTCCTTTACTGAAAGGTTACGATCACGTCCGAGTGCGGGTCATGTTAGGTGGACGGGGCTCTTGGATGGGCATGGATGTCAAAATGAGCGCCCAAGGGTGGCCGTCGGTTACCTCTGTGGCTGACAGCTCGCCTGCGGCTCAGGCCAAGATCATGGAAGGCGACCTCGTGTTGGCAGTGGAGGGTAAAGCCGTGGGGCCGTCTTCACACGTTGATGCATTGCTGTCGCGCATCTCGGCCGTGCCTTCGACCTTCGTCATTGAGCTCGCTCGACTCCTTCCGGAAACTCAAACCCAACAAGAGGACCGTGCAGGTATCAATGGCAATGTCGCTGATAAACAGACACCAACGAAGCTATCCCCTGCAGTGGTCTTGGACGTCTCCTCCCCGATGTCGGCTTCTACTGAGGTTATGGAGTTGGACTTATCGCCACCGCGAACGTCGCTATCTCAGCTTACTGCACCGGTGTCAAGTGCGAGAAAGCGCGCAGCTGCTTCGACCTCGCCGAGCCCGAACAAACGGCGATGGCTATGAGAGCATGCTTCAGAGAGAACGATACTGTATACTGTGCATGTGCCAATTGTTGAGTATCTCTCGCTGGCCCTAAGCCGCTTCCAGTCGTCGCTATGGCCTTGGTTTGAGTACCCAGAGATTTACGTGAGCCCATATGACTAACGACATCGACATGAACAACGACAGCCCATTATCCAATATAATTCTAGAAGTAGAAAACGGTGATTAGTGCTGTGAGTGACGTGAGTGAGAAAGGCCCCGTGGATCCTTTGCTTTTTAATGCCAGTTCTCTTACATTGCTGGTTTGCATGTTAGTTGTGATAGTGTTAGGACTAGGACTTGATGAAGGGAGGGGACTAGTAAAGCGACTCCTTCAAATTTAAACAATTGAGATAGCCTTCTTGCTTTCTTAGAAGGCATTTCCATCGCCCAGTGCATCTCCTTTCTTGAAGATCGCGCGCAGTCCAACCTTGGAACCGAACATCGCAGTGGCATTGTGACCCATGCCATCAATTACTGCGAAGTCGTGTGTTGGACGGCCATAAAAATCTTCGAGGAAACGGAAATACGCCTGATTCGAGCAGCACCCGACGCGAATACAACCGCAAAACAAAGTGACTACTAAAAAATCGCGGTGAAATGTCAATCTAGCAACTTGCGTCAATGATATCATACCTGGCCACGGAGTTTGCGGAAGGGGCCTTGGAGCATTGCAGGACAACGCGTGTCCATAGAATTTCGATCGCAACCGTTTTCCTTTTGCCAGCACTCCACGTTGCATGTCGGTAGCAGATCGTTGCACATGTCCTTTTCTCCAACAAGATACACAACACGTCTTTTTGCGTATGTATTAACCATGGCTGAAACGCTGTTATTTGCCGGATAAGGTTGGCGAGACTCAAAGCCATAAGGCCTACGACAGACAGGAATAAATCATTATCAAGTGCATGGAGTGTGAGATAACGAAGGAAATGACGATGGTTTTATCAATGCGAAATCTGCAAGAAATATATTCACCAGTTATTGTATTGAGGGTCGTCGCAAGTAAAGTCATCTGCGTTGTCCTGTGGCAATGTCTTGTTCAAAGTATGTTGGGGTGGCATCTCGAACGGCTTCGTCGACCAATCCTTGGTGTTGCAGTCCTATTCAGACAAATAAGCAAAGTGTACGCGCTATCTCATGAATTCAAAAGCGCTGAGAAGCAATACCAAAGAACAGTAAAAGAGAAATGGCGTAAATTTAAGCATTACCTCATCACAGGTGCATTCGTTGCGATTGCATTCGCACTTTCCGCAGCTGTACTCCACACGCGATTTGTTTAGGTACGCGTAAGACGAAGGGTTGGCAATAATGTAGCGCACTTCAGGCGAGTCATTGGCCGCGTCCCCTTCAGGCGTTGGAGGCAGCTTGGTGCTAAGGGCATATCGCTGCACACATTGACCACCTGCGGAATGCCCCACGAACACAATCTCGTCCAGGGATGGGAAACGGTCTCGGTCACTCAACAGCTTTACGAACGAGTCTAGGACGTCGAAGGAGCTCACAGGTTTCTCGCCACCGCAGCAACCTGGGCTCGCATCAGCACCACCGCGCCAATCGCCTGCTGGCTTGCTTGAGTTCCACCACGCATCGCTTGCTTGCACGCCTTCGTCGTTGGCATAGTTGAAGTCGGGAGTTATGACCAAAACGCTTGATGGGTCACGGTACGGCTGAGACTGCTCCATCTTGAAGAACGAGCAGAAGTACGAGTCTGCGTCGCGCATAGCGCCGTGCATAATAATCATAGCAATTGTTGCATTGCGGTCGCCAGTGGCTTCAAGGTCTACTTCAGAGTGGTATGGAAAGGTCACAGGGCTCATTGCGGATTCCGGGCCAGTTCTCAAGTGAATCCTGAAGTGCGGCAAGCAAGAGTAAGCAAGGGGTGTACCAGTGAGACGACGCCGTGCACCTGCAGCGCCTGCAAACTCTTCAATGCGAGCACATGCATCTTGCAATTGGTCCACACTTGGCGTGGCGACGTGCTTCTTCGAACTGTTCATAATTGCCTTACAACTTTCAGGAACTACCCAAGATCCAAGATTCGGGGAGACATCGGTGGCCCGAGATTTCGATACTTCGGCGCCGCCCATCCAGAGAAATGCCAGAGCAGAGACTGCAATGAAAGTAGTGACCAAAATTGCAAATCGGTGTGCACGCCACTTTCGCGGCTGTTCAGCTCCCGGGGCCACGAGAATGGGGCCATTGATGGCATCATATCGTTGGTCATTTCCAACTACGTTAGGCAGCAAAGCTGTCTTCTTCAGCCTCGCTGTTGCCCTTGGTAAGCTGACCATTTCAATCGGCTTCATTTCAATGAAGAGGAGGGCGAAATAATCAGTTGCTAGAGGCTAAGATAATCTTCTGATGCGCGCTCACTTTGAAGATTCAGTGATCCATCGTATGTCTTTCATCTTCCAGATCATCTTATCTTCTGTCTCCTGTCTCCTGTCTCCCTCTTTGTTGTTGGTTGTTCAGTAATGTCTCATTGGATGAAAAAATGCCGAAGATGCGACGCGAGTACAAAGAACAGACAGACTAGCCGAGAGAGAAATAGAGCTCAGGTGCCTGAGTGTCGAAGCTTTGCCTAGCTGCTAGCCGGCTAGCTACCCACTTCTTTGTAGCCACGATTGCGAGTAAAAGTTGCAACAAAAGTTATTTACCAATTTCTGCAGTCATCTTTTATTCCCTCGTAGACTCGTAGAATTCATACTCAAAGTAGTCACGTCACTCTGCATTGAAGGTATTGACGGTGGAGGACACAGTGCACGCTAATATAGAACAATTCTTTCTTTTTTAATTCATTTTACTATCGATACTTTGAATACCTCACCAACTACAAAGTTTAATCATCCGCGCTTTTCGTAATTCACGTAAGAGCGTTACTAATCTCGTAATATCGCTTGATCTGTAACCCTAGTAGGTAAATCTTCAATAGAGCTTGACCAAGAGCTCAAATGGCCGAGGCACATTCGAATGAGATTGAGGCCCTTTTAGCTCAGCGCTACCCAGGCGTGCAGATCCAGAAGAAGTCAGTTGTCCAGAGCTTGTGGAGTGGCTACGGTCAGATCTTGCGCCTGCACCTCGGCCCGAAGGGTATCAGCGCGCCCAATACAGTGGTTGTGAAGCTCGTCAAACCACCGCAGGGTGACAGCGGAATCAGCCACGAGCGGAAGTGCAATTCCTATGTTGTGGAGCAATTCTTTTACGAGACTTGCGCAGCTCGGTTGGATCCACAACACTGCCGTGTGCCCACGCTCCTATGCTCAGGCCAACGGCAACAATCGGGCGAGACTCTCTTTGTGCTCGAGGATCTCGATGCGCAGGAGGCAGGATTTGGAGGCCGAAGGCACTCGCTGTCTTTAAAAGATGCGCAAGCGTGCGTGGTTTGGCTCGCCCACTTTCATCGCACTTTCCTCAACACCAAGGGCAAGAGCACGCCAGAGGGCTTATGGGAGCAGGTGAGAGAGACAGGGGTAGGCAGGAGGTGATGGTGGCTAGTATCACGGGAAAGAAAGAGACACATGAAGCAAGAAGCGCATGCTACGAAATTCTCGCATGCACAATTATTTAGCAATTTCAACGACACTTGCTCTTGCGGCTCATGTGTAATCTGGCCAGGGCTGCTACTGGCACTTAGCAACGCGACCGGACGAGCACGCATCCATGGATAGGCGAGATCCTCTGAAAGAAGCAGCCACTGGAGTCGACCAGCTCCTCCGCAACGCCAAGCACCACACCTTGCTCCATGGGGACGCCAAACTGGCCAACTTCTGCTGGCGCGAATCTAGCGGTGGTGGTACCGGGAAGAAGGCAGCTGCATCGGAGGATGGTCCAGAGGTGGCAGCAGTGGACTTTCAGTACTGTGGCTGGGGTGTGGGGGTGTTAGACGTAGCGTATTGCCTTGGCAGTTTCCCGGGCATCGATAATCTCGCAAGGGACAGTGCCCCCTTGCTCGACCTCTACTTCAAGACCCTTGATGCTGGGCCGGAGGTCGAAGCGGAGTGGCGAAAACTCTACTGTGTCGCCGTTGCTGATTTTGAGCGCTTTCTTGCCGGCTGGGCTGGATCGAGTTATAAGCGCAACGGCTATCTTGGGGACATGGTAAACGAGGCCCTTGCCCTAGCTGCGGATAATCCATAAAGCACGGAGTTCTGGCGGCCCACTGATCATCAAGGTGCACGCAATTGCCTTGTCTAGAAAGACCTGCTTGAAGCAAGATGTAAGACCCCGGCGTGTGCGTTGCGTGTTTATTACCTGTGTATTCCTTAATGGATAGAGAATAACGCAGCATCCTCCTCAGAATGTATCGTTCATTGGAGGGAAGACGCCAGATAGAGCCTTCTGGAACGCGCAGATACATGCCACAAGTGCAAATACATATCACCTCTGAGAGCGTGTTATTTCTGCCCTTGTCTTTCTTTTCACTGGGGGAGTATAATCTAATTGCGTAAGCTTAAATTATATTAAAGGGACGCCAGACGCCAGTTCGTTAGATATCACATATCCGTGTGGGATAATAGGAGCTGGGATCGCTTTTTTTATTGCACTGCGACCGACAGGAGACACAAGTAGCAGGACAGAAGACAAGAACAGGAGTGATGAGTGATGAGTGTGGAGCAGAAATGTGGAGTGTGGAGTGCCAAACGCACTACATTAGGGCAGATGTTGGGTGAACTTCTGTGTTTCTTGCGATTTTTGAACTGGATCATAAAAAGACGAACGCGCGCTCTTCCGCTTTGCACGA
>Ga0307931_1000774_pt1 | contig 20986 bp, 20 predicted proteins | sample OrgLakmetageno47_FD_201816 | JGI IMG/M metagenome (GOLD analysis project Ga0307931, IMG submission 201816) | Saline water microbial communities from Organic Lake, Antarctica - #47 | ecosystem: Environmental > Aquatic > Non-marine Saline and Alkaline > Saline | place: Antarctica: Organic Lake...
TTGGCCCTACCTGGTAGATACCTCTACTTGCGTAAGCCTCACGGATAATTTTAAGAGCCCCCATGTCATGCAAGAAGAATTGCATCTCCTCCATAGAATCCCAAGTGCCGAAATTACCGTTTAGATGGCCTGCCGCCGGTATATCTCCAACCCAATAAGCGGGATAAATCATCGCACCTTCCAGCGTTCCCCGGCGAACGCCGCGCAGTACATCTCCGGTGGAAACGATGGAGTTTGGTTGATGTGTTTCAATTTCAAGCTCACCATTAGTCGCTTCTTTAATACGGCGGGCGAACCCCTCAAAAATAGGATCGTAATACCAGTTTCCAGCAGGCCAGTGAGTTTGCATTCTCCATTTGATCTTCTGTTTTGGGGAAGCGATGACAGCCGGTGCTGAAAGACCCGTTACGACAACAGCGGCGGTAGCCGTTGCGCCAGTGGTCAGAAACGATCGACGGTTTATGGTTTTTGTATTTTTCATGGCAACCTCTTTTCAGTGCTTGCATTGATTTTAGGACTACGTGAGTATTTTAACGCCTTCAGTGATAATGCTCGGAAACGCTAATAAGAAAACGCCAAACAAAATCATTATCACAACAAAAGGAAGCACGCTCTTATAGAGCTCTAGAATGGGAGTTTTTGGACTTAACGTTTTCAGATAAAATATGTTGTACCCAAATGGCGGAGAAATATATCCTACACACAAGTTAAGCTGAAAGATAACAGCAAACCAAATCGGGTCAAAGCCTAATTCAATGACAACTGGCATGAATATAGGCATGACCAAAAGTATAATACCGATAGGGTCAAGGAACATCCCTAAAATAAATCCAGCTGCTTGCATTATCACAATCAAAAGCCAAGGAGACAACTCAAGCGACAACAGGAAAGACTGTACAAAGTCTATCCCGTTGGCTGCTGAGTAAACTGATACAAATGCGCTTGCACCAAAAATAATCCAGATAACCATACCACTCATGGTAGCCGTTGAATAACTGACGTCTTTAATGAAACTCCAGCTGAACTCCCCGCGAATGGCGATGGCAATTAATACGGCAGCTGCACCAACCGCGGCAGCCTCTGTTGGTGTGGCCACACCAAGAAAAATGGAAAGCAGTACAATAGCTACAATTGTAATTGGCAGGACAATGGAGCGCAAAGAGCGAATTTTGTCTCTAAATGGGATACTTTCTGCCGATGCGGGAGCTTTCTCTGGCTGGAGATTGGCTATCAAAATGACATAAGCCAGAATAACGAGCAACATACCCACCCCGGCAATCAGTCCCCCCATAAACAATTTTCCGATCGAAAGCCCCGTACTCATACCAATCACAATCAATGTAATTGACGGTGGAATAAGTATTCCCAATGTGCCTGCCGCTCCAATAGTGCCTAGCACAAGCCTTTTATCGTAATTATGGCGTTCCATTGCTGGCATACCCACCATGCCTGTGGTCAATGTAGAAGCTGCACAGCTACCAGTCATAGCAGAAAGAAGAGAAGCAAACCCGGTTGTGCCTATCAGTAGTCCCCCGTTAAGCTTGCCAGACCAGAGATAAAAGGCTCTGTAAAGATCAGACGCGATCTTGGATTTTCCCAGCGAGACCCCCATCATCACAAATAGCGGGATAGCGGCTAAAGAAATTGACCACATACTTCCAAACGTAGCGGATAAAATAGGGAAAAGTCCGCTTGTTCCATTCATGATGACCGTAAAAATGACTGCAACCGAACCTAAAGCAAATGCGAGTGACACACCTGCAAGAATGAGAACTAGCAACAGGCCAAACATGCCAGCGGTTAATAATTCTGGTGACATGAGCTTACCCTTCGCTTTGTTTTTTTGGGTTTATGAATTGTAGGCTGGACGTGAAGATTCCGCTTAATCCCTGAATCAGGATCAACGCTGATCCAACTAATAGCGTCAAGTTAACCGGCCACATGGGGTGACGTAAGGCGCTAGCGTCCAGTTCATTGAAAATCCAGGCGTCTTGAAAATAAAACCAGGCTTCGTAGGTTAAAGCCATTGTCCAGATCACAAGTGCAATATAATTAACAATGTCAGCAAAGGCATTCCATCGAAGTGACCGAGTGTTTAATAAAATGTCGACCCGCACATGCCCCCCTTTTATGAGGGTATAGGCTCCGATTAAAATAAAGTAACCAGCGAATACGCGTTGTGTATAGCCTGGCGCCCACACAGAAGGCGCGTTAAAAACGTATCTTGCTATTACTTCGTAAACAACGATCGCCATGCCAATGAAGACAAAAAGGCTGAATAGTTTTCCGACCGCTAGATTTATTGCTTCGATGACTTTTATGGGGTTCATATTTTGCTCTATTATTTTTTTGTGGCCCATTCATGTCGGCTGTCTCTAGGAACTAGCTCCACTGGTAATGGTTGAAATCCTCTCTCAACATTTTTTTGCTTACCTTTCCTGTGGCTGTATGAGGCAATGTTTCAACAAATTCGCACGCGTTTGGAATCCACCACTTTGGAATTTTGCCTTCCAGATAACGGAGCAGCTCACCGGGTGTTAATACTGAATTGTTATCATTTGGGACTACGATCAAGAGGGGACGTTCACTCCAGTGCTGGTGGGCTATTCCAATCACAACCGCTTCGCGCACCCCGGGATGTGACATAACTACGTTTTCTACTTCGATAGAACTAATCCATTCACCGCCCGACTTGATCACATCTTTCACTCGATCGGTTATGCGCATGTAGCCGTTAGAATCGACGGTGGCAACGTCACCGGTGTTGAACCAGTCGTGTTCCTGGGTTTTTCCGTAATAGACGCTGCATGTCCATGGGCCACGAATTTCAAGTACGCCCGTTGTATGGCCGTCATGAGGTAAGCTGTTGCCGTCTTCATCAACGATGCGCATTTGAACGCCAAACATAGGCCGCCCAGACTTGAGGCGCTGTTCTATCCAAGCGTCGTCTTGCAGCAGGCGGTGCCAGGATAATTGTCGATTGTAGCTGCCGATAGGGCTGAGCTCCGTCATTCCCCAGCCATTCTCCAGCGTGACGCCGTGGTTATCCATTTCTTCATACAGCTTGAGTGAGCCTGCTGCACCACCGATGACCCCTCTAACAAGGCTAGGGGTACTAACGCCTGAGCTCTTCAAATATTCGTTTATGCCACTCCATAAAGTTGGCACAGCGAGTGAGAACGTAACTTGCTCTTGATTGATAAAATCAACCATTGCGGAAGCATCAGACACATTCGGGCCCGGAAGAACCAGTGCAGCGCCGGCCATCGGCGCGCTATATGGCATGCACCACGCATTAACATGGAACATTGGCACCATCGGCATTACTGCATCTTCGGACGTAAGGCCCAGATTGCCGGCCATATTTTGAGACATGCATTGCAAAACGATGCTGCGATGACTGCCGAGAACCCCCTTAGGATTACCCGTGGTGCCCGAGGTATAGCAAAGATTGCTGGCTCTATTTTCGTCTAAAAGTGGCCAGTCATAGATGCTTTTTTCGCACGCAAGAAGGCTTTCATAAGACGTCAGATTTGGTAATTTACTGATAGGTAGACTGTCAGCAGAACAAAGCGCTATCCAGTGCTTAACAGATGGAAGCTGATCCATCATATCTTCGATTACGGGAATAAATTGAGGATCGATGAAGAGCGCTTCGTCCTCTGCATCGTTAATTATAAACTTGATTTGCTCAGAGAATAATTTCGGATTGATCGTATGGCAGATACGGCCGCTACACGGAACAGCATAATGCAGTTCAAAATGCCGATTGTCGTTCCAGGCTAAGGTGCCCACTCTCGCATCAGCGTCCAGATTTAGGCAATCCAACGCGTTTGCCAGTTTTGCGATTCTTGCAAAAGCCTGATGATAGGTCAGCCTACAGACACCGCCGTCTGCCCGACGGGAAACAAGCTTGGTATTCGCTGCGGTCGTTTGCGCATGACACATTATTGTTGTGATGCTCAGCGGAGCATCCATCATTAAGCCTCGCAAGATAGGCCTCCGATTATAAATTTTGTTGGGCAACCGTATGTCACCACGGAACGATGGATAAAGTGATGTAGTGAAAATGATTGAGCAGGATGCATGCCAGCTTGCCTCTGTTGACTCTAACAGAGGCTTTGGGAGGGGTTTTGGAGGCCGAAGTTGGTGTGGGCTCGAACTCCAGCTGTTTCATATTTGAAACTTGTGTCTCATCGGCTGGACGTGTGTTTCACGACGTTGCCGTGTTTCTACATGTTATCGACGAAGTCTGCGCCAGAGTGTCGAGCGGCTAATACCCAGTGCTTTTGCCGTTTTGGTCATATCACCGTTATGCGAGTCGAGAACCTCCTGGATGTGCACAATCTCGGCCGCCTTGCCGTGGGCTTGTAAACTTTCTTTTGGTTTTTTTAGACTGACAGGTTGATTAAATGAGTCTGAAAATAACTCAGGGAAAAGAGCTTCTGCTGAGTGGTGCTGATTTGGAAACTGACTCATTAGATGAGCTCGTTCGACGAGGTTTTCCAGTTCGCGAATATTCCCTTTCCAAGGATGTCGAACCAGCCGGGGTGTAAGGGCTCTTAAAACCTGATTCGTTGCCTTCTCTTGGTCAACGTTGCCTTGGGCGAGGTTTTTCGATATTTGCATCATAAGAGAATGGATGTCGGACGTTCGCTCGCGTAGGGGTGGAACGGAGACTCTGAGAATATTCAGTCGATAATACAGATCTTCCCGAAAACGCTTATTTGAGATCTGTTGCTGGAGATCCTGGTGTGTAGCAGCAATAACCCGAATGTTGAGGGGCGTCGGTTCGGATGCCCCCAATCTAAGTACCTCTCGCTCCTGCAGCACTCGAAGTAACCGAGTTTGGAGGTGAGTTGGCATGTCACCTATTTCATCGAGAAAAATCGTGCCGTTGTGCGCGGCTTCAAACAAGCCCGGTTTGCCTCCCTTTCGGGTTCCGGTAAACGCTCCATCTTCGTAACCAAAGAGTTCACTTTCCAGCAGCGTTTCAGGGAAGGCGGCACAATTGATGGCAACAAAAGGCATCTTTTGCCTGCAACTGGCGTTGTGAATACTTTGTGCAAACAACTCTTTGCCTGTTCCGCTTTCGCCTGTAATCAAAACGGTGGAGTCTGAATGAGCGTAAAGCCTTGCCAGCTGAACGGCTCTTTTGAAGTGGCTATCTTGTCCTAATATTAGGTCAAAGTGATACTTTGCTATGAAATGGCTGGGTCGGCTTTGAGAGCGTAACCTCCTTTCTGCGCGTTGAATTTCATTAATTTCCTGGCACGTCAGAATCGCTCCGTCAACCAACCCTTCTTCCAGGATTGGAATAACGCTGATCGCTAGCCGTTGGCTTCCCCGAATGCTCAAGCGATTTTCAATGGCGGTTCCAGTGCTCAGCACCTTACTTATATCGACATCCGGGAAATGCTCTGCAGCGTTTTCGCCAATGGAGATCGACCGAATAGGTTTTAGCAAATTGTTCATGCTTGTATTCACCGAGAACACTTTCCCCAATGCGTCCAGCGCGATGACGCCCTCATTCAGGTGCTTCAATACGGAGTGAATACGCTGGTGCTTCCATGTTTCTTGTGACCTGCTGTGGCAAATGGCAAGAGCCTCATCCAGCGTACGCCGCACAGCGTCCGCGTTAATTGCAAACACGCCCTCTGCCCCTGCAGCTTCTGCCAGGTCGACAACCGTTGGCGAGCCAATAATCACTCGATAGCCTTGCTCAACAAAAGTTTGAACTTTCTGGCGTGCATCTTCTAAGGATGTGTAAACAGCCTGTGATACCTCGACAGTGAATAAGCTGGACAGCTCATCCAGATCTTTCAATGTGTGCTGGTAGGTCAGAATACCCGCCTTAGTGCCGCGCTCCTTAGCCAGGTTAAGGGCTCGAATCAAATCGTATTCACCCATTCTGAAAGACAAGGTGGTTGTTGAGATTTTCTTGCGCACAAATTCCGCGGATGCGCCGGAACAAAGCAGAATATCCGTTTCCTGCTCATACTCTAAGGCTCTGGCCGTCTCTAACAATTTATCAACCGATGTTTCTACAATGCGTATTTCCGCATGCTGTTCATAGCGAGGCATTATTTCCTGAAGGATTCGCGTCAGCTTGCTGGGATTGCCATCGAATGTGAGATGGCTGATAAGGGTAACGATCCTTGGTTTGCGTTTTGCAAAGGCCATTTTGATTCTTTTGATCGTGGATTTGAGCTCCATCCTAGCTGCAATGCGAGTATTTCAAAAGTGACCTGGAACGTTTCATTGATGAACCATGAATATTTAAACTGACGGCTCTATTCTTTTAACCGACTTCAGAAGCTTGAATTTAAACAAAAAATAGTAATCTTGGCGACTGGCATCGTACTTGCTACACAACACGGCATGGAAACACGATGTCTAAGAGAGTAGCCAATGAACATGTCGCAGAATAGCTTAGCGTCACACCAGGATATTCCGGAGGCGCTGCAGGGTTGGCAGCGAAGCCTGGAACGATATTTCTCAAATGTCGTTTTGAATGGCAAAGCCACGATCAATGCTATGAAACGTCTTTCTGGCGGCGCCATTCAAGAAAACTGGCTGTTAAGTGTTCTTGTGCAAGGCGGCGATTTCGCTGGCGAGAATAAGTGGGTGTTACGTACGGATTCCTCGTCTGTTGTACAGGTGAGTATGTCTCGCGGGCATGAGTACGCTGTGCTCAAAGCCGTATACGAAGCCGGTGTTCAGGTGCCTGCGCCGTTGTGGCTCTGCAATGATCTGGATGTTATTGGGCGTGAATTTTTTGTGATGCAGGCGGTGAGTGGTACCGCCGCTGGTCACCGTTTAGTCAAAGACGATTCACTGGTACCAGATCGCTCCGCTCTCTGCCGTGAGCTAGGACGAAATCTAGCGAAGCTTCATGCCATACGCCCTCCTAGAGAGTCACTCGCTTTTCTACCTGCCCCTGAAACTGACCCGGCAAGATCAATTATTAAGCAGTATCTTGATTTTTTGGATGAGCTGCCACAGGCGTTTCCTGTTATCGAATGGGGGTTACGTTGGTTGCACACAAACAAACCGAATCCCATCGAATCCTGTCTTATCCATCGTGATTTTCGAACCGGTAATTTCATGGTTGATCGGGGATCTGTTTCCGGGATTCTGGACTGGGAGTTCACTGCCTGGGGAGATTGGCGCGAAGACATTGGATGGCTAACCGCAAAATGTTGGCGCTTTGGTAATAACGCCAACGTGGCCGGGGGGATCGGGGGTGTGAGCGATCTGATGGCGGGATACTCTGACATATGCCCACGTGAAATATCGTCGGAAGAACTTCGCTACTGGCAAGTTATGGCACACGTTCGATGGGCCATAATTGCCGTTCAACAAGCCGAGCGTCATCTATCAGGCCAGCAACATTCGCTGGAACTTGCGCTAACAGGGCGCCTGGTTCCAGAGCTTGAACGTAATATTCTGACCTTGATTGGAGATTACTGATGAATCGTCCGGATGCGCCGGAGCTGCTTGCGGCCGCTCGTGCAACACTTATGAATGATGTTCTCCCATCGGTTCCTGAGCACTTACGTTATGAAGTACGCATGATTGCCAGTGCTATGGGGATCGCAGCTCGCGAAGCTGCAGCTCAAATTCAGACTGAAGCCACACTATTTTCCGAGGTTTTACCAGAGTCTATTGCTGGTAGCTCTATATCTTCAGACGACGCGCGCCGAACCATAGCGGCAGCTATTCGAGCCGGTGTTTTTGATACCCCCGGGGCCCAGCAACAAAAGCTGCGGGCAGTTTTAGCAAAGACGGTCTACAACGCGCTAATGATCAGTAATCCGAAAGCCGCCCAATCATCGGAAGGGCAGCGATCGTGACGGCGCATTCAGAAGATTATTCAGACACAGGGCGTCGCCGGTTGTACCTGATTCGGCATGGACATGTGAGTTATTTTGACGCTTCGGGTCGCCCGCTGGACCCGCGCAGTGTGCCATTGTCGGCTGATGGTGAAGCCCAGGCGCGGGCTCTGAGTGATGTTCTGAAAGGCATAACCTTTGATAGAGCCATCAGCTCCGACTACCCAAGAGCCGTGCAAACACTTGAGATGGCATTATCAGGCGCTCCCACCCATGTTTCCACTGAAACAACGCCTGAGTTGAGAGAGATTCGTGGGGGCCGCCTTAGCCAAATACCGCGCGACGTTTACAGCACAGAAGTTGCCGGAGCGTATCACCTGTCTCTTCAGCCCGAAGCAGGTTTTTTGCGGGGCGAGCGATGGAACGATTTCAGCGAGAGAGTTTTGACGTGGTTTCGCTTGATACTTGCTGATTTGCAATGGAAAAACCTGGTGATCGCCAGCCACGACGCGGTGAACCGTGTTCTGATTTCATGGCTGATGAATGGAAATTTATCCGCGCTACCTCTTCTTGAGCAAGATCACGCCTGCATTAATATCGTCGATATTGATCGCTCTGGCGATGATTCTTCAATAACGGCGTATTTGCGTCTGCTGAATTTTACGCCATACAACCCCCTCAAGACCGGCGAACGTTCGACTGTGATGGAGCGTTTGGCTCGGTCCATGTCGCGGATGTGAAATTCAATACAGTTTCAACGCATCAATAACTAATGGATCAAGCGATCGGGAGATCAACATGAATTTCGAATTAAGTGACGACATCAAAGCATTGCAAGCAAAGGTACGCCGCTTTATCACTGAAGAAGTGATGCCTATGGAGTCTGATTCGCGACAAACGCCACATGGGCCCACCGAAGCTCTACGCGATGAGCTGGTTGCCAGTGCCCGTAAACACGGGCTGCTTACCCTTCATGCCTCGCGGGAGATGGGCGGTGCCGGGCTGTCCCATGTTGCAAAGGCGGTGATTTTTGAAGAGGCCGGATATTCCCCTTTGGGCCCTACGGCGATGAACATTCACGCGCCAGATGAGGGTAACGTGCATCTGATGGACGTAGTGGCTTCGGAAGAGCAAAAAGAGCGTTGGCTTCGTTCTTTGGTTGAAGGCAAAACGCGGTCTTGTTTTGCGATGACGGAGCCCGCGCCCGGCGCAGGGTCTGACCCTTCAATGCTGGAAACAACAGCGGTTCGTGACGGTGATGATTACGTTATTAACGGCGAAAAATGGTTTATCACAGGTGCGAAAGGGGCCAGCTTTGCAATCATTATGGCCAAAACAGAAGATGGCAATGCGACCATGTTTTTAACCGATACCAGCCGCCCCGGGTTCATTGTTGAACGGCTGATGGACGTTATGGACTCCTGCTTTACTGGCGGGCACGGGGTTGTTCGCTTCGAGAATCTACGAGTGCCAGCAACCGACATACTTGGCGAGTTTGGTAAAGGATTTCGCTACGCGCAGATTCGTTTGGCGCCTGCGCGCCTTACACATTGCATGCGTTGGTTGGGAGCTGCGCAGCGATCCCATGATGAGGCGTGCCAGTACGCTCGGACACGAGAATCTTTTGGTAAGCGTTTAGGCGAGCATCAGGGCGTTGGATTTATGTTAGCTGACAATGAAATGGACATGTTGACCACACGTCTTTCGATCTTGCACTGCGCCTGGATATTAGACAAAGGTGAACGCGGTAATCGAGAGTCCAGCATGGCAAAAGTCATCAGTTCTGAGGCTATTTGGCGAGTAATTGATCGAAGTGTTCAAATCCTTGGGGGACAGGGTGTTTCAAGCGAAAATATTGTAGAACGAATTTTTAAGGACGCCAGGGGTTTCCGAATCTACGATGGACCAAACGAAGTGCATCGTATGAGTTTGGCACGGAAAATTATTGCTCGTGAGGCGGACAGGGCAGAAAGGTAATCATGTCTGACATTAATCATCTTTTTAGCATGGCGGGCAAACGTGTGTTGGTCACGGGTGCATCGAGCGGGCTTGGGCGGCATTTCGCCCGAACGCTGGCACGAGCGGGTGCAAGAGTTGCCGTTGGGGCGCGGAGGACAGATAAGCTTCAGACGTTGGTCGAGGAGATTCGCTCTGATGGTGGTGAAGCGATCGCATTGGCTTTAGACGTGTCGTCACGCCAGTCCGTAGTTGCCTGTCTGGACGCTCTTAATGAACAGCTCGGCGGGCTGGATGTTGTGGTGAATAACGCAGGCGTAAGTGACACCAAGGCGGCGCTGGATTACACCGATGACGATTGGGACAACATTTTACAAACCAACCTCAAGGGCGCCTGGATGGTAGCCCAAGAGGGAGCACGCTGGATGGTCAAAAACGGCGGCGGCAGTATCATAAATGTGACTTCTATCCTGTCTAGCCGTTTAGCCGGCGGCGTTGGGCCCTATTGTGCTGCCAAAGCTGGCCTAGCTCATTTGACTCGGTCATTGGCCCTGGAGCTTGCGCGCTATGGCGTGCGCGTGAACTCTTTGGCGCCAGGCTATGTTGTGACGGAGATAAATCGGGAATTTTTGGAAAGCGATGGCGGCGAAAAACTGAAAAAACGTATTCCAGCGCGTAAATTCTGCCAGGTTCAAGATTTGGATGGCGCTCTTTTGTTGCTTGCTTCTGATGCGGGAAAAGCTATGACAGGGTCTGAGATTGTTGTCGACAACGGTCACGCCTGCTCAGGCTTGTGATGCCAGTACCAACCCTACTCGGATAGTTACGTTGAAAAAAGTTAGGCGGTACTTGTGCTTTTTTCATTAAGAACTGGTGGCACCTGTGGATATCATTCGAATACCAAAAGAGCTTTATGCTTCTACGTAAAGCTCTTTCGAACTATTACACAGCCAGCAGAATTTGAGTCTGCGCATTCTATTGCGTGACCAATTACGCAAGTGCCCAGCCGTCACGCCTCGTGATTGATGGTGATGACCGATTTGGTTCGATCATCACACAAACGGCCAGTCTGTATCGTATATTAGCTCCGGGTACGGACTGCACACTGCAACTTGGTTCGGATCTGAACGTGTGTGTTCTCCCCCCTTCCATTGGAAGGGGATTTTTTTAACGACCTGACAAAGCATAGTGGTTCAATGATTACCGCCACCTGTTAATAAATTCCACGGTCGCAGGATTGACATGCTGCGGATCAGATGCGCTCAAGAAATGCTGACCGCCATCAACAATTTTTAACTGCGCGTCTGCTGACTGACTGAATCGCCCAATCCCATCTTCAGCATTGGCGACCGAATACACCGCATCAGAGGTACCGTGAATCCAAAGAACAGGACAGGTGACACTTCCGACCCGTGCGTGCAGACTGTCTCGGTCACGGAGATTAATGGAAGATATACGCAAGCGTTCACGCCCCGCATTCCCTTTGTAGTTCCGTCGGTACTCATCAAGCCAGAATGCGCGATCCTCTGGGGTCACCGTATCGCCCAGCCCAGCGTCAAGGACGCCCACAATGAATTCGTCCGGTACCCTCCAGTCATCCGTAACCGGTTCCGCTAGAGCATCGATGGCTGGGGTACAAAATTCTATGCCGTCCCAACAACCTAACTTACGGCTAAGTTGACTCTCACTATCCATCGATGTACCGAGCGGAATAATCCCCTTGATCCGGTCTGGAGCAAGCATCGCCGTCTGCGCAACAATCCAACCGCCCTGCGAAGTTCCCAAAGCAAATGCTTCAGCGATACCAAGGGCATCGAGTACTTGAAGATTCGCAATTGCGCTGTCCCAGTACGTGAACTGTCGATATTTCGGATAGGTTTTACCATGGCCATAAGGTTCGATGGCAAGAAGATTGGCCACTTTCATCAGCTTTGAGTCTGCAAATTGTGGCCTGAACAACTCCGCTGACGTCGTGAACGAATTGTTCATGATCAGCGTCGGTAACGAGGGATCGTACGGCTTACCAAACCTGTAGCCAACTGTTGAACCGCCCAGATGGGGAATATCAATTGTTTTCGTAACGTCAGTCATTTACCACTCCTTTTTTATTGGTTTTGGACTCTGGCATCGAGACTTTTAGCGTCAATGAGAGCTGATTATCTTGCTGATTGAACAACAGTCGCATTAGTCTGAAAGTCGAACCTTATGTATGCCAAGCATCAACGAGAAACTGGTGATCCGAGTCGGGCTCGCTTTAACCTTCTCGCGAATGCCCGGCATAAAGCGTCTCTTTTGCTTAAGGCACGTACACCTTTCTTTCCGCAAGATGCCTTTGTTTTAACGTGAAATTAAGCATTCTGCTACGTCAATTCTATCCCTCTTGAACGTTGTCTGGTCGCCTCACATTTGGAGGTAATTCTTGATTTGTCGACCCATAGAATAAGTGAAGGTGACGTCACCATAGAGCACTGAGGGTGTTTTAAGTGGCGATACGGGAGCGAGGCTGGCCGCCGGGTGACCCTCAGGGAAGTCGAACGAAATATCGTCAACCGTTGCCTGGTAAAGGTCGGCCACAAAGGGGAGAGGAAGTTCTATTAATTCGCTTATGGCTGCAGCGCCGCCTTCAGGGCGCGGAAACTCACGGTGAGCGTAATAATTGAGGTGCCCCCCTAGAGTTCCGGCCGGAACGTCCGTAACTGTTGCTCGCGCCGTTATGACGTCTCTGTCATCGACAGCTAGCGTCGATACAAGGGTCCCGTCGACGGTTTCGATTCTTCTGACACCATGCATTGCCGGAATGCCAGCCACCTCGCGCGCATAGGCCAGGACGCGCGGTGAGCTATTCCAGTAGTATGCGAAAAATCGACCCGGGATTGGGAACGTGCCCTCTGCAGCCAGGCTGTCGTGGCCGTCGACCTCTACCGTCAGGTATGTCAGGGAGAAAGTTCCAAGCCCACTGGTGTTACTCGCGTCAACCTCATACATATTCATCTGAACAAGGTTGTTCGGATGAGGTTTTAAGCCGTCTGGAAGCACGGCCTTGATAGCCTCTGGGCTGGCTTCGTAACCAATAATGAGCATTCTAGCGCCACGGATTATTTGCGGCGTTGGTGGCGTCCATACAGACGCAGGCATGCCGCGATATGGAGTGCTTGTATCAGACATTATTTTCTCCTTTTGAAGCTTGGATGAAAGCACTTTCCCACAGCTGCACAGTTTCCTGAGAGTTTTCCACCATCGGGTAATGTCCGGCCTTATCAATAGCCACCAACGTGCCTGAACTCAGTGAAGATGCGGTGCAAGGCTTCTTAATACAGGGCCTGGGTCTGCCCATGCTGACTTAAAGGATTCATAGATCGCCTCATCCAAAGGAGTTCCTTCGGGAGATACGGGGGTCAACGCTACGACGGCAGAGACTCGTTCCGGCGAGAGGGTCGCCATTCGCAACGCCGTTGCCCCGCCCGTTGAGTGGCCAAGAATATCGAAGTGATCCCACCCTAGTGAATCAGCAGCCGCCATTGCTGACGCTGCCATTCCTTCCATCCCGCCGGCGAGCGGGACTGAACGATTGGATCCATACCCGGAGAAATCGAAGTAGGCGCAGGTGAAACGTGTATGGTCAATCAACGCGCGGGTGTCGAGCCAGACTTTGCTGTCCAGCGCCCAACCGTGTAACACAGGCACGCGTTGCGCTCCTGAAACTTCTACTGCTGCGATGCCGCTCACTGATGGATCCCCTCTTCTTTTCTTCGATGACTGTTTCCGAGTATTGCTCTTATCCTCGATTGACTGAATGCGATGCGCCGAATTATTTGTGCAAACGTTCAATAAACAACCCTAATGAGCTAAGTGTAGGTTTGCTCGTATGTCAAACAATCTGTGCTCTTTATACTTACTATTAATGAACAGTGTTTAGTGGGCCTAAAAATACACATTTCCAAGAGTCGAACAGACCACCGAACTGATCAGTGGCGATAAACCATGCGCTCCGCCGACTGTGCGCGTGGCAAGGAAATACCTCGATGATATTCCAGCAATGGAGGAGAGCCGTTCAGGCGGTCACAGGCCATTTTAAGTTACTTTAATCCGCAACTGTTCACCCGTGCCTGAATGAGCGGGCAGATCTGTTATTTTGCCCGGGCACGCCCAGATTGTGCGAAGGTGCTGCTCAGGTATTCCGCAAAAGTATAGGCCACTACCGGCAACTGGCGATTCCGCAGAGAGGCCAGCACCAGATTGGCGGAGGGGAAACCGCGATCCTGTATTTTCCGGCTGACGAGTTCGCCGACTTCAGGCGTGACGCCAATTTCTATCTGAAAGGTCAACGCCTGCTCATAGCGCAGATAGCCCAGCAGGAACTCGAAGCTGTTGCTTCTCATCACCGGCCTGAGCTTGATGGATCGGCGGGCAAGAAAAGCATCAAGCAGCTGCCGTCCGGCAATATCCGAGTCAGGAAGAACCAACAGATAGTCCAGGCATTGCCGTAACTTGACAGGATCGTCCTGAGCCGCCAGCGGATGATCACGATGCATGACCAGGCACAGCGGCTGCGCCAATTCATCCAGGCGCACGATATCCGTTTCGGGGTCAAGGTGGAAAGTCAGGGCCAAGTCCGACTCGAAGGTGCGCAGCAACTCCAGCGCCCGACTGTGATCACCTACTTGAACCTGAAACTCAACCAGAGGGTGTTTCTTCCTGAAGCCGGCAATCCGCTCCGGCAAGAAAGCTGCGGCGACCGCCTGGCTCACCACGATACGCACGCAGCCACGGCGCAGGCCCTGCAGGTCTTCGATCTCGGAACGCACCTGCTCCAGGTGTGCCGCACGGCTGCGGATGTACTGGACAAATGATTCTCCGGCAGCCGTCAACCGCATTCCTCGGGGCAAACGTTCGAACAGCGGGGTGCCCAGCTCGGCTTCCAGGTCCTGAATGCGGCGATTCACTGCCGAGGGCGCCACGTGCAACCTCTCGGCTGCCTGGCGGATCGAGCCTACACGGGCAACCTCGTCCAGGTACTGCAAGAAACGGAGATGATTCAAGGCTGATTCCTTTGCAAAGGCGGCGGCATTGAGCGCCTGTCATAGCGATTTTAGCGGCGTCAGGCCCCTGTTGTGGACAAGCAACGCCCTTGGCGTCTGTGCAACATTGGCGCGCAGACCGCTCTTTGCTGGTGCGGTCCGGACCCTGGTTTAGCAAACCCGCCCCGCCGGCCATCAAGCTTCATCGAACTTGCCACCGTTACCTGCGCGCCAAGTTTCTCCTTTGCCAAAGAAGAAGAGCGCGTTCCAGCCATGGGACAAGACTGATTGTTGCCGATACGGCAACGCAATGCCCGCCATAAAGCGACTGTTCGGCACCGCAAATGGCACGCCGCCTGCTTCGGTAGCGGTACGTAGCGATTTAAGGCTGGCATGAACAAAAACCATTGGTGTGACTCTATAAGGATGCCTGCAGTGCACCCTTACCCGACCCAGAGGTGCGTGCCAGTCGTTTTCTTATTGAACAGCATCGCGGCTTTGTTGCCATAACCCTGATGCTTCAGTTTTCACTCGTAACACATCCGAAGGAATCTTGATCATGGCTATATTCTCCAATCAGTCACGCCTCCAGAAACATCTTGTTGCCGCCACACTCAGCCTGGGGCTGGCGTTCGCCGGCTCCTCCCCGGCCCTCGCCGACACCGATATCGATCTGGTATTGAACTGGAAATACGAAGGTGCCCAGGCCTGGTTTTTTCTTGCAGAGGACAAGGGCTACTTCAAGGAGCAGGGACTGAATGTCACCATCGACCAGGGCTCAGGTTCCGCCGCCTCCATCCCCAAAGTCGCCTCGGGCAGCTATGATGCCGGCTTCGGCGACACCAATGCCCTGATCCAATTGGCCGCCATCCAGCCCGAGATTACCCCTGTGGGCGTTTACATGATCTACAATACGCCCCCGTTCGTGATCGCGGTCAAGGCCGACAGCCCCATCACCAAGCCCACAGACCTCGAAGGCAAAACGGTTGGCGCACCGGCCAATGATGCCGCCCTTAAACTGTTCCCAGCTTTTGCCGAGCTGACGGGTATTGATCAGTCAAAGGTAACAATCAGCAACATGTCTCCCGGCTTGCGTGAGCAACTGTTGATGCGCGGCGAGATGGATGCAGCCCTCGGTTACATCACCACAATAACTTTCAGCGCCAAGGGCATGGGTCTGGATCCCAAGAAAGAACTGCGGTTCATCCGCTACGGCGATCACGGCATGGATCTTTACTCAAATGCCGTTTTCTTCTCACAGGACTTCATTAAGAACAACCCGGAAGCCGTGCGTGGCTTCGTGGCCGCGCTGAACCAGGCCATCCAAGATGCCATTGCCAATCCCGAAGAAGCCATTGATGCCTTAATGAAGCGCGAGCCCTTACTGGACCGCAAACGGGCAATGGACAAGATGCTCACCACCGTGCGCAACGATATGAGCCACCCGGAGTTAGCCGAGGTGGGTCTGGGCAACGTAGATGACGCACGCCTGAAAAAGAACATCGATACAGTGATCTCTGCCAACAATTTGGATAATACCCCAACTATCAAGCAGATTTTTGACCGCAGCTTTCTACCCTCGCGCGACGCGCGCCCCAGCAAGCTTTGAGCCTGCCCGAGTTCTTGACATGCACCCGGCAGCCCCTGACACAGACAAAAACACAGACAGAGAAACAGCATGACAACAATCAAGATGACGACAGGCGGTTTTGAATTTCTTGCCGAAGCACATCCCGATGCGCCCGAAACCGTGGCCGCCTTTCTGCAGCTCTTGCCCTACCGGCAGAAGTTCATCCACGTGCGCTGGAGCGGTGAGGGTTGCTGGGTGCCACTGGGCGACTATCAACTGACCAGCGCAGGCGCGCCAATCGGCTTCGAAAACCACACCAGCCACCCCTCAGCCGGAGACATTCTGTTTTACCCCGGAGGCTACAGCGAAACCGAAATTATCGTCGCCTACGGCGCCTGTTGCTTCTCCAGCAAGCTCGGCCAGCTCGCGGGCAATCACTTCCTCACCATCACCCAAGGCGGTGAGAATTTGCGCGCACTGGGCCTGAAAACCCTGTGGGACGGTGCTCAGGATGTCACTTTTGAGCTGGTTTGAGCGCTACCGATGCGCGTTCTGAGGCAGCCCCGCGCCTGAGCAGCCCCAGGTTTGAAAAGGTAACAGGACCATGAAAACACGCGTAACCCGCCTGGCCAACAGCAGCCAGCCTGCCTTGCCGCCGGAGGGCCGTACCCTGGAACTGACGTCCGCCCGACTCGTGGGTTTACTGGTTAAGGCTGAGCCTTTCGCCTGCGGCAGTATACGCGGCAACCGTCATATCATGAGTAATGACAGCGACATCAACGCATCACGTCACGCCCGGGCATTGGTGGGCGGGGTACTTGCAAGCCGGCTGGGCGGCACCCAACTGTTTGTGTCTGGTGGCCCGGAGCATCAGGGCCCTAATGGCGGCGGCCCCCTGGCACTGATCGTTCGTAACCGCTAAGGCTACTCAGGGGGCAGGCTCAACAGCAGCCCGCACGATCGTGATAGTACTGAGCAACTGCGCTCTCGATGTCGGGCCAGGCGGTACAAAAATCGGCGCGCTCGGACAACGCTCGGCGAAATCGGTCACGCAGGTCTTCATGCACTTGATCAAGATCCAGACTGACCAGTTTTCCGCGTTGCACGATGGTCTTGCCGGCGACCACTACCTCGTCCAGATGTGCCTTGGTCGCCCTGGCAAATAGTAGATCCTGCGGCTCGACCCGCAAGATACCATCGCGATCCAAATGATCCAGATCCAGTGTTATCCAGTCTGCCGGCTCTCCCTGGGCAACGCTGCCGGTTCCAGTCAGACCCAGCGAAGCACGCCCGTGGGCGGTGGCCGCGCGCAACATCTGCCCGCGATGGGTTGGCTCACCAAATCCCGGTGCAGCGTGCAACAGCGCTCCCAGGCGCAGTTCTCGCAGCGCGTCGTCATCTTCGTCAAGAGCGCAACCGTCGAGCCCAAGGGCTACCCGACAGCCGCTGTCCAACATTCTTCTCAACGGGGCAATGCCAGAATGAAGATGCAGGTTTGAGCTGGTGTTGACCGCAATAGTGGCACCGGATTCAGCGATCAGTGCCAGTTCGTCCGGTCGCGCCCAAACGCAGTGTGCCAGCGTCAGCCTCGGGGAGAGCAGGCCGATGTCATGCAGATGACGCACCACCCCACCGGGGTATAGACGATCGGCATACTCGCGCTGATAACGTGTCTCCAGCAAGTGCATGTGAACTCGCCGGCCAGTGGCCGCCGAGGCCTCGGCAATACCGGCCAACATTTCATCGGAGCACCATTGGACGCCCGTAGGGCCGTACTGAACATTCACCTTGCCGCCGCCCAGTTTTGTCGCAATGTCATCCACCAGCGCCAGTTGTTCGCGCCAGGATTGCGAAGGCGTTCTGAAATAGCGCCCCAGCACCTCTCTTGCCTGGGGCGGAAGGGCTTCTGCCACAGACGTTTCATCGCCATAAACCACCGGATTGCGGTCCCGCAGGGCCACGGCAAACGCCAGCCGCACGCCCACATCGGTTGCTGCACGAGCAACGGCCTCGACTTCTTCGGCCAGCGGGGTCAGGCCCTGGGGCCGGGTGCAATGGATCATTACCGCCGCACAACCGCCCTCAGCCGCTCGGCCCAAGGCGGCAACAGCAGCAAGATAGGGGTCAACCGACGGAATCGCGGCCAGGCGCAGCAACCAGGTTTCCAGAGGCTTGCCGCCTGCGCCAAAAGACGTTGTGGACAGCGGCCTGCCGTGGTCGTGGGCGTTGGCGAAAGCCGGCATCAGCAGGCGCCGCGGCCCTGATTCGCTCGCCACATCGCTTGTAACGGACTGAATGAAGCCGTCCACCACCTGCACACGAGTTGCGCCATGGGTTATAAAATCTGACCCCAGGAGGGCATCGGAAACTGTGATGGCCTGTGTTTTCATGGCGCCTTTCCTTTATTCGCTGGTTTGAATCGGGCCGGCAAAAAACCGGCCTGATCCTGCCCGTGACCCTTGCTTAAAGTTCGCGTTTGTCTCGTTGCGGCAAAAAGTCGGCTGAGAACACCTCATCGACGGTTGGCGTTCTTTTCAGATCATAGAGTTTCACGATGGTGTCAATGGACCGACCAAGACGCTCAGGGTCCACAGCCCCGATGCCGATCTTGCCAGACTCATCGGAAACAATCAGGTTGTCCATGGCAAACTGCAGGCGTTTGGCCTCGGCGTCAGCGTCCAGAAAACCTTCCACGCCCACCAGTACCTTCATGGCGGCCGCTGGATCTGCGCGCACTTCGTGGAACGCCCGGTTTATGGCACGCACAAGCCCTGCCACCGCTTCGGGCTTTTCATTTATCAGCTCAGGCGAGACCATAACGCCGTTAGAGTAGATCTCCACCCCGTAATCACCAAAGCGGTACCAGGTGAAATCTTCTTCGGGATCCAGTCCCTGGGACACCAGATTCATGTAGCTGGTGACGTTGAATACCAGCGAACCGTCTACCGTGCCATTGTTCAGCAATTGTTCCTGAAGGCTAGAGGCAACATTAGTAATTTCGATGGTGTCGACGTCGATCCCTGCAGCGTTGGCCATGACGGGAAAAAGCACGGTAGCAGCACTTCCTGCGGGACCACCCAGATTGGCCCCTTCGAGGTCCTTGATGGACTTTATGGGACCATCAGACCGGGTCAGCACGGCAAATGGCGGCTGATTGTAGACCTGATAGACCATGACAGGGTTTTTGCTCTCATGAATGGCTGCGTTCTGGATAATGGCGTTCATGTCGCCAAAACCGGCATCATAGGCGCCTGACATGATACGACTGACCGTCGCGGCGGACCCCTCGCCCTGATCGACTTGCACATCCAACCCCTCTTCCTCGAAGTAACCAAGCTCGTCGGCCAGGTAATACCAGGCATGTACGCCCTGTATACGCCAGTCCAGCGTAAAATTAATTTTCGTCAAATCCGCAGCGGCGTTGAACGACATCAGCATGGTTGCGGCTGCAACAACTTTTATAGCGGGGTGATGAAATTTCATGGTGTAGCGCCTCATGGCTTCAGGATGATGATTAAGCGGTGGGAAGATCAGACTTGCGCGTAGCCCAGCCCGTCACTTGCCGCTCAATCAGGGTAAAAATCACGTAAAGAATCACGCCTAGAAAAGCCAGCAAAAACAGTCCGGCGAATACCAGTGGAACGTCAAACGTAGAGGTCGCAATCATCATGACGTTGCCAATGCCGCGGTTTGAGGCAATGGTCTCAGCCAGCACGGTACCGACGAAAGCCAAGGTTATGGCCACTTTCAGCGATGCAAAAAAATACGGCATGGTCCGCGGCAAACCCACGTTCCAGAGAATCTCGCGGCGTTTGGCCCCAAGCGCTTTTAACACGTCTTCAAGTTCCGGTTCCGTCGTTGCAAGACCCGTAGCCACGTTGACAACAACCGGAAAGATGCATATCACAAAAGAAGTCAACACCGCCGGTAGCGTGCCGCTGCCGAACCAAAGCACAAAAATAGGAACGACCGCCACCTTGGGAATCGAAGAAAAGCCGACAAGCAACGGATACACTGTATCGTAGGCCATGCGCGAAGAACCGACGATGACGCCGATCAGCAACCCGGAGCTGACGCCGAGGGCAAATCCGGCCAGCGTGGTACCGAGCGTTTGCATCATATGGGGCATCAATGCCGGAAACCGATCAATCAGCGTTGTCATGATCTGGGTTGGCCGAGGCAGCACGATTTCCGAAATGGAAAAAACGACACAAAAAATTTCCCAAACCACGAAAAACCCGATGATGAGCGCGCCGGAAGCAAGTTTCTGGCGGAACTGAGCAGAAATGTCCATCAGTTCTTCTCCTTCGGCAGATCCAGTCGCGTGTGGGTTATTAACTGCCGCATTTGCTGGGTGAGGCTGACGAAATCCTGCGAAAATGTCATATCGATGGTGCGCGGTCGTGGCAGCTGGACTTCGCGATCATCCAGAATTCGGCCGGGGCGCGGACTCATGACACAGATCCGCGTTCCAAGGTAAGCGGCTTCGCGCAGGTCATGGGTCACCAGCAGAACGGTCGGCTTGGTTTCCTGCCAAAGGCGTTGCAGCGTGTCCCAGAGTTCTTCCCGGGTGAACTGATCCAGGGCACCGAAGGGTTCATCTAAAA
>Ga0307931_1000776_pt1 | contig 20973 bp, 14 predicted proteins | sample OrgLakmetageno47_FD_201816 | JGI IMG/M metagenome (GOLD analysis project Ga0307931, IMG submission 201816) | Saline water microbial communities from Organic Lake, Antarctica - #47 | ecosystem: Environmental > Aquatic > Non-marine Saline and Alkaline > Saline | place: Antarctica: Organic Lake...
CTGCTACTGTTGCTGCTGCTGCAATTGGTATCGCAATCGGTACTCACGCTGGCGTGTCCTCCTCGAAGCGGGGCAGCTACGGAACTTCTAGCGTCGTCTAAAGCGCGGCGGTTCACGAACTCCATGAGGTCTTTGCTCATGGAGAGCAAGGCAGCCACTTTCTTCTCCGACTGCGCCAACTGCGAGAGTAAAGTATTGGCTTCCACTTGCTTGTCTGCTAAGGCCTGGCGCAGCGTCCTTTGGTGTTGGCTCGTGTGCCATTTCTCCAGCAGCAACAACTTCGGCAGAGGAGTAGCCCGAAACACGAGGCTCAAGAAGTTGAACAGTGAGGTGCGCACTGATGACATCTGCAGACAAGAAATATTTGATGCACGCGCGCAGCGGATAATTATGCACGTACGTATATGTTTTTAAAAAAAGAATCAAAGCAACGTGATAATGTTAATGTTTAAAAGCGCACAGACACTTTAGTTGAACGGCTCCAACGAAAAGTTCTGTAGTTTGAACAAGGAATGGTCAAAGAGAGCAAGAGGTGCACAATGTTCAATATAAAATCACTCGTGGTGGCAAGACATGCGCGAATGACCTAACTCACCCATTGCGTAGAGAAGTAGGCGGCAAAAGTGGGGTCGTTTGCTGGATCTGCCACGTAAGGCAGAGCAAACCACGCCGACCACGGTGAGAGGCCGCCACCGCCCGACCAGCTACTGCTGGAACTGCCCAAGAGCACGCCACTGCTGCTAGAGCCCCCCAGCTCGCCATTGCTACTTGAGCCATCGTTGGCTGCCATCAAGTGCTCGGATCGGCTGCGCGCGTGAATCTCCGCGCCGTGAAGCGCAAAGAAAGCGTGCACCATGTCTAAGCGATCTGACTTGACCGCATGCACCAGGAACAGCCGGTCTAGCCTGGTCTTGAGCGCAGACACGGTCGCAGCATAGCCCGCGTCGAGATGCGAAAAGAAGCGGCTGTTCAAGAAATCCCACAGTGCCACCAAGCCACTCAAGTCGTGAGCCGTAACCAATGCAATCAACTCCGAAGAGACACGCTCCACCTGGGGTAAAGTAGACATGAGTTGAGCGTCGAATTTACAGCACATGAGCCACTGACACATTCAGGAACTAAAACTTATCACCTCAACTGGTTTAATAAAACCTACATCTCTAACGTGATTACCTCGAAGGCGCGGAGTCGGTCACCCTGGCTGTCAGCCACCACAGCGCGAAAGCTGCGCGTAAATCCGCGAAACAACAGATATTCGAGGACCATATCGTCAACCTAGCGCAGGGTCGAGTACACATTAGGGCTAATGCAATAAAAAAAACTTAATAGCACTTCGGCCTCGTGATCATTTATTTGATACGCTGTTGCGAACCTCCTGGAAATCTCTCGAAGAAGGGAAAGAGGGGGGAGAGTCCTCAGAAGTCTCAAGCTGGACGCCCAATACAGAATTATCTTGGTTGCTCAACATATTTATGATAAGTAACTCAGGATGATATAATCACTTATGATAACATGCTAGAAATGCACAAGGCTCGTACAAATTCTATCGCTCGAATAGTATCATGTAAGTTGTTATGTGCTATACAAGGTGCCAGCTAGCTAGAGAAGTAGAGAAGTCGACTACACGCTTCTACACTACTACAGTACTACAGTACTGCTGTACTGAAGTCGCCGCGTCGGTTCGGGTGCTAAGAAATGTTTACTCTTTCTCTATCTACGGTAGCTAGTCTACAGTACTACGGTAGACTATTGTGCTCGTTTGTGTTATCTGTAGTATAGACAGATGCAATCACGCTATGATGTCTCTTGATTCGTACGCACCTTAACTATGACTACAATTGAGTGTGCTGCATGGCATACTGATGTGTCTATATCATCGTTCTCCTAAAATCATCCAGCATATTTAGGCAAGTAGTTCAGTTTGTAGACAGCTGTGCAAAATCAAAGTTGGAGCTTAGATCACTGATGCGTTCCGAGAAATATGAATGAAGCAGTGTCTAATCATGATTGGGGGGCAGCTTTAAGAGCAGCTTTCGAGTATGTTGCCTCGTCACCTCCGCTGGATGATTGGAGCAATGTTGCTGCCTTTTCAATGTCCATGGTTATTTTGAATTGTGGACTATGCTACTGCCTCTTTTGTGGAATTCCGCTGCAAATACTCTGCAGAAAGCAACGCCAAAAAGTTTTGAGGAATAGATTTGCAAAACTTAAAGCGAAGCAAAATACACATCCGTATGATATCAGTACGGAGTCACTAAGAGGGGAGCGTGATAGTTCATTCAAACCTCCAGTGATCGCTGACGAGTACATTGGCGGCGAGGCGGATGTATTGGAGGCGAACTCCCATAACAACTTTCGCTTCGAAGAACTTGTTAGCATCGTGCACTGCACTGGTTCCACAACTTTTTTCTTTGATGGAAAATTTGATGCTCTGCTATTTGAGACACTCGACGCCGATAAGTCGGGGACTATCGATGTGAGCGAGTTCGTTGCTGGTCGAACCAATCGTGGTCTGCAGTTTACACTCCAGCTGGCCAACTGTCCGGCTTTGAGTGACTTGTTCCATGGGTCTGATGCAGATATTCGCCGTCAATTACGTAGAGCTGGCTTAATCAAGAAAAAGGATGACTGTGAAGTTCCGCGCGATGCATGGGATTTCTTTGTAGAATTTAACCGGAATTCGAGACTACTTTATTACAAATGCAAAACTCTTGCCATGAACAAATTATACTTTGGAAAAGGGATGGAACCGGGAAAGCGGTCTAGTGCCCCTATGATTGATGCTTTAGCTGCTCTCGTGATGCCACGTGGATGGCTACAAGACTACAAACACCATATTTGTAATTCGCACCCCATCATTTCAGTTATCTTTGGATCCCAATACTCGGTATTTTCTCCTCTTCAACGCATGCAAGTTCTACTTATCGACTTCTTCGCGTGTTCGAGTCTTACGGTAATCCAAATTTATGTTATAGAACTGGGCGAGCTTTCAACTTCAGGAGCAGCTTCAGAGAACTTCAACAATTTTTGGACTACTCTCTTGATTGTAACGATTCCTCAGAGATATCTCCATCGGCTCGTCAATTGTATTGGAGCAATCTTATTGATTGGTGATGACTCTGCTAATGGTAGTCGCGGCATGCTGAATCGCTGTTGCAATCACATATCCCAAGCGCTTGCAGCGAGTTTACTCACCTTTGTTTTTTTTGCTTCCTGCGGAGCTGCATTTTATGTGCTTTGGTTGGTACTTGATAGCCCAATCTTAATTGGAAATGGTACAGGTACATCGGTGATTATAAATATTTTGATTGGATACGTTTACTCGTTGGTTATGCCCTTGCTGCAGGAATACAATCCGAGCAGCGATGTATTCCGATTCGCTCTCTTCTTAATTGATGTCAAGAACTTTAGGAGCCAAGAGGCTTCGTCTGCTGTAGGAAAAAAGGTAGCAGTATTTGATAGGGGCGTGACGACATACTGGTTTAAAAATGAAATTCTTTCGGAACTTGGAACTGGAATAGTCGAGCGTGTGTATGCCAGCGACGAAGTCATTGTATTGTTAGATGATCCTGATAGAGCACTTCGATATAATGATCATCTCCTGAAAGAATCTCAGAATCAATTCCGTTGGGCTCGTAGATATCCTCGAATACCACTAGAAGAGAGCCGGGTAATACTGAAGGTCGTATCCTTGGCAAGTCTTGAAATCTGCGGTAAAGAAGTGGTAATTATTTCGACAAGTCAACCTAAGTATGACGGCATGGTCGCAAAATGCAACTCCTTTCTTGGAAGACGTGGAGTATACGAGGTGTCTATGGCGTCGGGAGAGTTGTGTCATTTCCCTCATGACAACGTTCGTCTCTTCAGTGGAAGCGAACTTCAATCTACGTCAGACGATACTCACAAGCATGCAAGTGAGGAAAACGCAGACTTGGAAACTATAAGATCAAGTAAAATCTACAACAAAGAGTTATTACCAGATGTAGAATACGAGCATAGAAGTCAGGCTGGACATGCAGCGAAAGAAATAAGTTTGCCAGAGAGCAGTGACATAGGTCAAAAATTTTCCAAGGTCTCTTCCGACCCGAGCTGGTGGGTTCTCTTGCTCAATCTTGATGAAGCGGGGCTTCGACAAAAAGCTCGGTTGAGGGCAGCTAAAATTCACCTAGACAGTGCGAGTTTGGCCTCGAAAGCATGGTTAGCTGCCCAAGCTGTACGAAGTCACGCAGAAGTCCTCACCACCAACAGAGATATGCCGAAAGAAGGTGCTGACAAGCAGAATTTCGACAAATCTACTATTATTAGAGAAGGCACAGTACCGCTCGATAAAACATTATCCGGGGATGCAGAGCCTGCTGCACTATCACATGTCAAAGCAAATGCTGCTGCATTTCTAGCAGCCGAGGCAGTGGCGAGAGCTCGAGCTCGTGCTCAATTTGAAGCGGAACGTTTTGCAAGGAGCTGGTTAGGAATCACGGTGGGGCCTCTTTTAGGATGGTACATTCTAGACTACTTACAGATGTGTGCCTGGCGGCGAGAGCGCGCCAAAGTACTCGGAATCATCCGCGATGCCATTACGGAGCACGGTTCTCAACACATGAGCGACCCACAAGTGCACTCGAGTGCGCTTAGGGCACGGGAGACAGCGGCGTACGTCTTGCAAGAAGGCGGGTCTGTTCGGCTGCGTGGACCAAACGTCGCAGGAAGTCGCGAAAGCAGCCACTCCAATAGAGAATCCGTAGCGTCCTCCGACAGCACTCTCGACCGCATTGTTCCAGGGGTGCCGCGCGGAACTCACGGTATTGTCGTGCGCGGGATCGGCTCTTTTCTTGAAGCCAATGGCTTCAAGTACAGGCATTTAACCCCCGATTTGCGCGTGCACGTTCTCTTTCCACACGGACGGCGCATAGTGCCCGCTGACTGGCTGGAAGAAGTCATTGAAGATCCACTTTCAACGTCGTCGGCAGCACTTCGGGTTGATACGCCGTCCCAGACACCCATTCGAAAGTGGAAACAGACCCTGGCGTCACGTGAGAAGCGCTTGCATGCAGCCCAGAGTCAGAAAAGCGCCGCTGACCATTTGGAAATGGGACTCACAGATGAAGGAGTACATGAACGACTTCAAACGTATAATGCAATGCTTTCAAGACCTCATCAATAGCCCAAGGAATCAGAACGCGGTGGCATTCACAAAGTTTAAATCCTCGTATTGAAAAAAGAAAGGAGAAGAGCCGATGTATAGTTGTGCTCAGAGTAGAAGAACGCACACACAGATGTCATCATGTTCGCTCATTTTTCCTAGCCGTGGGAGATAACTCGGAGGCGAAATACCTTGCTGCTTAAGTGTTATGCGTTATGTGTACATTATCACAGCATTGGGCCAGATTTATCTGAGGTATGCGTATACACAACACCATCAACTGGACCGTGGACCTGAATCCTAGCACTCACATAATACAGAGTCAATTCCCGGTTCTGCAGTTGCCCATAGAGGTCGAAGTCGGAATTGCATTTTCGTGGCGTTACGCGTTACGCGTTACGGTGATAACTGTTAAGCTCAGTACAATGCAAGAAGGCTACAGGGTATAGGGATTAAAGGCTGTCATCGCCGTTTTGGTCTGTACTTCTTCGCTGTTTTGTTACCACAGACTACTTTTATCTGTACAGTAAGGCGGCTCGAGTGTTCCATTAGAGCTGGCTGGCTAGGTCGAAAGCAGCCCCCACATTCATAGATAGTAAATACAGATGGATTTTGCATTAACAGTGAATGAAACCAGACGCACTATCAAGCCCGGAAGCTTGGTCATCGTGTTTTTATCTCACGACGAGCTGAGCTACGTGTACGCAGTGCCTGGCGAAATCTTGAACAACAAATGGGGGTCGTTCCACCACAATGACCTCATCGGCCGTGAGTTTGGCTGCACGTGGCAGTCGAAGTTTAGCAACGGCTGGGTCCATGCGCTGTCGCCGACGCCTGAGCTGTGGGCCCGTGCCTTGAACCACCGGACTCAAATCGTGCATGAGCTCGACGCCGCTACTGTGGTACGGTGCACCTACATCATCCTACTTACAATTCTCATCATCACTGCGCGTGCACGTGCTTTCCCATCGACTACTAGTGTTGCTCAGCTGATGCAGAGTGTAAATAATGTTTCGTACGATTGATTACAATCAAATGGCTGTTCTATGTTAGGTTTTTCATTTGGGCTTGCGACCAGGCCACGTGGTGCTCGAATCTGGCACTGGCAGCGGCGCTCTGTCCACCACCATCATGCGCACGGTTGCGCCGCATGGTCATTTGCACACCTTTGAGTTTAACGCAGGCCGTGTGGAGGCAGCTACGCGCGAATTTGATCGCAATGGCTTAGCTCACTTGTGCACGGTCAGGCATCGCGACGTTTGTGGGAAAGCTCCCGTCACTCTCGCTAGTCCAAGCAGCTCAGATGCAGCTGCCGACACGTCAACCGCTGCAAGCACTGAAGATACTTCGAAAGCTAGCAACTCTAGCAGCAGCAGCAGCAGTGGTGTCGCAGCAGAGGATCTTCCTGCAGGTTTCGACCCAATCCCAGACGGTACCGCCGACGCTGTCTTCCTCGACGTGCCAGAGCCGTGGCTAGCCGTGCCTGAAGCTAGCCGTTGCTTGAAACCCAGCCGCAAATTCGCGTCTTATTCTCCGTGCATCGAGCAGGTGATGAAAACGTGCGCTGCCTTGCGAGCCAATGGCTTCCACAGCATTCGCACGCTGGAAACCCGGCTCAAAACGTATGACGTCGCGAAGCAAGCGTGGCCCGTCCCCGATTTCGGGCAAGCTACACCCCCTGGTTTGGACCTGGGTCAGCCGGTAGCCACTCCAGGGGCTGCTGTCAATATTCCTTCAACTGGAGGAGCAGCAGCAGCTGGAACGAATGGCTTTACCACAGGCCCTGCTGGAGAGACCACAGGAGATTCGAATGGAGTAGACGAGAAGGAAACGGCGGCAGGGAAAAAGCGAGCACGCGACGCTGAGCCTGTCGATGAAAATACAGGAACAGACTTGGGTGTTTCATCGAGCCACAAGCTAGGCACACCTGCGGACTTCAGCTCTGTGGGCGAAGAATGGCTGTTGGCCAGGCCGAATGTGTCGATGCGGGGCCACACGGCCTTTCTCACTTTTGCCACCCGGAGCAGCAAAGAAGTTGGGGATTCGAAACCCCTGCAGCCAGTTGCGAGCTCCACAACCGGCACCAGCAGCTCCAAAAATGGAGGAAATAGCTAAGGAAGCTGGTAATCTGGGAGTTCAGGATTTCTTTCTTGCCACTGATTTTGGTGCATGCACATGTCCGATTCAGAAATTTGCTTTGTTCTAATGCCACCCCTTGAGGTTTGAACAAATATAAAATGTAATAGATGATTTGAATCGAATATTCGGGAGTACAGGGATTAGATGAGATTAGATTATACTCCCCAATGGAAAAGAAACAACAACAAATAGCATAAAGCTTCGTTTTGATGAATCCTCCAGCCTCCAGAACAAGTATGACTGGTCTGAGTGTCCTTTTGCGTAATGCAATTGTAATCATTTACTCTCGAGGTGCCCTTCAGCCATCAGGCATCAGGAGATTTGGGAATGGAGTGAGTAAGCTGTCTCCACTTCGACCTGTCCATCAAGAATAAAATCCCCTAAAGCCCAAAGCCTATTCATGTTCCAAAATCAGGTGACTACTTAATTATGAAGGTATTCCACATTTCCACAAACACCTCGCTATTCGGCAGGTACTCGAGACAGAAAGAAGCCAGCTGCAGCTCCAAAGAGAGCGCCAAAGAGGCCCACCGAAGCACACGCGACGCCTGCCACGATCACATAGCCTGACGGGTCGCTTTCGAAGAGCCTCCGAGTGCCCACGTAGAGCCGGCACATGCCTGCTGCTGCCAGGATTGCCCCCACCGTACCCGCTACCACCATGCTTGATCGAAGCAACCAAATGGTAGTCAGGTTGACGTGAGGTACAGGAGCTGGCATCAAGCCCAGCCGAAACAAAGAGTAGCCGTTCACAGCCCCCGCTCCCAGCACGAGCCCCACCCCCAAGTCAAAACACACCGACGGCGAAAGGCCTCTTGAAGTGCCCGGCACATAGGGCACCGTCCACGGCTTGAGAGCATGACTGATGATCAGTGCCAGAGGGCGTAAGGCTCCTAATGCCACGTGATCACTGGCGCGCACGACATCCGGTGCGCTTGGCACACTCCCAGTAGTCGCAAGGCTGCTGCTGTTGCTATTGTCGCTGTTTTCGTTAACATTGTTGTTGTCGCTGCTGCTACTACTAATACTGCCACTGCTGCGGCTGTGACTGGCGTGGCTACCACTCGAGCTGTTCGATCCATCATCCACAGCATGTGCGCGTTGCACGGCTTTCGCAGCATAGCACGCAGCTACGATCGCGCCCACGGCCATTCCTAAGAGCAAGGCGCAAGCTGCTGCCGCTGACTTGAGCGCTTCAGCCATACGCTTCGACGCTAGAGCGTGGCCACACCACCTTAACGGCAGCCACCCTACCGCTAACAGCAAAGTGAGAGCTTCTTGCAGCCCTGCAAACCAATCAGCGGTGCCGTGCATTAGTAAAGGGGTCGTAGTAGCGATGCAGTCAGCGGCAATATTGGTTGCCGAAGAGGAAGCGCAGGTTGACGCTTGAGCGGCAGCAGCCGCAGCGGCTGAGGAAGACAGCATTTCTTGTGCGCGTGGAGCGAGGGCTGCCCCCGCGAAAGCCCCCACTAAAATCCAGGCCAACCATCCTAGCGGGCCTGACCGCAGCTCGGGCGACAGATGCCCGCTGTTGCTTTCACCATTTGCGGCACTGCTCCTTGTGCTTCCTTCTTCTTCTTCTGGGACTCGGTAAGATCCAGTCAATCGACTCCGAGCGTGCATGGAGAGACCGACGCCGGCCATGCTCAGGAATGCACTCGCAACTCGCAACAGCCAAGACGCCCATGGGCTCAGTGTCAAGTGGAAATTGGTACTGTCTATAGAGACTTGATTGAAGCCAGGATTGGCGCTATCGCTTCCAGGTAAAGTAACGCCGCAGCACACGCCAGAAAGGGCCAAGAAAACAGCTGCAGCATAGGCCAAGCGCACAGCTACAAGATCCACAGGAGGCGACGGTGGCGCCGCACCTGCGCTGATGCTGTTGTTTGTCTGGTTGCTGCGGCGCGTTGCCTCACTCATAAACGAACCATTTGCTTCCAGCCCCTGACCGCGCATCAGCCGTGCTAGATTGCTTGACTCGTTTTGCAACCATGGCGGCAGCAAGAGCACTTTGTCTGTCACTTTAAAAGTAGTCGTGGCATTCTGATTGAAAACAACAGCAGCATCTGCCGCCACCACAGGATCAGTTGTGTTCGCGACAGCTTCGGCAGCACAATCTAGCAAAGAAGCCAACTTTACATCATTCATTTCTTCACTATTCATGTTTCTGTGCTCTACAGCAGCAGCAGCAGCAGCAGATCTAGCAGATTCAGCTGGAGCAGAGCATGTGGCCGTGATGGCAGCCGGTAAGATGTTAGCACGACTTATGCGTGGATGGCCAGTTAAGTGCGCGAGAGTCGAATTGCTGAGAGAACCACACCCGCGAAGATCAAGTAACTTGAGGGGAGGTAATTCCAGTTGCTCCACAACTACCGCTTCGACGCCTGGTAGCGAGCTCTCTGAGTACGCCTCATTAGTAGTAGGCTTTGGCCTTGTTCCACTGCTGCTAATGCTAACGCTGACACTCCTGGTCAAGTTGCCACTGCCACCACCGCTGCTGCCAATCGCATTACTCCTACTACTGAACCTACTAGTGCTATGAGTGCTGTCATTGGTGTGGCTATTGCTTTGGCCTCGGGGACTGCCCGAATCGCTGTTCGGGCTATTGCTTCGGGTGAGCTGAGGAAGGCCCTCTTTGCTTCCGTCGCTGGAACTTTCAACGAACTCGCGCGCTGCCAGCGCCACTGCGCGTGCGGCTACAATGCTGGCGTGCACATGTTGTTGTGCAGCAGCATTCGCACGCTCCCGTGCTAATTCCATAGCGCGCTGCACCTAAGATGGTCGAAATTCAAAGGAAACATATACCGTAGAACACATCGACATGATTAAGGAAACTACTCAAGTAACATCTACATCGCGCGGCAGTTAATTTAAAATCCTGATAACAGGTTACATGATAATGAAGTTGGCAGAATATTTAGCACATCCCGATGAAGTCCTGAAAATTGAAAATGGAAATGCACTTTGAAGTAGCAACGTAGTGAGTTTGAAAAAAATATCGTCGTACCACATGCTTCCGAGCTTGGTTGTAGGTGCATTCAAAGAGAGCTGCCAAGTGATCATCGAGGTGTCTTGCGTGTGTAGTGAAAAGCTCAAACACTACTTCACTGCCTTCCATTCCATCTCCGTCGCTGTGGGTGTCGTTACGGAGCCAACCAAGAGATCGCGCTTCAGCAGCGCCGCGCGTGCCTCGTGCCCAAAGCAACTCCTCGTCGCGAACACAATCCTCAACGCTTGCTCGCACCTGTTCGTGGTTGCAAAACTCATCAATAAGGATGATTGATTAACTTTGAAAGTGTCTCATGGTGCAAAGATACTTGGCAAATGCATACGTATGACCCATTTCATTTTCACTCCTATTCATCTCTCTCCGATCACTAGTGTACTTCGCAAGATGGGGCTAAATATATGTTCTCACTTCATCTAGGGCAACGGCGAGAGCGCCAGCATCTTCGACTCCAAAACCAATCGAGTCTTCCACGTTCCACAAACTCAATGGCCGTCCACTGGTGCTGCCTCTGGCATCTAGTGCGTCCTCGTCGGGTATTGATTCCTCAGCAGCTGCACCTCTCTGGATGCTGGCTCCAGTACCCTCCGATGAAACGCTTCCTAAAGGTGGTGCTGTATATTCCACGACAACAGCAGCAGCACTCGTAGGAGCACTTGCGAGGTGGAATGGAGAATATTTCGCCGTACGAATGCCTACGTCATGCAGTCTTACTCGTTTTAATTGTTTTGAGCCGTTGAACACTACTTCTGCCAGCTGTGGGCAGTCTACCAAATCAAGCTGTTCCAAACCATCGCAATGCGATGCAATAAACTTGGTCAGGCGTGGCAAGCCCAGAAAATGATCCCCGCCCAAGCCATGTACTCGAGTCAGCGAACAGCTCAATAGGCGCGGGCAGCCATTGAGTGCGCCTCCAAGCATTGCATTGGCGGCAGCTGGGTCCCAGGACAGGTCAACCAGCTCAAGTTCAGTCAAGCGCGGCAGCGTTAACAGAAGCTGCGAGCACTTTCTACCACAGCGCCGCACCGCAAGGCGAGCTAGCCTTGGCGAATTACTCGGAGTAAATACCAAGCGCTCCAAACGAGGGAGACCATCTAGCTCGAGGCTCGTTAGGCGTGGAAACACTACGCCTGCGGCCGCAAAATCAAGGGGCTGCCCCACAGCGAAGGATGTGCTGCCTTCGGTATCATCATCAATGCTTTCGCCAACGTTATCGTTGTTGCCGTCAATCGGATCAGCTATTTCCTCTCCCGTCTCACCAACATTCCTGGCGTTCTCGCTTAAAAGAGCTGTGTCCCCAGTCGCTGCAGCTCTTGCTGGATCTCCGATTCTGTCGCTGCCGCCGGCAACGCGCGGGATGATAATGCTGAGGTGCTCGAGGCGCGGAAAAGCATGTGCAAGCTCGATCAGCCCAAGCTGGGAAGGTACAGATACCAGAGCAAGGCTCGTCACGGACTCGCCTGTAGCCGCCTGCAAGGCAGCAAGCTTACTCCATTCCCGCGGTGCCCTTGCGTAATCCCCACGACACACGGGGCAAAGGCGATCTAACAACGACAATTCACACCCCTCGCAGCAAGCCCAAGCACCCGGTGCACATTGCCCACAACGGTGCGGCCGCCCATTCGTCGCATCGAGACAAATTGCGCACGATGTGAGGCCTTTTGGGCCGTTGTCGTCGTGGCGTTTACTGGCAGCGTCCTTGTCGCCATCAGCGGGAGTATCGCCGGCTTCAACTAGTTCTGCACTGGCATCGAGTTTGCAACTCGATCCAATATGTGTCTCTAAAGAACAGACCTGCTCCATTTATTTATCGAATTCTGACAGACTCGACGGCGAGCACTAGCCAGATGAAAAGTCAATCACTCTTGCACTGCTTGGCACTAAAATGCAAGTCTACTATACTGTAGCCCCATCGAATCATCGAGCTTTTGTAGTGTGCAGAAGCTGCTGAGCTCAGATCTCAGAACACAGAACACCAACCAGAAGATCGGGGTGGAGACGACCAATATATTATTATGCATTACGCTTTGCTTGCTTGCTTGCTCCATGCAGCGAAACAACATTATGATGACAGTAGTATAACTTTGCACCGGCTCTAGTATGCAGCAACGGTTCATTTCTAGGCTCCTTATACTGATTGGGAAGCGGCTCTAGCTTTAACCTTAAGTGCATACACTCGTGCAGGACAGCTCTAGCTAGATAACTTATGCTTACATAATAATGCTATAATGCCCACTAATATGTCATTTAGCGCGTTCGGCAAGCTCAACAGTACTCGTTCGATGATACTTCACAATTCGACCATAAATGCATTGAAGAGACCATAAGCAGATTGGTATTAATAAACAGCCACATGCCGAACCCTAATCCTAATGGCAGCGGCGGCAAACCGAAAAGGTCAAAGGGTCTTATAAGCTCGCTTGCCTGTGGAGCAGCTGTTGTCGCATTCGGGTTAACCGCTGTGCTCTTTCTCCACTCAAACGCTGCTGGTAGCGGCAACTACATATCACGCGATACTTCACAAGAGAGGCTTGTCAACGAGCACGTGGCTCTTATTTCGAATGCTCGAGAGAACCTGGCGCATACAAATGATTTACTTACTAAGTTGACCAATGAAAAATCAGAGTACAAAACTTTTCAGCATCAGTTGCCATCTGAAGAGCAGCTGGTGGCTAGGCCGTTATCACTCCCAATACCATTGGCCAGCTCATCAAGTACATCGAGCGTCGCACCCGCAAGATTTAAGGACTCTACGCTGGTACCCAGTAAATCGGCTGAGTCGTTCAATGCATCAGGAGCAAAAGACTTGAAACCGATTCCAATAGTTTCCGCTGTAAGAGCTCCACCTTTACCAGTAAATGTTAGTGGAATCGGGACACGATGGCCGTACTTCATTCATTTACACAAGGCTGGCGGAACCACACTCTGCCATCAAGCTCGTGCCGTAAATGGGATGAATGTTCCACTTCGCAATTGTAATCTTCCAGGGGATGGACCCCGAACTCTGGCTGATGGTCTTTCTGGAGACGGCAACCGAAAGCTCAGCTGCGAAGCCAGAGCTCAGTACATGACAGAACACTGTATTCACTTTTTTGCCGCAGAACGATGGCTTGACAGCGAGCTCTGCCCAGATCGCTTCTTTTATGTCACTGTCTTGCGAGACCCGATCAAACGGATCGAATCCAACTGCAGGTATGAGTACATTCAACCGCCGGATGCTCTGAAGTGGCTTACTGCTGAAACCTACTTACCGGAAGAAACAAGGGTTTACATTGGAACTGCAGCTGTGGACAATTTCTACATTCGTACTCTATGTGGGCCGGACGTGTTTCATTTGCCGTATGGGTCTATCACGCGAGCACATCTGGAGACGGCAAAACGCCGCCTGGCAGCTTTCGAAGCTGTGTTGATATTGGAAGAGTACGAGAAAGGAATCGTGCAGCTCGAGCGACTTGTTGGCTGGAAAAAGCCAGCCAAGAAAGATGCGCATCGGAGCTTTGGCTCTGGTGATACCAGTATTAAGTTCAGTGACGATCAGCGCAAAATATTAGTGGAGCGCAATCAACTGGATATAGAACTCTACGATTTTGCAAAGGTAAAGTGTGATTTAGTTTTTAATTTATCACGAAAATTGATTCCTGATATTTTTTTAATGCATGACACAGGAACGATCACGAGCCATCACGGATGCACTGTTACAGCACACAGCTGCCAGAGCAGAACACAAGCAAATAGATTCGTGGGGGGCTGCATATGCTGCAAGAACCACCAAGGAGGAACGCGAGAAGTGCAAAAAAGTATTTTGGGCATGGGAGCAGCAAGCTAAAAAAGAAAAAGCAGCTTGGCTGAGAAAACGCGAAGAAAAGGCGCGTTTGAGAAAGCGCTCAGGGAAGACTGGACATTAGGTGGCTTGGTCTAGGGATTAGGTAAGATACTTCACGTTTTTCAAGCAGAAAGCAGCGATGTGCAGTAATATTTATGAACTGAGGTGGATGTCAATGATGACATCAGGGATTGGATTCAATTTCGATTCTGCTTGGCCAATCTTAAATTCTTCGGGAATTGGCGCGTCGCCTGAATGCGAATTCCACCTCCAAGTAGTCAAGTACAAGGCATAAACGCATAAACCCCGTTGTTGCTGCTTCGGAGGGCGCAACTTACCCACTTAAAGCTAAATAGACCTCTAGAGGCGTTTCTCTTCTAAATTATGAATTAAAATATTTTACTCTATAATATAATAGAATCTAGAATCAATGAGCAATGATCTTCGGTGCAATTTCCTCTTAATAATTTACAACGGCACAACGTCATAAGTTACAAGTTACAAGTGGACTGGGGCTTGCCTGGAGGAGGTCAGCAAAATTAAGACGTAAGACATAAGATATTCCTATACCTATCTGGTTTCTCTGTACATGTACACATTAGGGGCGATAACAGGCGACGAAGGGAAATGCAGGAATGGCGATTATAAGGTCTCAGTTTCAGAGGAACCATCAAGGAGTTCAGTACTTTCCTCTTTTAGAGAGTTTTCCTTTTGTTGGTTTGCTGCGTGTGAACGTGCGATTGTATACGCATCAACCGCAGCACCCACTACGGTGGCTGTAATTGCGACAGCCCCTGCCGTAGTTGCCACTGCTGCCGCTGCTGAAGCCGTGGCAGATGCTGCCGCTACTGCCGCCAACGTGTAGAAAGGATTCGTTTTCAGCTGTTTGTTCTTTTGAGTCCTGTTGCCAGTCGCCGATTTTAAGGGCGACGAAAGTGCAAAGGCACGTTCGTAAATCGTTCCTGAGGCGATCGCCGCTTCTGCAGCTGCTTCAGCAGCTGACACCACTTCCACATCAGTGTGGCGAGGCCGGCTCGACGACAGCGGGTCATGCAGATCTGAATCTTCTTGTTGGTCACCAGGAGACGTCTTTCGGACACGAGTCGTTTTGGCTGAACCTACCAGTGGCGTCTCCATGTGCGATTCAGGCACAACATCCGAAGCTGTCCCCATTTCGAGCGCCTCCAGGTGCGTTTCGCAAAGGGCATTAGAAGATATGTGTAAATCGGGCAATTCGACCTGCGATTCAGGAATATCATCCGAAGCTGCGTGTACCTCGGGCATTTCCAAGTTTGATTCAGGAATCGGGTTTGAAGTTGCAGATACCTCCGGCAACTCAATACGCGACGCAGGAATAGCAACTGACGCTGCATGCATCTCAGATATACCCCAGGTAGGTGCAGGCATAACATCTGAAGCTGCATTAATCTCGGACGCTGGCTCAGATCGGCGCAATGCAGGGGGCAAAAACGAAGCCGCAACGTCGGAAGGAAGTCTTTCAGCTGAGGAGGCCTCGGCAGCCGTTTCCTCTAGTGTTGGTTCTGGACTGACTTGGGCCGCAGCAGTAGGGGCACTCGGACCCACAGCCGACACCCCAGCAACTGGGTCATGCACTGGCATGGGGTCTGACGTAGCGGGACGCACCTGGCTCAGCAGAACTTCAGCAAAATAGGCATTGTCGCGAGCGATTTGATCCTCTGTTTTCGAGACATAAGCTGGCTTTGGGCGCTTCGCTGTTTCTGTCGCTCGAAGTCGTAAGAGATTTACAGCCGTTAATGTCTTCCTCCCGAGACTTAATTTGACGAAAGCCCGCTTGACGAAAATAAACGACATGGTGACGATGGAAGAAAAATCGACAGAGGCTTGCTTCGCCACTGTTTGAAACGATAGAAAGGAAGAATATTAGTTTGAGCAAATTTACGAAGGCTTGGTTTTATAGAGATGAACTCACATGCGACGAGTCCACCGCGATTTCTCCTCGAATGGTATCCAATAAAAATAGCTAAAGACTTCGGTCTTAACGTATCTATAGAGCTCTCAAAGGTAATCTCCTGAGCCAAGGGTGCATTCAATTCCGATTTTGTTGGCCTTTGGAGGAACAGTGGAGGCGGGGGTGGAGGTGGAGCAGAATATTTGCTCTTTATCTCTGGTTTAGGAGAAGGTGGAACATTGTCCACGGGTACCGGGCGCACCCGAGGACTCAAAGTAGGAGCCAATGAATCCGCACATGACAGCAGAGCCAAGGACCACGCTAGTGCTGCCTTCATCCAGCCTGGTGGGCTCTTATGAAGCGGGGCAAAAGTATAACTGTCTGACTGTCGGATGATCTGACGACGGGACGACGGGACCAGCGCCCGGATTTCGTTAGTGTATGGGAAACGAACCAAACTGGAAAAAAAGTTCGCCTATTCTAATATAACGAACTCAAACGGAACCGAAGTTCGCTTTCGCCAGGATTAACGAACCCAAACGAACAAAGGGCTCGGCTTTCGAAAGACAACCGAACCCGGCCTTAACGAACATAGGGTTCGTTAATATCGCCGTGTTCGTTAACGTTCGGCGAACGCGCGCACCTTAAAAAAGCGGAATCCGGCCTCGAAACTCCATGATTCAAGGTGGCCGTTATCTGCTCTCACGAAATTACGTCCGTAGGGCAAAAAGCTTAAAATTTCTGCCACTTCAAAGCCATAAGTGGCGCTTTTGCGCAAACGACGACCAGCTGGCAGGCGGGTTCTGTTACCCAGGAATTATCGAACCCGAACCGAACAGAAGTTCGCTTTCGTCAAAATTAACGAACTCAAACGAACAAAGAGTTCGGCTTTTGAAAAACTAACGAACCCGGCCTAAACGAACAAAAAGTTCGTTAAAATCGCCGTGTTCGTTAACGTTCGGCGAACTCCACTAACGAATTCCGGGCGCTGGACGGGACGAGAATCTCAAAACAAAACTTAAAGCCGAGTTCACTAATTTGATATTCATGAATATCAGCTTCAACGACGGTTCATCAGCTCAGCCAAGCTCTTCAGCTCTTCGCTTCAGCTCATTAGAACATTAGGAGCGCTCACGCTCTCGGGCTACTCTCTTAGAGCACACTAGCACACTTGCCTAGCTAGCCTCTAGCTCGCATTTAGTAGTTTCCAAGTTTCGATTTGCTGCGGGGAAACCCTCAAAGGCGACGCATGAGTACACCTTCTTAGCAAAATTGATATTCATATCTTTCATAGCTATCAGGATTCCACTGAGCTTTGAGTTTGATAAATCATCCGTTTCCTATACCACAAGCTACTGCGATGTCCATTGATGCGACAAATATCTCGAGGCTCAAAGCTGTATCGGAGACGCTTTGCTGATGGCAGGCTACAGCGCAATGCTAGCATTAGCAACCTAACTAGCTTACCTATTGGAAAGGCAGCTACCTACACATTCATGCCGCCATATCTGGGCAGCTAACTTAAGCCCATAATCACATGGAAACTTCACTCCCACCACTTGATGGTGCCAAGTGGTGCAGTTCTTTTAGCTGGCGGGCGGTCATTGCAGCTAGTGTGCTGATATGGCGACTGATTAATGCGTGGTGGATGGTGTCATCATTTGCGCCGGATGAATACTACCAAGCAATTGAGCCAGCTTATCTGTACGCTACTGGCCAGCTATTGTGCCGTGGAGACGTTTCCGAACCGGGAGGATCTAACCTAGACCTCAAAAGGGTTGGAGGCATCTGCGGCATTGGAGGAATTGACGACGGTAGTGGTAGCGGTCCTCTGCGATCCCTGCGTGCGCTGCCATGGGAGTGGTGGCCTCAACACGGCTTGCGGCCTGCGCTTCCTGTGCTTCTCTTGGCGCAGCTGCATAAACTCGTCTTGAGCCTGGAAGCCCGTGGGCTGGTGAGTGCAGCGGCAGCTGGCGCTCTCCATCCGCGGTTGGCACGGCTCGCCGGTGCAATGGCAGTGACAGTTATAGACTTCTGCGCGCCTGCCCTTGCGCAGCGTGTAGCTCGTCCTCAGAACCCACGGTCGCCGAGAATGCAGGCAGAAGGCAGCAAGTTGAACCAGCATCAGAACACTTGGGCAACCAGCTTAACGTTGCACGCGTTGGCGTGGTCGTTGCTCGGCCATTGGGCTATCTTTTCGGGGACGCGCGCCCTGCCCAATGCCTGGGAGGCTACCCTAGCAGCGGCTGCGCTCGCGCTCGTATTTCCTTATTCACCTGGAAATGACTTTAGTGCAAGTGTTGATGGCAAGAATAGGAGCTGCTACAACGAAAGCAACAGCAGTAGCTGCATTGGTAGTGATAGTGGTAATAGTAGCAGTGACACGTTGGTGGCCACCTTGCCGGTCTGGGTTGGGTGGGGATGTGCTGCCTCAGCGGCCCTTTTACGCCCGTCAGGAGTACCATTTTGGGCCGTGGTCTTTGTAGCAAGTGCTTATCAAGTGGTTGTCGACACAAGTTACAGCCCTTACAAGGTGACACAGAGTTCTTCGAATTGGTGCAGCAGCGGTCTTCGCCATGGCCTGAAGTGGGCCCTGGTGGAAGTGCTTCCTCCCGCCTTGGCGGCCGTGCTGCTGTGGAGCTGGGCAGACGGCCACTGGTACGGCTGGACCTGCGCGTGGACACCAAGTACTGTTGCTGAAGCGACTGCACACGACAGATCACCAGCTGAAGTCCTGCTGGCTGGTGATGAAAGAAGCAGTAGCGAAGCCCAGTGCTGGCTGTGGCGGCCTCGAGTGTGGGCCCCGCTAGCGTGGTTGAAGTTCAACTGGCGAGAGCGGTCGCACGCTGCTTCGCTGTTTGGCCACCACCCTTGGCACTGGTACGCTACCGCAGGGGTGTGGGCTGTCGCTGGACCGCCACTTTTGGCATCTATCGTTGGAGCAGCTGTAGCAGCATTCGCAAGTGCTTCAAAAAGTAAAGCGCCGCCATTGTCTCTTGAATCACTTGAAACAAGCTCAGGACAGAGCAAAGCTGGTGTCGGTAAGTATGCTGCTCCTACCGCTGATGCCTCTACCAATTCCACCACTTCGAGTGACTCTGCAATGAATCCTACATCCTCATCTCCTCCTTCGCCATCAGCATTCGCTTTCGATTCCGGAGGTGCGTCATGGGGTTGGTGGGCGGCAGCGGCGCACCTCACCGTGCATTCCCTAGTGCCGCACAAGGAAGAGCGCTTCTTGCACATGTTGCTGCCATTAGCCAACGCCTACGCGGCGCGCGCTTCTTGCGCCCTCATGAAGCGTTGCATGGCAGTAGATCAGGCGCATGCAAAAGCTGCAATTGTAGTCCAACAAAACGCGAAACCCTTTTCACTCAAGCCAAGCAGAGTTCGACAGGTAGCTGTGGCAGGATTTGCTGCAGCAGTAGTGTCGCTAGGTGCTGGTGTTTATTTGCTGCGTGTGCATCAGGTAAGTTAAAATTCGAAACTAAGTTTGAACGGAGCTTGCTGGTAAAGGAACAGGGGAATGCTTCGGGTGAAGTAACTGAAGGAGATAGGCGCCTCCCTAATGATCCTCTGACGGTTTACTTGTATGTTTCACTTGTGTGCGCTTATCAACCCTCTCCCTAACTCAAACTCCTCAGGCTGGACCCGAGGCAGCAATGCACGCGCTTCGCGTTGCTATCAAGCGTGAGGCTACAGCAGCTGCTGCATCAACACCTGGCGACATTTCTTCTGAGCACGTGAGAAATGTCAGCTCACTGTTTGAAGTGCATGTGCTCGCACCGTGCTACGCTACCCCTGGCTTGGCGTTTCTGCACCAGGGATGGGAAGTGGGTGGCGGCGCCGCTGCAGATGCTCGTTCTGGCCCCAGCAGCTCTACTGCTGGGAGTGACCGCAGCCGTCGTCGGTTCAATGGCCATCCCTCTGTTGAGGTAAATGCTATGGGCCTTGAGTGTGCTCCACGTTTTTTTATGGAAGCACATGCACACGAAGCGCCAGCGGTGATAGAAGCATCAAAAGCAGCACCAGCGGCGGCAGCTGCTGGTTCAGCAACAGCAATATCAGCTAGGGAGGACTGTGCTGCCTATCCTGATTCCGACATTGCACCAAGCAAGGTAGCCGATTCAAGATGGTCGAATGTTATGGCACTCCGACGTGCCTGGCAGAGCGAAGACCAAAACAAGCATCTTGTAAGCTCGTCCTTTGCTTCGTTATCGTCAGCGTCTGCTCTGTTTGAAGAAATTCCTTTCACCGTAGCGCTCGCACTGTACGGTACTGGTCCTCCTGTTTCCAACAATGGCACTGCGGCCTCTGAACATGCTGAAACGTCTGAGGCCACACTTCAAATGCCTCTGCTACCGCCGGTGGCTACGCTTCCCAATTGGGTCATTACCTGGGCTGGCTCCAGCTTCGGTGGCAATAGCACGGTAGACGCGGACAAAGAAGGAGAAAGAGGAGCACTCCGCAGCACTAGTCGTCATGAACTCGACTTCGACGTGAGGTTGAACTCAGCGAGTTCGTTGGCCGAGGAAGAAGAGGTTCTGTTTGAGAGGTGGCTGAGCACGCATTTCGAGCTCCAAAGAGCACATTTCCATGGGCATGCGCCAACACAGGGCTCAAAATACCTCCTCACCTGGAAGCGGCGGTCTTGATAGAGCCGTATCGAAAATTAAGGGCTACTGAAATAAAAATTGAGCAGTAGAGATACGTGCAAACCGAACTCCTTTGAACGATAAGTAAACTCCTCCTGTGATAGGCGAATAAGACAAATTTGTGCGGTGGCTTGTGTGCATCTCTACATTCCTATATTCAAATTACTTATCAGAACCATCATAGAGAGATTTGACCTTCAGGAAAATCAGCGAAAGGGAAAACAGCGGGAAACGCAGATGCTTGAAAAGCGCGCGGAGAATTATTATAATGCCCCCCCC
>Ga0307931_1000778_pt1 | contig 20958 bp, 25 predicted proteins | sample OrgLakmetageno47_FD_201816 | JGI IMG/M metagenome (GOLD analysis project Ga0307931, IMG submission 201816) | Saline water microbial communities from Organic Lake, Antarctica - #47 | ecosystem: Environmental > Aquatic > Non-marine Saline and Alkaline > Saline | place: Antarctica: Organic Lake...
CGGGCGACGCCCACGGGCGCCCGGTCGAAAAATCCACCGCCCACCCGCCCGGCCCGGCATGTATCTTAAGACGACGCCCGCCCGCCCGGCCCGAGCAGAAAAACGAAAAGGACGCCCACCCGCCCATCGGGCGTGTGTCGCAAATAGGCCGGGTGGGCGCCCGCCCGGCCCTGTCGGTGGTCCTGATTCCCGGAAATCGCCACAGGTTTCTCCGATCCTTCCCCCGTACGCGCAGTTTGATTCAGCAAACGAATAAATCTAATATGCTCGAACTCTTGAAGGACACGCACCCCAAAACGAGCTGTACATCTACAACGGGCATTATTTTTACGTCCCAAGCGTGAGCACCGTCAAAACCGCAAATCGCAAATGCACGTCCCACGTCCCAGTTGGCCTACATTAATTCATGCACGTATTTCAACCACTAAGCGAAATTTTCTTCAAGTAATTTGAGCTTAGAACTAGTAAAGTGAGTAAACAGCATAACGAGGTACCCACACCAACCCCAACGAAGGGGAGTTGGAGTTGGGGATGGCGGGATGGGCATGACTCGTCGAGGCCAGACCCACAGGTCACAAGAGGGGCTTAAGAGATCAAGGTGTCAGAGGATGTGGTCCAATATGGATCAAGCCCAGATTCAAAAGAAGCCAAGAGCCCAGAGCAAACACAAGCTCTTAGATTATACTGAACTGCGAGCTACGAGTTACGAGCTACGAGCTACGAGGCCTCTGTCAAAAGAGGCGCAACTTGCGCAACGGCGCAACTCAGGACTCAGGACCAACAGCCAACTGAACAGCCAACAGCCAACAGGCCTTAGTATTACGAACGAAAAAGAACTAACTCGAAGGTGTTCTGCATTCTCATTAACCTATTGCCGATATGGCTACGTGTAACGCTGCGAAACCACTAAACGCGAACGACAAGAAGAAATCTACTCTGGGAGCTGGGAGCTAGCCAGCTAGGAGCAAGGATTCTTTCTAGCTCTTCTAACTTTCTCTATTCCTAAACCTATTCACACCCACTTCCAAAGCCCCCTTTGCCCTTTGAGTTAATTCTTTCTCGGCATTGAGCAGTATGAGATGAACAATAGTCCTAGTCGAGATCAGGAACGTCGTCCAGATCAGGAAGATCGTCATCGTCGTCGTCTTCGGCGTCATTTTCGCTCATACCTGGCATGCCACCCATACCGCCCATGCCACCCATACCTGGCATGCCACCCATACCACCCATGCCTGGCATACCGCCCATGCCACCTCCAAACTTGGCCATGAGCTTTTGGAGCACGGGCCCCACTTCCGGGTCGCCCATGGCCGCTTGCAGCGCGCCCGGGTTGCCGCCCATGGCCCCCTGTAGCGCTGCCATCACCTTGGGGTTTTGCATTGCGGCCATGAGCTCCGGGTCCTGCATAATGTCGGCCATGCCTGAAAAATAAAAGAGGTACCAAAATCACGGAAAGGTGAGTAGAGACATGATGCTAGATGGAAAAAGCCATAGACGCGTGATAATTTGAGGCTACGGTGAAGAGGCGAGATTGATCGAATATGCGCACGACAAAGAAATTGCAAGACTGTATACAACACGACGGCGAAAATGAATTAACGCATGATTTCTATTCTACTGATCGAATGTTTAACTTGCATGAATTTCTTTTTCATTAAATTCACCTGGCATGCCGCCGCCGCCACCCATGCCACCGGGCATTCCACCAGGCATCCCACCGGGCATGCCACCGCCGCTGCCTCGGCCCGCCGCGTCAGCTTCCGCCTGCTCCTGCGCGCGCTTCTTGGCCGCTTGCTCCTTGGCCGCTGCCAGCTTGGCTTCCTTGGCCGCTTGCGCTTCGGCCAGCCGTTTTTTGGTATCTTGTTCAGCCAACGCCTGTGAGACAAGGAGTGGAAAGAGCAGGAAACAAAAGTAAAAGAGAGGTGCGCGCGTAAGTGCAATACGTTCGCTTGTGAAAAGTCACAAAGAGAGGGTAGAGTTGAATCCTATCATACTATCTCCATTCAGCGGCGGAGGCACCGAAGAGAAATATCAAATTGGAGGGCATATATTGAGAAGAGGAAGGACTGCTAGCTGCAATATCAATCATGTGGAGCTCTTATGCGGTATCAAGTAGGTTCCTTAGGAGCTTTCTCACCTTCGCCTTCGCCTGAACGAACTTGAACGTGTCCTGAATATCAGGGTCAAAATCCACGGCGTTTGCCTTGGCAAGCGCAGCAAAACTCTCTGCCCATTCGCCCAAGTGCCGGTGCGCTTTTCCTTTGATCTTCAGAGCTTTCGCGCTGTCCGGGTTCACGGCAAGGGCGGCGTTGCAGTCCGCCACCGCAGCCTTCGGGCGCTTCAGCTTCAGGAGGCAGTCCGCCCGGGCCGCAAAAGTGAGCGCCGACGGCTGGCATAGCAGCGCAGCCGTATAGGCCTCCACAGCACCGCTCAAGTCGCCGTTGCTCTTAAGCTCCGCGGCTTTTTCTTTCTGTGCGCCAGCGCCTTCCCAGTCGTCGCCACCCTCCGAGGGGGGCATGGCGGGCAGCGGCTCGGATTCGGGTTCCATGCGCTCGTCGTCGGCTTCTTCCTCGACTTCTGCCTCAGCTGCCTGCTAAGAAAAGAAGAGTGTGAGTAGATGGAGCAAAAAGGATGCAATCGTGAGCAGGTCGTAGCATGCACAAGAACACTGAATGCACTGCCGCATTATGAAAGGGGAACCAGGAGAGACGAGCCCTAGTAGCTACAGTAGCAATGGATTACTGTGGAGGTGGATCTAAAGAGTAGGAAACAGCCAATTGGTTTCTCTTGCAAAATCTAAAGTAACGCAGCATACCTTTTTATCGTCGCTTGAAGCGGCAGGTTTAGCAGCAGCTGCTTGAGGAGCTGGTGGGAGCTGCACTCCGAGAGACTCGAGCAACTTGGAGATCGACTTTACCCTGGGATCATGGAGGATTTGCCGGTCTTTCTTCACAAGAGTTAGAAATTCTTCAACGTTTGGAATCAAAGCCGCCTCAGCATCGGAAAGGGGCATTTTGGAAGATACAGGCGATGCTTCCGAAGAATCGCGCTGTCCTGCTGAAGTCAGTCTGAAAGTCCGAAGTCACGTGTCACGTACGTGTCATCACTCGACGCGACGAGAAGAAGAGAGAATAGTAAGGTGGGAGAAAGGAAGTGGATCGTGGGTTTACGATCACAAAAAATCAGAAGTATGCACAAACAGTGGATACTTTTTATTCAAAACCACCATAAACAGACCATGTGGGTATCACGACATCACGACGCTGATTGTCTTTACCCGTGTGCTGTGTACACAAGAGTGCCCAGTCTTGTAGTCCCCATAATCTTTCATTCAAGCCATATTTTCTTTTTGCCCTCGTTAGTTTTGCGTCAGTTTCGAAAGACTCGCCAGTATCTTCACGCGATCCCTCAAACACTGCTGTACGCGTATTTTGACTACAGGTCCAACCCTGTTGTGTTCTTCGACATCACCATCGGCGGCCAGCCTGCGGGCCGCATCGAGATGACCCTTCGCGCTGATGTGGTGCCTATCACCGCGGAGAACTTCCGCTGCCTGGTGAGATTAGATTGATCACTCTAGAAATCCCTACTATACATGAATGTATGCACCTGCAGTGTGCTTATCTCCGGTCCGACTCCTGCGGTTTATTTCACCCCCCCCTCCTTGTTTAGTGCACTGGCGAGAAGGGCATGGGCACGTCAGGCAAGCCTCTGCACTTCAAGGGCTCGGCTTTCCACCGCGTGATCACCAACTTCATGTGCCAAGGCGGTGACTTCACCCGCGGCAACGGCACCGGCGGCGAGTCCATTTACGGCAACAAGTTCGCGGACGAAAACTTCAAGCTCACCCACACTGGCGCGGGCGTGCTGTCCATGGCCAACGCGGGCCCCAACACCAACGGCTCGCAGTTCTTCCTGTGCACGGTGCAAACCGCGTGGCTCGACGGCAAGCACGTGGTGTTTGGCAACGTGACCAAGGGCATGGAAGTGGTCAAGGCCGTGGAAGGCGTTGGCTCCCAGTCGGGCAAGACCTCGGCGCCTGTGGTGATCGCAGACTGCGGCCAAATCGCGTAAGCGGGAAGTGCTTATGCACAAAGACGCGGCCTTGAAGGTACTATGGTAAAGCCCAAGATCGTGGCCTTCTTGTCCGCGGTTCCCGGTTCGACCGACCCATGATGCGGCGTCAAAATCACCTCATTGAGCTGCTTTTGCTTAGCGCTTATGCAGCTAAAACCCTTGAATAGATTTCTTTCTTGCGAAATATCCAGGGGGGCTATTGCCTTTAAGTTTCAAGACAAGCACCTCAACCATACCACATATCACATATCCCCAAAAACCAGAAACAGGAATAGGAATGGGGAAATCGCAACCAGCGAATAATGATTATGCACAATTCTAGGATGATAAGCAAAGTTCCATGGGCCCGCATAATACTAATAAAGCCCGATGGCTCAGTTGGCTCTAAGTCTAAGTCGCAAGTCGCCGAACATATATCATAAATAATAATAATATGGTCTCCTTTCAGAAATCCTTCGGAATTAAGATTAAGTATCGAATATTAAATAAAATTGGAATTGAAGCCAGGCCCTTCTCCTTCTGCGATGTGCTGAGGCGCCAACACCTAGAAGCTTTAAGACCTAGCTCAATGAGGCTCACGATCTTCAAGCGCTTCAAGAGGCGAGGTGGCGCTGGTTTGTTTAGCCCAAACGCCAATGCTTCATGTCCCAAACATCACCTCGATGCCATTAGAGAAGCGGATATTAAGACATCACCGAGCCCGTGCTGATGCCACCGCGGCTGCCGCCGCTTGTGCTGCTGACGCCTGAAGAATTTGGGGGTCTAGAGTCCACGCTGTTTCACGCGTCTAATACACACATTGCAGACACAAAGAACACAAAGTTGGAGAGAAATTAGGAAGGGGCGGGGCGGGGCAGTCAGCATTGAAAAACAAGACAAGGCTACCAACAAAAAGAAATACAACGAGGAGCAGTCTAATAGCAGATCCCCTTCACACCATTTCGTTGTAAAAGTAGGTGTTGCCGCTGGATGGGTCCGTGGCAGGCCGCCACGCTGCTCCAGAGTTTGCTCCATTCACCGGTGCTGCCGTCGCGTGTGTCGAACTTTGTGCGCTACTATCTCCTGTTAAGCTTGCTCCAGCTCCTGTTGCACCTGCGGGAACTCCTGATGTGGCCGCAGAAGTTGCTGTATCTGTATCCTGCGTCACAAGATTAGGAGCATTCTGGGTTGCGCCACCACCAGCTGAAGTAGTGTCAGCGTTGTACTGCTGATCGGTGTCCGGGTACCACACTACCCCTGCTTTCGCGTACTGCTGGTCTAAGTAGGCGGCTTCGCTGGCACTCATCGCAGGCTCACTGTTCTTAGTGCTACTGCTGCCACTGCTGCTGCTGCCCCTTTGACTACCACCATTGCTTTCGTCGTAATCGCCGCCTTGGTGGTCGTGGTGATCATTATTGTGCCAGGTCTCGTCTTCTCCTCCTTCGCCGAGCTCGTGCGCTCTTAAGCGCTTCGCAGCAGGAAGCGCGTAATCGTCAGGTTGCACAGAGGAAACCTGCGGCAGCAAATACAGAAAAGCACGAACAAGAAAAGAACTGCGTGAACAAAAGTCAGTAAAAAGAGTAGGTTAAAGGGGAAGGGAGGTGGAGACGTTCGATGTGGATTCAAAGCTAGCCATAATCTGTTTTCTTCGTGCGTTTTTTTCTCAGTGTTTCCTGCTCACCTCGACGACCCGCGATGACGACGACGGGGGCGCCACTTCGACTTGCCCGTGTTCCAACGCTGGTTGGCTCAGGGCATCTGCACCAGCATCTGCACTACCACCAGCACCAGTACCAGCACCACTACCAGTACCAGTACCAGCACCAATGTTAACACCACTGCTGCCATTCGAACTGGTGCCAGGCGCCAGCGCCACTCCCCGCATGCTGAGCATGTTTACCACTGCGTCAGCGTCGGCGCGCTCAGCCGCTTCCAGGGCCACGGGATTGGGGTCGTCGTAGGCCCACCGCACGTTGAGCACCTCCTGATGAAAGAACAAAAAGGTGGAAAAGGGAAGAGGAAAGGAGAGAGGGGGGAAAGCGGCGACGGTGAAATTCGTTGTGAGAAAGCGCACTGCACATGGCAGTAGGTAATAGGCAAGAATGACATCAGGCTCACAAGAGCAGTTTCAAGTACGCAAATGTAAGCGAATGACGTCACTTTCTCTGACTCCACCGTCATGCCCCTCCTTCACTCCTTTGAACGGATGCTTTGCCAACAAAAGCGATTCTTACTGAGCGCCGTCTACATTGTGTAAGAAGTGAACCTTCTAAAAAGTAAAAGAGAAACAGAAACATCCTAAAAAGTGTACTCACTTCATGCTCCAAAGTTTGGTTGGCCATGGCTTCCTTCGCAAACTCGGCGCCCGCGCGGGACCGGAACCGCACGAAAGCAATGCTCAGGCGGCTGATCAAGTTCACGTTCTCCACTTCCCCCCACTCCCCAAACCCCCGCCACAGGGCCGCTTCGCACGCCCGCGGGTCTGCGTACTTGCGGCACGCGATGGACCCTACAAACAGAGTGCGGCACGGCTTCAAGACGCTCCCCACGCCGTCCATGTCCTGGGAGAGGTTTCAAGAAAGAGCGGGCGCGTTTGTTTCTTCATTGATACTAGTGTGATTGGACATTCAGGGCGAAGGTTCCAGGTAGTTTGCAATTACTGCCATTTCTCTTTCTTTCTCTTTTCTTCGCCTCTTTCATCGTGTTTCCAACGAGTGCTCTTGAAATGCACGTTCACACCTGCCAACCTCTCTTGTATGCTCGCTTTCATTTTCCATTCTACACGCCTAATCTCCTTCACTCGATCAATCACTCTCCCATTCATCATATTTTTTTCCAGCCACACACACTTCACCAACCTCGCGGTGGTCCTTGTGGCGGTCGCGGCCGAACACGTCGTGCAGCTCGTCCCCCAGGAGTCTGGCCACGTCACTCCGCACCGGCACCCGGTGGTGAAACTGGCAGCTCGGCCCGTAAGCGCAATTGCCGCGCGCAAAGAACAAGCAAAAGAACTTGGCGTTGTTGCTGTGCTTGTCCGCCTTCGTGTAGCCCGCGTCGGTGGCAATCACGCAGCGCGCTTCCGCGAGGGCTCTCCCGCGGCCTCCCTTCCCGTCGTGGTCGCCCAAATACTTCCCGTACCAAATGTTGAATTCGCCTTGGAAGCATTTACAGAAGAGTCGTACACACATATGCGCATATGCAAGGGAAGGCACGCACGTAGTTAGAGCTGGGAAGTGAGTAACGTTCAATGGTGTTCAAGGGACATTTTTAAGACGTTCCACGTACCGATCAGTTGCAATTCCTTTGTCTACGTTTCTTTTTTACTTAATAGACTTTGAAATTCCTTGAGAGCTCATTTCTTTCTTTCACCTTGACCCTCCATCATGGACGTGGTGTGCATCTTGGCGTCAGCTTGTTTCCGAGCTGGGCGGTTCAAGTAGCCCTCGTTCGCTTCTTCGTACTGCGTCGCCGCCTGCGACCCTGCGGCGCCGCGGCCAAACCACCCTGTGGCGTGCGGCGCCGGGCCCATTTCTTCGGGGCGGTCCCAGGACGTGGCCTGGGTTTCGGTGTTGTAGTAGTAGAGCTGCTTGGAGGCCGGGTCCAAAACTTCGCGCCACGGGTTGGCGCGGCCGTTGACGATCAAGCCGTTGCCGCTGGCGCTGGCGTCGTCCAAGCACTTCGATTTGGGCGCGCGGCAGCGGTGGCAGCGGTCCCGGCGAGGGTAGTTGTCGGCTTGGCACTCGCCGCACTTCCAGTTCGTGGCGTACACCGTGTAAGAAGCGCCCAGTTCACCCGACACGGCTTGCACGGAGGAATAATAGCACGGTCAGTTCGAGTGCACAAGAACAACGTGTATATATATATGTATGGTTTTAGAAGTTCGATCAATATAGAATCCTAGAGTCTTCTGTAATACAAGCACGGGAACCTCAACAATTGAATTAGCCTCCGAGGCTAGCAAGACGTACCAACAGCCGTCAAGTTTCTGGAAGGACCGCGGTTTCCCCAGGCGTCGGCCATGACGCTCATTGCGGGCACGAATGGGCCAGGAGCATCGGATGCCATCGTTCTGACGTGCAATGAGTAGAACGCTCTCTAACCACCAGCCAGCTTCTCTTCCGTGTTCGGTAGCTCTACTGATTACCAGCAGTGAAAAATAGATTTACTGGTCAATCAGTAGCTAGACTGGCTAGTTAGACCACGGTTTACTATTTACCATTTACCAACCATGTGTTGCCGAAAATGTTTTGACGTGAACAGAAATCACACCAAGAGAACACATCTCTGAACATCCTCAGTTTAGTTCGTCTTCAGCGAAACAGCGAAAGAGCGAGACTACCAAGCAAGGATAGGAGCATAGGAGCATAGGAGACGACTACCTTCATGAGTGATAGCGGTGGTGTTTGATTAATGGTTCCATTTAAGTAGCTTCAGACAAGTAATATAATTTGCTCTTGACTTGCTTCAATCTTACTCGAGAAGGAGTGATTTAGTTGGCACGTGGACAAGCAGACCGTGTTCGTGAGTTGTAAGTTGCCTCAGAAACTCAGCAGCTGAAGGTAGCATTGTATCCCATCGTTGATAATCATGCGGCGTGTTCAAGTCCAGATAGACATGAGTGCACTAGCAACGGAGCGGCAAGGATCCTTAGCCACTTCGTCTTCTCCAGTGCTGTGCCTCACGATTCGGCTGACTGAATTATCCACCATTGCTGACATTTCGGTGCACCTACACCGAGAGAAGTTCATCCCGCTAGGTTTGCCCGTGCGATTATGGCTAGATAACTTCGAACTGATGGCAGCACAGCCCCTAGAGATGGTAGACAGTAGAGACGTTATCTTGGTCACTGCTTACAATGCACCCCTTCGACTACACCGGGGAGCTAGTGCTAGCACTGCGCGGGTCGTGGACGGGTTTCCGAAGATGCGCGTTGAGGTGAGCGAAGAGGTGCTGAAGCAGCGCGCTACACTCAGTCCTGGTTGCACATCTTTTTGCTCCTGGGTGGCGTTGCAGCCAGCATGGACGTACGTGGCCGATATTTCAGTACACTTGCATCGCATAGGCGTCATTGCGCCTGGAATTCCTGTTCGTCTATTTTGTGGAGGGTGTGAGCTTTTGGGACAAGAGTATCTTGCGAGTATGTCATCGAATAGCACGATTAGAGTTATCGCGGCAGTGAGCAAAGACCGAAGCTTGGCTTACTTGCCACACCGAAACCTTGCCAGTGAGTCCGGCATTGAAGGCAGTGCTGATATCCAAGTGCAAGCAGTAGACGTTTGTCTTGACAATGCCAACGGTGTATTAGGAGACGCTACAATCCAGAGGCCGACTGATGAACAAAAGACGGAGGGAAGTTTGGAAGCTAGCAGAGCCGCAGGTCTAATAGCAGCGACCCGCAACTCAAAGAAGCGACTCAGTGGAGCAGCACGGCGAAGCCGCGTGAAAGCAGCCAAACTCGATGCAGCTTCGCAGTCCCAACCCGAAGAAGCTGTTGACGCACAGAAAGCACCAGCAGCTGGTGCGAAAGCACACGTTGCTCAAAAAGTAGTAACTACTGCTGCATCATCGAAAAAATCTGCAGCTCCAATGAAAAAAGCACCAACCATACCAGCCACAACCCTTTCAGAGAAGGAAAAGGGTGATCATAGTCATTCGTCCAGTTCGACAGATAGTTCTAGCAGTTCGTCTGAGAGCGACAGCGATGACGACGATACCATGCCTGAAATCAAAAAAAGTACAGTGGCTAGTCCTAGTGACAATTCAAACAGACAGAATACGACTGAACAAGACAAAGAGAAAAAAGAGGAGCTTGAGTCGAACTCATCCTCAGGTTCGTCGTCAGACTCATCTTCTGACTCATCTTCTGACTCCTCGTCGAAATCTTCTTCGGACTCATCTTCTGAAGAGGAGGAAACCGAATCAGCCCCTGCTCAGAATGGTCATCTCACTGCACCTACCGGCATTTCAATGGAAAGCAATATTGACCCTAAGATGGGAAGACCTCGACACTTGCGATACTTGAGTGAAAAAGCAGCTGGGGTCGCGGATGGAGCTTCAAAGGAGTGGAAAAAGCCATACGAAGTGATTGCAGCTGTCGGCATGGCACCTGGAGAGAGTGATGCATCTGACTACACTTTGGTCCAAGACGATTTCAAGCCTTTGCCTGGCAATGTTATTGCGTATCAACTTATGTCGTTGAACGAAGAGACCTTTCAAGTTGAGCTCACGCCGTATAAGTACGCACACATTTATGACTTTGTGCCGGAATCGAATACTGTGAAGGCTGCGACTGCCTCTTCGCTGAATATTCTCAAGAAGAAAGTAAATTCAAAACGTCCGCCGAAAGAAAGCGAGATCCTCGAGGTTCAAAACATTGCAAATGTACGCCTCGTTGAGGGACCTTCAGGGGAAAAGAGCGCAGCGCTTTCGCCACTCGCGAAAGCGAAAAATTCCGATATAACTCTGGTTTCGGGGCCGAATGAGGGCGGAAAGGACTCAAACGTTACTCGTGCCACGAGTGTTAAGTCTTCTGACGCTGTGCCAATTGAAACGGCGTTTAATCCTCGAGCAGGAGATGTGGTCATCTTTCAGACTGTGGATCTTTGTCTCGAGACTTTTCAACCAGTTCAGTCAGACGACAAATTTGCTGTGGTGATCTCTTCAAATGACTCGGTTGCACGAATTCAAGTTTTTGCAACGCTGGAAGCCTTGAAGGCTAGAAATACTGGAAAGGGTACTGACGAAACAGAGATGGATTTTGGCCATTTCTTAAACGTTCGACTGATTTCAGGGCCGTCTCGTGACGAGCACGACGTACAACCAGCTGCGCTTGTCGAAGTGAAGGCGAAACCTCTATCAAGTCCTGGTGGGGATCTCTTAGAGCTGCTTGCCTTGAAGAAGAAACAGCTCAATGCCAAGAAATAAGATCAACTACCGGCTATCGACATCTTTCTAAGATAAGGTTCAGCTCCATTGTGCAACAAGCGTAACTTAGCATGGAGATGAAGTGCCATCCACGAACCCATTAATTAATGCCCAATTTTAATCATCACTTCCATGGCCGCCCGGGTATGTGCGCCTGTTTACTTCCTTATATTAAATTGGTGCTGCTTTCCTTTTTATTTCTACCTGTACCTGTTACCTGTTAGCCTCCTAATTCCGACCCCTCGAAGAGACATAATTCTTGAATTGAATTGGATAACACGGTTGAAAGCTTTGAGCGGCACAGAGCTGCTTTGCTCTTAATTGTAGTTGCGTAGATCCGTAGTATCATCGCAGGAGAAATCGGCATTGAGCAGTGAACAGTGGCGCAGTGGCCAGCGCTTCGCGCTATGATAATAAAGGATCCCCATGTTATCTGGCCCTACAAAGAAACTACGCCCAATTACGCCACTTATGTGGAATACGTTGATAATTCGTACTACTTTCTGTAGTATAACGACGTGCTTGTTGTACTGATGTACTTATTCCAGTCAGACTGTTTCTGGAAGTCCCATCAATACACAGCTTTGTGCTGTTGATGTTTCTTCGATATTCATTGACGTATTTAAATTATTTGGTTGACGTATCTTTGTAGGGCCCAGTTCACAATGATGAGAGAGAGCTTAAGTAGCTCAAATCTCAACATCTCAACAACTTCTTCTTAGCTTACGTAGCTGGACCTAAGAAGCAGTTTCAAAGCTCCAAGCCACTAGGCTCTCGAGTATTTTGCACATTATCCTTTTACCCAAGCTTCGAAAGTCCCTATTCTCTAGCCAGTTTACTTCATTTTAAGAAACAATAGACCAGAGCTTTCTGTTGGCGTCCATCTACGCCATGAAAATTCTTGAAGCAGTATAATATGCCGATAATGATCGTTCCCTCAATTAAAGTTTAGTTGCGACTCCGTAACTTGGAATTTATCGAAACCCTACATCCGAAAGTCTTGTGGCTGCGATTGAACGCAGCGTTTGTTACTATTGAAGGAAGCTAGTCGCTATTCATCGAATTCCGCGAAGATGGCACGACGATGGCAATCGCTTATTATTGTATCCCTACAAGCAATGATACGTGGAGCTGATGTAAACTGGGCTTCCTATCGACTTGGCGACATTGTGCGCGGTTTTGCTGTGCATCAAGCGAGGCATTACCATCACCAATTTCCTTCGTCAATTGCTTCGGAATATTTGCGACGCAAGAACCAGACTATGGACTTGCCTGTGCTTTGTGCGATAGCTCATGAGCGCGCAGCTGTAGCTGGCAAAGCTCCTTCAGACAACGATTTGGTTGTGCACATTCGGCTTGGGGATGTTGCACGACTTTCTGGTAGCGAAATGTGGGAGAATGGAGTTCGTGTTGGCAAAGCAATGCAAGAATACGTGAGGCCACGGGCGTATTATGAACACCTAACACTCCCACCTCCAAGTGCAGTATCCACAGTTATCTTGGTAGGCTCTGATATTCACAGAAGTCATGGCGATTTTTTAAACCAGACCGAACAGTTGCAAAATAGCGCCTCGTACAAAAATATTCTCCGCGAGTGGTTCGAGTCGAAAGGTTATGCAGTGCAAGAATATCACAATCGCCTTCCTGATGAGGACTTTGTACAGATGGCCACTGCGAAGATGTTCGTGTTCGGCGGTGGGGGGTTCAGTTTTATGGCTGGTTGGTGCGTCGAGAAGTGCGGAGGCAAGGTTTATGGATACGACGACATCCCCGGAGGAAAGTCCAGGAGACACGAATCCTCGAGCCAAGTGACCATTTGACGCCGTGAAGGAGCGAAACTTAGTGTGCTGTCAGAGAAGAAATGACGCGCAATCGGATAATGGACGTTACTGGAGCACCTGGTGCCCTTCAAGAGACGTCGTGCTGCCCATTTTTTACTCGTTTTCAAGCCAGAATTTGCCATCGTGTTGTCGTTGTTGGAACGAGCTGGATCTTCGAGGGCGTTGTCGAGGTCCTAAAGTAACTTTTGAAAACTGGCAATACCACGCACATCTGCTCGGTTGGTAGGCTTCTAGCTCGCACTTTATGGCTAGAATAGCTCTGTACGACTGCGTTATCTGCAGGACTTTTAAAGTACTGAACTGGGGGCTTCGGTTAAGGTTGGTATCTATGGAAAGCTTCTCCGGCCGTGTGGGTGATACAAGTGAGTTATGAAATGCCGCGAGCGTAGCATAAAATACAATGATTGCATTACAGCGAGTTCATTGGCTTATGTAGAAACAGAGCCTGATCGTGGTCATTCTTTAAACGAAAAGTTGCAAGCTTCGTCTCAAATGCGCTATTTGTAATACGTATATGCCCCTTGAAATATTTGAAATATCGTTCCTCTGTTCTGTTCGTTTGGCCGGTCTCTGTATGTGTGTGTAAATTATAGTGCTTTTAGTATACAGCCACCCATTCGAGTCGTCCCTTCCGAGTCTTAGCTGAACTTACACTTACACTGGTAGCTTCCTACTAGCAGATATCGAGTTCGGCTTCGGCTTCGTTTTTGCTCTTTGACTTTGACGTCTTTATGTGTTTATGCTTTATGCATAATTTATGCGCATTAACCATGATATGATATCACAGACGCACATAAGTACAAAAATGTCTTGGTTACTGGCCCCATGTGTCCCTTGGTTGCTTTTTCGAGGCCCGGGTGGGGGTCGAGTTGAAAGGCCGTTACTATAACAAGTAATTTTCTGTTTAAATCGCCCTCAAAAGTTCTATCCTGCTTCGTTCTCTTCTGTTCTCTGTTATTCATTTCCTCACACGCGCCAGTTTTCCGCGTCGTCGGTGTACGCTGCCAACGGATCAATGGTTAACACTTGCACGTTAATGCGGCCACGCTTGCGGAGCGGGTGCGATTTCAGTACATCTGCTGTTGCGGCTTGCTCCACATTGCCCTTTGCGGGTGCGCTCGTGCTTGCGCCGGTGCGCGTGAAAGCGTGGTTGTGAATCAGCCGCGCCATCACTTTCGACGCACGGCCTCGGTGGGTTAATCCTTCGTTGCCAATCAAGCACACGGTAGAGATGTGGGGCGGCGACGCCAGCGCTTCACAGGGTATCTCCCCCGTGAATTGATTGTTGTTGAGGTACAAGTGGCGCAGGGCTGCAAGGTTGCCCAAAGACTTTGGAAGTGTCCCTGTAAACTGGTTGTGGCCCAAGTGAAGGCGTTGCAAGCTGACCATGTTTCCCAGGGCGGAAGAGAGGGAACCAGTCAGCTTGTTCCCCCTCACACTCAAGCTCGTCAGACTGGTCAGCTCGAACAGCCCTCGAGGCAGGGCACCCGTCAGGCGGTTTTCTTGCAGGTACAGCCCGCGCAACGCCTGAAGCTTGGACAGGCCGTCCGGTAGCGGCCCACCCAAATCGTTGGCAGCCAGCACCAGCGTTTGCAAGCCCACTAAACCCCCAATCGCGTCCGGTAAAGGCCCTCTCAGGGCGTTGTGCCCCAGCCACAGTTCTTTCAAGTGTTGGCACTGCCACAGGCTGGACGGCAACACCCCTCCCAGCAAATTAGTGTGCAAGCTCAGCATCCACAGCGTGGACGGCAATTTGTTGGGCTGAAACAGGACCGACGGAATGTCCCCACAGAGCGCGTTGCTGGCCAAGTTCAAGCCTCTCAAGTTGGGCAAAGCTCCTAGTTCAAGGCCTGGCAGGGCGCCTGTGAGCTGGTTTTCAAACAGGTCAATGTAGGTCAAGCTCGGTATCAAACCAATGCCCGAAGGCAACTTCCCGCCAAACCCTAAACGGCTCAAGTCCAAGTGTCGCAGCGTGGTGGACTTTTGCAGCGGCGCGAGCAAGAGCTGCACGCCTGCTTGCGTCATGGGCACTTCAACGCGCACCCCCACCGCACCGTGCAAGGCCCACCCACACGCCGTGTACGCGGCTAAGCTGTTGAAACGGTCACGCCCCGTCCACCACTCTAACCCACTGGCGACTCCGCTGGTGGCCACTTTTCCGCCGCTGCTTTTGCTGCCCTGGTGGTGGTAGTCGCTGAGCACCAAAAGGCCAGTTTTGGGGTGAATTCTAGCTTCGTAGCCTGCGATGATGCTGTAAAGGAAAAGATGTTGCAGGACGCTTTCAGCAGGCAGGTGGCCGTGAAGGCTATGGCCGCTACTGCTGCTGCTGCTGTGACTCGAAGCCGCTGATGACGGCCGTTGCGCCCAGCCTTCTCGATCGCCAGTGTGGTCCAAGCTGTCGAATGGGTCTTTTCTGTCGTATGAAGCATCTATGTCACGACCCTGCTGGTGGTGAGGCGGGCTTGTGATCCCGAGCGCGGCGTTGGTGAGAGCAAGTGCCGCCCGAGCCGCAGCGGCATTCGCGGGGGTGCCCGCGGGGCTCGGGGCCACCGAACTGAGCGAAGACGACGTCGAGTCGATGCGGGCTCGCCCCTGCGGCTCGGTCTCGTCGCGGCCAAGCAAGCCAAAAGGGTCCAAGCATGTCGCTTCCTTCTCCAGCGAAGGGCTGCCGTACGCCATGCAGAGGGCTAAGCCGGAGAGCGCACTCCGAGTGTCCTGGTGGCGAACCGCCGTTTCAGCGCCGCAAGCGCTCCGCAACACGTGCAGCACGCCGTGCAAGCGGCAAGCATCTGCGAGCACCGAGTCGCTGCCCTGCAAGCGCTGCCGCCCGTCACTGCTCCCGCTGGCGCTACGGCTACTGCTGCTGCTGCTGCTGTCGAGGGCTGGCGGCGGCGGGGGCGGCGCATAGAGGGGGCGCAGCAAATTGGCTAAAGCTTTCGCAGCCACGGCTAACGGCGTCAAACCCAGGGCGTCTCGGGTCTCGAGCAAGGCCACTAATTTGGGGTCGCTGCACGCCCAGCGCGCCAAGGTGCTTGACCCGTGCAAAGCAATCGCGTGCATTACCGTCCCACCGAGCAGAGAGTTCCTTGACATCACGAAGGCGCCCAGGGCAGGGAACGGCTGCGGCTGGCCGCTGATGACGTGGTTGCTGTTGCGGCTATTACTACTGGAAGGCCCGCTGCGGGTTGTCGCACTGGCGTGCGCTGTGGATTTGCTGCTTGGTGGCGCAGCCGCGCTGCCATTCCTGCTTCTACCGCTACTCCTGCCGCTGCCCTCGTCGCTATTCTGGGGCCCAGGCCGCGTGTACATCGGCAGCGGAACGCAGAAACTACTGCCACCGCGGCGACCGGTGGACTTTCGAGCCTTGCTCTTGCTCTTTGAGGCGCCCTTGCTGCCTGCTTTGGGCTGCTGACCTGGGCTTCCAAGCGTACTGCTGCGGGAGGCTGGGAACAGGGTGGCATGCGACTCTGCTGAGAAGCGCACGTCCGCGAGCACTGGCGCGCCCCGCTTCGCAGCAGTCTGCACGGAGGCCTCAAGCTGCCGTGACCATTGCGCGTCCGAATCCTATGGGGGGGGGGAAATGCTGAGAAAATGCCGCAGTAGCAAGGACTGGCATATGATAAATAGTGCATGTACAGCATAAATTACGAATGGGCAAAAAAAACATGGAGAAACAATATCTCGAAGAAAAAAGTGGGCTTCAGGTGCTAGGTTCATGAGATATAATTCATCGAGAGTTGTCTACATTTTGAGTACTTCATCAAGCAATTCACATCATCTCTCGGTGATGGGTTATGTGTACCCCCACGCCGTTGCCTAAATCAAGAACTGCCAGCGTGGGATAATCCAAGCGTACCTTGATGGCCACTGCGGCACTCTTTTTCATGAACTCATCCCATGAACGAAGCGCAAGGAAAGCTGCAGCTGAGCGGTCTCTTTCATTGGCCTGTTAGCAAATAAAAGTAGTTCGCGGAGTGTAAGCAATGCATAGGTGCCGAGTTTCCTGAGTTGAGGTGGTACCTGAAAAGGCGCTTCAGACTCCTTAATGAGCTCTACGACCAGTTGCTCGTCCTGAAATATGCTGCCTATTGAAGCTCCTCCCTTCTTTGGAGATAAAGGCGCCTCCTGTTGCTGCGACCTACTTCCGTTGGCCCCCATCTTGAAAGATGGCCAGTTGTCCAATACCGGCACGACCTCCCAAACGAAGTTTTGGAAAACCCGAAAAAAATGAAACGCCCAAATATAATATTTTGAAGTCGTGATGTCGTGATTATGTGATGACAAGATCACAAGAAAGATCACAAGCAAGAGTATGACGACATCACGACAACTACTTATATTTAGTTCTGGCTGAGTTGTGCGAGCATTTGCTCAGAATAGTGACAGCGACGAGTCTAGTCTCGTCAGAACGTGGACCTACTAGTCTTGTGCTATGGTGCTTAGGTCTTTGACATCAGCGGTGAATGCTCGGCGCTTCTTTGCTGGTGCTCGATTGACAGGCTACCCAGGAAGCATACACTCACATCGCCCTGCTCCTCGTCACCTACACGATAAAGTCCTCTGCAATGGCCTATGGGCACTACATCGGCCAGTCGAACCGAAAGGTTCAGCATCGACTACGGTCTCTGGAAGGGCTTTGCTGGCACTAGCTGCGGCTACAGCAGGAGGAGTAGCGGTGGCGCATGCGGATAGTAGCCATGGCGACGAGGACGGAAATGCTTCTGCTCCAGGAGCAAGCTCCAGCAACCACCAGCCGCCACGGAAAGGCCTCTCGATGAACGAAGCACGGAGTTTCATGGCCAACGCACTCGGCGAAGCGCGTCAAAAGCACTGCGGGCGCGCGCCTGTGGGCTCGATGAGGTGCCCCGCCGTGCGGCTTGAAGCAGATCCGAACAACAGCGTTGGGTTGCCAGAACAAGCCCCGCCATCACCACCAACGGGTAGCGGTGGTGATAAAAGCAGCGATGCTCTGCCCAGGTCCATTACATCGCCGTCCGTGCGCACTGCGTCCTTTGCTTTACCGCCTCGTACCGACGGCTTCCGTGTCCTTTCAGCGCTGGCCGTAGCCATGAACTCTCCTCTAGCACTGTCGTTTCCGGCGCCGCCACTGCCTGGCGAGGCAGGCAGCAACACCACCGCCGGTGGTGGAGAAGACAAACCTGTGCTTACCCTTCAATTGCCCGGTAACAGCACCGCTTCCCTGTGGGGCCCTGGCGTGCGGGGTTCGGGGGTTCTGTCGGTGGCCAGCGACGCTGGCTTGGGCGAGCAAGAGTTGGGCGCGGTGGCCGCCGCCTACGCCGCGGCCGTGGCGTCCGCGAACGCCGCCATGGGGCCGTCGACCTTCCAGATTAGCCCTCGATCAGGCCACATGTCGCGCGGCGCTCAGACTAGTGGGAACAGTCTCTTTGGCGGTGGGCAGAGCAACGGTGGACGCCTGGACGCATCGGACTCCCCCCAGAAAGGGCAGCCAATGAGCGAAAGTGAAGCCATGGCGGCGCTCGAGGTGAGTGCTACTGGAACAACTTTACGGAAAACTTCCAGGTATTGGAATTATGGGAAAGAGAGGGAGAGGACGCAGCCACTTCAGCACTTTGAATTGTTTCCAAAACTTAGTTTACAATGTTGTTGGATTTTTGCTTGAATCCATACTTGTATCTCCGACCTAGATGCACGAAGATGTCTGTTCTCAACTATTACTTGACTTCATTGAATCACCTAAACGACTTCCAATTATTACAATGCTAATCAATTCATGTCAACTCTCCCTTTTCCAGGGGCTGGGCCTGGAAGTGTTCGTGCCGGGCGAAGGCGCCGACGCGCTGAGCTGGGACGACTTGGCGGGGGCCGAGAGCTTGAAGGACGAAATCGAGGGCACGGTGGTGCTCGCCCTGCAGGTGCGCGAAGCTTTCTATGTACCTTTTTGAAGTGCTTTTCTGTTAGATTAGGTTTGGTTTTATGTTTTGCCTCGATGGGTTGACTGAGATTGGTCGTAAGAAGCTGGTTCTTAAGTTTTCCTTTTTTCACTCAAATATTCCACTCCGCCCATTCTTTCACTTGCCCCCCCCCTTTTAAAAGGATGGCGAGGCGTTCGACGCCGTGGCCCGCTTGACCCGCGCCCGCTTCGAGTCCAACCGCCCGCGCGCCGTGCTCTTTGAGGGCCCCCCGGGCACGGGGAAAACCTTGACGGCGCGAATCTTGGCGGCGAAGTGCGGGCGCCCCCTGGTGCAGCTCAAGGCCGAGCGGGTGCTGAGCAAGTGGTACGGCGAGTCGACCAAGCTCATGGCGCAGGTACTCCTTGCTTGCTTGCTTGCTAGTTGGGGTGGAGACTATACATGCAATGGCTAGCTCCTTTTTTTTGTCCTCCTTTGATGCATGTAGTTGTGTGAGTATCTCGCTTTGCATCTCGCACACCCGAGTGCACGGTGGGTGCTGGGTGTGTGCTTTTAGTGCATGTGTTTTTTGCCACTCGCCATTGCCACCATTCCAGTGTTCTTCCTACTTTGACATCATCTTCTTCTCTCATTCCCCTTCCAAGGTCTTTGACGCAGTCGAAGCTCTCGGCGCGGTGCTGTTCATCGACGAAGTCGATGCCCTCGCGGGGTCTCGCGGGAGCAGCAGCAGCAGCGGCGGCGGCGGAAGCAGCGGGCACGGCGGCGGGGATCCCGGCGGCGGCGGGAGCAGCGACATGCACGAGGCCACGCGCCGGCTCTTGTCGGTGATTTTGCAGCGGGTGGACGGGTTAGAGGGCCCCTCCAAAGCGACCTTGGTCTGCGCCACGAACCGCCGGCAAGACTTGGACCCGGCGTTGCTGAGCCGCTTCGACTTGACCCTCAATTTCGGGCTGCCCAACGCCAAGGTGTGTCAAATGTGGCACGCATTATTAGCTTGTTCTTAATTGTTGACGAGTTCGAGGAAGAAACGCATGAACCAATCTTCCTTGCTCTGTCTGTCTCTCCTGTTTTAGCTTGACCTTCTCTTTCTATACAGTATACGTACATATTGAATTGATTTTCATTGAACGTCGTCCTTTTCATACCAACTAGGCAAGGCGCGCCGTCGTCCAGCGCTACGCCAAACAGTTGAGCGAAGCGGAGACGCAGGCGTTGGCGGAGGCCAGCAGTGGCCTCAGCTGCCGCGACCTGAAGGAAGTCTGCGAACACGCGGAGAGGCGCTGGGTGGCCAAGGTGAGAAGCATTCGTCTGTTGGTCTATTGGCAGGCGCAGTGTGTTGTTATGCACGTTTTCCTTCCCAATTATTCTAGTCTTCTAGCTTAAGAAGGTTCTGGAGGTGCTTTTTGCTCGTTCGTCTTTTTTCAAAACCCTATCTTTGTCCTATTGTTGGGTCTGTTTTGATCTTCTCTTTTGTATTTGTGTGCATGCGCGCACCTGGGATCGGACACTAGATTATTCGCAAGCAAGTGCCGGCATCTCAAGCTACACCGCCGGTCGAAGAATACCTCGCGTGCGTGCAGCACCGGACCACTCGAGGCCTGGGCTCTGCAGACGAGCCCTCTTCTGTGCACCAGCTTTAGATTTTTGGTTCTTTTATTTTTCATTAGGGCGCTCAGTTCATGGACATGTTTCTATTGGTTTCTGAGTTTGCGTAAATACTGAAATAACCAGGGAAGCTGGTATGAATAGAAAGTTGAAGCATTCGAGTTGTGCGATTTCTGCGAGGCAGTTGTAAATGATAGAACCAAGAAAAAAGGAAGCGCCAAATTGGAATATTTTCCGAACGCAATATCCAGTAAACAGAATTTCTGAAATTCAGTTTTTTGCGTCTTACAACCCCAAGTGAGCTCCACGTAGAGCGGTGGTATCGAATGAGCCTATTTGCCTAGTACATATGCTAATAATCTATGTGATCTGGCGCGTGAGCGCGCGATATACATCCCAAGGAAGCGAATAGAATGGAATCGCAATTACATTTGAGTGTCGTATTTCGAATGAGGAAGATGACTCGGAGCTGGAAATGCGTGCAGCAGAGGAATTCTGAGTTCTCCAAATGGTCAGACACGAGTGACTCCACTGAAACTCTGGAGACGGAGAGGCAACATCAGACGCGCTTGGTGCATTACTAAGGTCGTAGTGAAGCCGTGTATGAACTGCACATGAAGTGTAGTTAGAGTTGAAAGCTT
>Ga0307931_1000779_pt1 | contig 20945 bp, 7 predicted proteins | sample OrgLakmetageno47_FD_201816 | JGI IMG/M metagenome (GOLD analysis project Ga0307931, IMG submission 201816) | Saline water microbial communities from Organic Lake, Antarctica - #47 | ecosystem: Environmental > Aquatic > Non-marine Saline and Alkaline > Saline | place: Antarctica: Organic Lake...
GAGGAATTTGGCCAATGCCCCTCTCCCTCCTGAATCATTCCGCACTTGCTTTGTTTGCGCAACGCACGCGCATTCCCACTTCTGCCCGCAGCATTGGCTTCTGTGTCATTTGGGTTTGTATTAGTTCAAATGTTGAACAGTTTCCACTTTAGAAGGGGGTGGAAGTATTATGCTTCCTGCCCTCTACACACTATCCTCTTTACGATTTTGACTTGCGCGCAACGCACGCGCATTCCCACTTCTGCCCGCAGCATTGGCTTCTGTGTCATTTGGGTTTGTATTAGTTCGAGTTCAAATGTTGTACTGACCGTTTATTTCCAAAAATGGGCGAATGCCGGGAGGTGCTGGGCGGCGGACCAGCACCTCCTTCGAAGCTATAAACGCTTCGAGTGCAACCGGGATCTCAAACTTAGTGAGGTGAGGTGTTTGGAGTATCGCCGGTCGTTTACGACCCGTCGTGCAATTTTCATCTCTTCACCACGTTCGAGGCGTCAATTCTTGACGCAGCATCCACCGCACGGGCTTGTAGTCGCGTCGCCTTGAAGTGTAACGCGGCACGCCATTCCGCTAACACGTTTAAATTAACCCCGTACATGAGTCTTTGTCTGTGAGTGGTTGTCCAGGATGATTTCGAGGGCAGTATGGACTGCAAACTCCGATGGAACTCTGACACCGGAGCTCATGGCTGTGAATCCAGAATCGCATTGTGGGACTTCAAAAGTGGCGACAATATCCCACGGTCCGTCTGTGAGACACAGCCATGCACGGTGGGCATCAGGGGAGGGAGCGGATTCCTAGGAACTTCGGGCCACCGACAGATGATGAACCCTTCTATCATGAATTTACAGCACCGCTTGGTACTTGAATTATCCGTGGGATTCTCGTTTGATCAAAGGCAGGCACAATGGAGGATTGATTTATTTTGGCAGCAGCTACAAGCATTGTCAGTACTACCTCACCGATCACTAGCGCGGAACCTGCACTCTTCGGGGTATACGCAGCCGGCTTGCTTTCAAGGTGGAGGGCCTTGCGAGGGTTTCGATAAACGCTGGAGGACGACCACGACTAGCGACCGGGGCGTTTGATGAATGATATATGGGTTTAGCTCTTTGATAGGGAGGGGCCGCTAGCTAGGCCACAAGCGGCCCGCTTGCGTGTTATTGTTTATATTTTTGAGGGGGGGAGGGACTTCTCTATTCACTGCCACTCCGCGAACGAGGAAGGAGTTCCTGTCCCATTTTGTCCTCTGCCGAGTGGACCTCGTGTTCCGCATGTCACGAGCTTCTTTGCTCGCGCGCCTTCCTCTTTATTGTTCTGCGGAGTGTTCAACACCCACAGTTACCTCGCTTTTTGCAAATTTTCCGAGGAATTTGGCCAATGCCCCTCTCCCTCCTGAGTCATTCCGCACTTGCTTTGTTTGCGCAACGCACGCGCATTCCCACTTCTGCCCGCAGCATTGGCTTCTGTGTCATTTGGGTTTGTATTAGTTCGAGTTTGATTTCGTGGGCCGCTCGCGTGGCCGGTTCCGACTTCAAGGAGACCACGCTATGTACTCGAGGATATCTGCCGTTTCGCTTGTCCCTGTGGCACGACTGTAGTTTTGACGCAGGCCCTGTAGCACTCTCCCTTGCCTTCGACGAGGGCTAGGAAGCCATCGGCCGGAAGCTAGCTTCTGAGAGTTACACTACAGGGTGTGGTCGTTACACACCCATAACACCTGATCACCCTTGGTGGAAGAAGCGACGACAACTAAGCTTACTGCAAAGAAGTAGTGTTCATATGCTTTGTTCCAATGGAAGAAAAAATATGTTCAATAAGCGTGTTGACAGCGCCACCGAACCTCTGAAAAAGGGTATCCTGGCTTTGACCAAGTAAGAAATGTGGGCTCCTGGGCTGCTTCGTATGAGTGCTAGATCTTGGGGAGTTGCGTCCACGATCCGTTGCGCGGCGCTCTCTCTTCTCGCACCCTTTGGTGGTCGAGTTGGCGTCGAGAGCTTGGTGTCCCCGCCACCCTACACCGGCGTTGGCAACACCTCGCCCCGCGTGCTGCCACATTCGTCAATGCACTTTCAAGTCGCCTTTCGGTTCTCAAAGCTGAGTGCCTCTTTTGAATCGCATGACGCTAGTGGCAATTCAGAGGAAGATGGCTCGCTCTTGGAGCCCACTGAAGTCACGGAAGGCGTAACACTGAACCTAGACTGGGAAGATGCAACAGCATTGCTGGAAGCTCTTCGAGCTGGCGGTGACATCAAAGATTTCGGGTCGTCCACTGAAGAGAGCCTCGCCTGGAGTACCCTCGAGGAAAATGATGACGATTTCAGTGGCAGTGACGCCGAACTGGAGGCTCAAGCATGGGAGATGTGGGCAACTAAGCAATGCCAAGTGCCTCCGCTGCCTTCCTGGACGACCACCACCGTGGCAGAGAATGATGCACCTAGCTCCAGCCCAGCCAGTGTGGCCGCGGCAGTGCAGGTCGCTGGCGTAGCTAGGGTGGATGGGGTGCTCTCAGCGGCTACTGCTTCTGCGCTCCGAGAGTTTGTGCTGACAGAGCTTAACCGTTTAACCCCGCAAACTTTTTCGGAACCCAGCGAGACTAGGGGACAAGAACTCGACGAAGACAATTCCTCTGATGGCTCCTTTTCAGCAGTGCTCTCTCCAATCAATCGCCGAGACGCGACACCTGACGCTGCTCCTACCACTACCCGCTGGGACTTCCGCTTGCCGTTGACTCCACTCGTGCAGCAGGCGCTTCAGGAAGTCTTTGGACCGCAGCCGCCGCCTTCAGTGGCCGCTGCACAAGGCAAGCTTACTGAGCGTGCTCAAGGCGAGGATCTCGGGGCAGCTGTCGAAACACTCTGCGAAAGTGGGAGCATCCGTGGGGGTAACGGCGAAAGCAGCAGCAACACCCGCGGCCAAGATCGCCAAAATGAAAAACGCCGCGCTCGTCCACGCAGCAGCAAAAGTAGCAGGAGCAGCAGCGGTGATAACGGTGGCGGCGGCGGCGGCTTTGGGCGTGCGCCTAAAAATGATGCTCTCAACAAGGGACCTTTGGATGAAGTTGGTAGCACGACAGCCCTGCTAGGAGCAGACGCTGAGCTGTGGGAGCTGGCCGCCGTGGTGTCGGCACCAGGCGCCGCCCCTCAAGTCGTGCACAGCGACACCGTCGTGGAGAGCGGCCGATCCAGGGGCAGCAGCCCCTCGCCGCCTTGCCTTTTCACCTGCTTCGTCGCGCTGCAAGACGTGCCTTCGGACCTCGGCCCCACGCGGTTCTTTCCCGGCACGCACTTGCCAGAGTCCGGCGCGCATGCGGCGTTAGAGGACAAGCCTTTGGAGTTGTTGAAAGGCACGCCAGCGTTCGACGCGGAGCTTCCGTGCGGCAGCTGCACCCTGTATGATGGCCGGCTGCTGCACGCGGGGGGCGCCAACTCAGCGATTCCACCAACGCACGACTACAGCAGGTCCTTGAGCAGTAACGCCAAAACTGTGTGCGAAGAAAAGGCCATGCCAGCTAGCGAGGCTGCAAGCAACGACGGGTACCGGGTGTTGTTTTACGCCACCTTCAAAGTGGCCGACGCTGATGCATCCCTCGCTGCTAATGAAGCAGCACACTCCATTCGCCCCGATCTCGCTGGGCGCTTCACGCTCGCGCATTGCCGTGGCGACCGGCCTTGGCCTGTCACAAAAGGAGGGACCCGCAGCAGCAGCTCTGGCAGCTCTAGCAGCAAGCTGTCCAAGGGTCTCTCAGTGCGCGGTGGCGGTGGCGTTCGCTGGCACAGCAGCAGTAGCAGCTCAAGTAGCAGCAGCTCCAGTGGCAGTACTAGCGCTGGCTCTGGTCAGTGCAGTCGAAACGGCGTCGACGCCGGAAAGACCGGGAGCTTTTCTTCGGCGGGCGCATTTGTAGTGCCAGCTGGCTACGACTACACCCAATCCACTGAAGCCAACTACTGCACACCCACTCCTACTGCTAGCAGCAAAAGCAACAGTGGTAGTGGTAGTGGTGACAACGATGCAAGGCTGCAGCAGTTTACGGCGCCGTTTGCCGACCTTCGGGCCACGTTGGACTACAGCTACCACGGGCACTGGAGCTTGGAGCGGCAAGCAGTGCAGGATACGATTGTGCAACATTTCTTAAACGCAGCGACGCCTTGGAATGATGCTAACAGCAACAGGAAGGAAGGTTCAAGTGTACAAGATGAAGGCGAATTATCCGAATTATCCGAATTATCCGAAATATTCGAATTGCAGGAAGCAAGCTCTAGCACTTGCACTCGCAACGGCACCAGTACCACTAGCAGCACAAACAATAGCAGCAACCGTTGGCTAGTGATGACGGCGGGGGCGATGGGGGCGGGCAAAACGCGCTGCATGCGGTGGCTCACTCGCCACGGGTGGTTCCCCCAAGAAGGGGTGCTCCGCGTCGACCCGGACCTCATTCGCCACCAGTTGCCGGAAACCGCGGGTTACCAAGCCCGCGACGCCGACACTTCCGGGGCCATGACTCAGAAAGAAGCGGGCTTGATTCAAGAGCTCCTCACCCACGCAGGCTTGGCCGCGGAAAGCTCAGTGCGTTGCGTGCTGGTGGACGGGTCCCTGCGGCACCAGGCCTGGAACACGTCGCTGTTGGCGCGCGTGCGGCGCGAGCACCCCGAAGTGCAAGTTGCCCTGCTCCACGTGGTGGCCCCCGAAGCCACCGTGCTTTTGCGGGCCCATCGGCGCGCCATGGCAACCGGCCGCGTGGTGCCTCCGCATTTGCTGCAGAAATCGCTCCTGGAAGTGCCCCTTGCCGTGGCTGCCCTCGTAGAGCAAGTCGACTTTGCGGTGGCGATTGACACGTCTGGGCCAGAGCCTCAGCTTCTGCCGTCGCCTTACAGCGGCTTAAATACATCTACTGCGGCACCTGTGTTACCCGGTGAGATCGAGCTCCGAGGTGGGGTCATTAGCCCCAGCGGCAGTAAGAGCGGTCATGGGGATAGCGTGCAGACATGGGAAGCTTTTGCTGCGCGCTGGTGTGCGAGCAAAAGGAGCTCAGAGAACGGCCTCGTTGATTTAGAACGATAATGATGGCGATTGTGGTGTTGGTAACAGGGACACTCAGGAGAAGACCATAGTAGGGAGTAGGGACTCCTTGCTCGTGCATTGGGGTTGAGTTCAGTACTTCTAGATTAGATTAGATTGGATTGTACACCCCAATTGCACGGAGAATATCAACAACAAATAGCACAAGGCAGTGTATTAATAAAACCTTCAGAACAAGTCCGACTGAGCTAAGTTCTGGGCTGAGTACCCTATATGCAATAGGCTTACCTATATTTTATATATCAGCACAATTCAATTCCCTTACTGCCCCCCTTCAAAGAAATTTGGCGCTTTTTACCTAGTCTAGTTATTGTCCTCGTCGCGGGGAAGTGTAAGCTACAAGCAAGGTAACTAAGTTCATTTTGAATTGGGTTCTACTTCGAACAAATTCCCTATAACCAGTTACGGCAAATTTGGACCCTAGTATTCCAGCGTTCCAGCCCTTTGATTAGTCATCCCAGTGCTTTCGACGGAATTCATCATTGGCAAGACCTAAGAAGTGCGCTACTTTCGCACCTTCGTGGCAGTCCTCAGTTGCTGCTCTCCACAGTCCCCAAAACGTGGGCTTGTCGAGGCCGTGTGCATGACAAGAACCACCGCACAGTTCGATGAATTGGCCCAAATCGGCAGCACGAGCCCTTGCGACCACTACTTCAGAGCCCACTTGCTGCCACTTGGCCATCTTTTGGCGTACACGCTTGCGGTACACCGCCATCCGCAGGCGCACCGCTACCTCTCGTAAGACTTCTCCACTGTTCCGTACGTCCGGTAAAGGCGATTTTAGCAAGCCGCCCGGAGCATAATTCCCAACTTCAGTGTCATCATCCATGGTGCCACTCTTGGAGTCGACGTTACGAGGCTCACTTCGTCGATGCTGCGCGGACGCGCAATGAAGTAAAGCTTGAGCCGCCATGGCTGCACGCGCACTTATACGGCTAGGGAACTGATTTGCTTTCTCAGCAGTAGCCACTGCTTTTGCAATAGCATCTGTACTATTGTTGCTCGCGATCTGAGCCTTCGCCACGGCGGAACGAAACTGCATGGAACGCTCAAATGGACCGCTCTCATTAAGTTTGGATGCAGGATTGCTGTTGTTTGCATCAAGGCAGAGAAGAGCATCAAGAAGGGCAGACGGGCCAAGGGCAAGCGGACTCAGCATTGGATCTGCAAGGTAGTCAATCACGTCAGCATAGGCTCCAGAATGACCGACCTCCATGTCCTGTGCTAGGCGAAGCCACCCTCCACCCCGACGCTTTAGTGCAGCTCGCAGCGCTACGGCAAACGCGACAACTCCCAAGCGCGGCGCGCAAGCACTCTCAACAAAGGCGCAGAAGTCGAACGTACTGTGGCCAGCATCACCGCAGCCACCTTCTTTGCTGCTTGCGCCTGTGGCATTTCGTTCAATCCTTCTGCTACGAGTTCTTTGAAGGGTATAGGTTGCATCGCAGGCATCGCGCACTAAGCGCTCGGGCGGTTCAGCAGTTGCCACATCCTGACAGACCGGAGCACTTTTGGGCGTCACACCCAAGAAGCCAGCCACGACGATTTCTCCTGCTGACATTATGTCAAACCCAGAACACGAGTCCGCGTTTTCTGGAGAAGTAGCACATGCCACGATTGGAGTGACTGATGCTTCTGTGGACGCCGCTGATGTTGTCGGCATAGAGTTATTTGCTGCTGACGAACTCGTACTGTTGCGATTTCCAGAGGCTCGGAGATAGTCCCGGGCCGCTCTCGCGCATGCTTCGTTCAGTAGTGTCAGAAGTGCTGGCGCTGAAAATGCAGAAGTCATATCTAAAGCGTCTTCTACAGCTGTGCACTCGCTACCGTCTTTGCTATCGCCATTGATGTTGCGGTCATCAACTGGGCCAATACCATCAGAGATGCAGACTAGAGCCAAAGCGAGCTGTATTGGGTGATCAACACCGTCCACAGGGGTAACTGACTCATCCCAAGCGCAAAGCTTCGCGACAAGAGTGCGCGCATACCGCAAGCCCATCACTTGACGCGCTGAGTATGCTACACGGAGTGCAGCATCGAGGTGGGCACGGGTCGGAGTACCGCACTCAAATGGGCTAGCATCTGCGGGATGAGTTGAGGATAACAGGCCGCCCATTTCTTCGGCACCTGCCCAAGCAGTCTTGGGCACTGTCCCATCCCACATGGGCCATGCATTCAGTTCCTCTGCAAACCAGTGGCATCGTGGGCACGAGTTATCCACCTTGGCGTGCTGCCCAACGCCCTCACCGTGGTGTGCTGATAAATCACTACATGCCATATGAGTAATAGGACCAAAGTTGCATTGCGCACACTGATGAGCCCGACCCAGAAAATTGCGCCGCAATTGCGCTTCGAAGTCTTTCTGGGCGAGTTCACCGGATGCTGAACGAGAGCTGCTGCCACTGACACCATGGCGGTGCTTATGTGCAGGCCGTCCGACGCAGAGGCTTGCCATGGCGTGCGCGTGTAGTGCGACCCGCATTGTATTTCCAGTGTACATGTTTAAGTCGCGACATAGCGTGACCGAAGTCCACGCTTGTCCCAGAAGCACAGAGTTCGCTGCGATGCGGGATGCTTGTGGACTACATGGGTCTACAAGTACAAGGGCATCAACTACAGCGAGACCTCCTTCGGGGGGTACCACCGGCTGTTCCAACTTAAGGGCATAGCATAAACTTGCTGTGTCCACTAGGGAGGTTCGGCACCGATGCACTACCATGGCGTACGGATCCATTTGAGTAGCTGCACGCCTCTCTACATCACAAGGCATTGCAAGCGCGCCTATGAACATAAGTACTTCCCATTCCCCGCCACGGCATACATCTGCTGCCATAGGGCCAGCATTGACCCACTCACGAAGATGTTCTCGGGCAGTCAGAAGTGACAGGTACGAGGAGCGGTTGCAACTTCCCTGGCCATTTGAAGCTAGTTCCAGCTCATTGGATAGGAAGTCATCCAAACACAAATCAAGCTCTCCACCATCCAAAATCTTTCCTGCTTTCACACTAAGACCTTGAGTGGCTTCGAGGGAGCATTTCCCCTCTAAAATATTAACAACTTCACGTCGCGCCGCTATCTCTTCGGAGTCAGCAGAGTTACGCTCACCCCATTTAATAAACTGCACAATTAGTCTCGCTCTCGCATCTGGATCAGGGGCAATTCTTGAGCTCAGCTTGTTGCCGTCGTCAGAGCCAGCAAATCCACCGGCGCGTGTAGCGAGGACCACACGCTTACAGAGGTCATTACGTAGCGCATTGCGCATCTGGCAGGCAATACATTCAAGCTCTGTCGTTATCAATTCGTGCAATTCACCTTGCCCACGCAACTTTGCGTTTCGTGCGAGTGCTTTAGCAGCAAGTTTTGACTGTGAACCGTTGAGAAATGCCGCTTGTGCGGAACTGCTCGTTGAATTGAAGGCTAGAATAGAAGCAAGATTATTTTTTAATTCCTTCAGTCCTTGAAGGTTCGACTTCAGAGCTTTATGCTGTGCAATGCGCCCTTCTGGAGTGGCTCGAGCAAGATTAAACAAAGCCTTCTCACCGCCTTGTCCCTTATATTTTTCCATCAAGTGTCGCTCAAAAAAATCAATTAAAACTTTGATACGTTGCAAGCTTGCATGCTCCTTTTTCGTAGGGGCCTCGAGTGAGACAACTCGAGCAATACGCGCCCGTTCAGTTAGAATTGCCAACGCAGACGCAACAAAGTTTTCGTCAAAGGCTCCAGCTTCGTCACTTGCCTCTACAGATCTATACACAGTACTGCCACCGACAAGCGTAATCTTCAGGGCTATGAGTCGAGTTTGCCCAACACAAATGAAAGAAGCCTCTGTTTCTTCTGTGCAATACACAGGGGCATGCTTCACTGGTGATGAGCTGACATCTCCAAGGATGCCTTCTTTTTCATCGCCCTCCATAGTGTCTGCTGATGTCGGCTCATCGGGAGCAAAGAGGGGCTCGACCTGAACAACGCATCCTCTAGTCTTCTCAATGCCACTTTTCATCTCTGTTAGAACATTCATCATGTCCTGTGCCGTCTGAGCAAAGTAAATGGGTGAAATTGTTTGTAGGTTTACAGTTTCCAATTTTGATTTCAGCAGCATGCCCATTGCAGTACTTGAGGAGTCAGATATTCCAATGACAACAACGCTCAGCTTCAGTGCAGGGCATACCTTCCTCAAAGCACGTGACATTTTAGAAATTGTTGTCGAATTTGGAGGGATCCCGACGTTGTGAATTCCATCGGTGAGTAAGATAAGAATGTGGTGAACCCCCAAGTTTTCTTTGCTGAGTTCAGCGGCACGAATTGCTTCCAGAGAATTCGATATTCCCGCTGTTATATTCGTCTGCGAATACAAGATTGAAGGAGCAGATAAATTTGAGCCCACAGATTCTTCAGTATTTACTTACCTTTTTCATTATGATGAGACTTGCCTGTCCTTGACGTGGCAATGGTGCCGCTCGCATTTCCATTGGTTTTGTAAAGTTCGTGCCAATAGTTTTCGCTTCACCAGCGAAAGCGACGAGGCTGCAAGGACCTGTAGCCAATGACACTAATTCAGAAAAACAAACCCGAGCATCTTCTGCCTGCCGACCCATAGAAGCACTATTGTCGAGCACAAAGTGGAATCTTATCTCGGAACGTTCGGCAGGGATGTTGTTCACTTTAAGCCCGACAACGAAGGTGTTCAAGTTCAGGTGAACACAACGAGCTTCGCCGATGCTGCCAACAGCGCTTTCATCATCATTTGAAGAAGCCTGCAGAGAGTTAGCGGACGTTTTTCTTTACGGGATTGCAATGGCGGAGAATTCAAAGTACACTGTACTGTAGTTCCAGGGATTGACAAACGCATTCGCGGAACAGTCAATGACACGCACAGTTCCAAAATATGTCTTAAATCTAGAGCACGCACCATGGACTTTTGATTATTGTAGGCGAACACACTAGCACTGGTAATTGATATACGTGAATTCCTTAGTCTGTAGTACTGTACTCTTCTGCAGCTGCAGATGATACTACTTAGTAAATAACAAGTGCGGTGTACCCGAGCTAAAGCACCGGGAAGTTCGCCGTAGTTCACTGTTGCACAGTAGGTGGGTTTTCTAAGCGCCTTGATTCGTATGCTACTTGTTGTGCCCACCCTAGGCCCTCGTCCTTGCTGTGCCCGTGGTACTCCTTCCTGTTGCTGTGCAACTGTGGGACACATGAACGATAGTTCCAGGGAGGGCTCGGAACCTGCACAGAAAGGTCCGAGAGTGTAAGATAGATCAGATGTCTTCCGCAAGAAAGACTTTCCCGGAGATACGGGAACCTCCAGAACTTACGGTCTTATTTTACTACTGTAGCTAGCTTGCTTATGAATCCGTTGTTGTTTTGCCTAAAGAAGAATTTTTTGTCATGCGTAGCCTGCCTGCCTGCAAAAGCTACAAGTACAGGTAGTTTCGGATAATAAGGAGGGCAAAATTTGCTCTTATAGCTCAGTCCCTTAGCGTTTTTGGTACTGCAGTACAAGAAGGAAATCGATTTCTAACAGGTGGAAGTACCGGATTTGAATAACCACTTTCTTCAGAAAGAGGTCTGACTAGCTCAAGATAAATACTGGTTCTCTAAGTATAATATAAGGATAATCGCGTAAGTAAACTGGAGAGAGAGAATTAAACTACTAACAAACAGACAAGCCAAGTAAGCGGCGCGCTGTCTCCATGGGCACGATAATAATTCTGTGTGAGCTGATTTAGCGAAGAATCGGGTTGTAGAGTTGTTCACCAGGAACAAATTAAGGATTGGGCTAATGCCCCGTATGTGCCTTGCGCTGTTCGTACGAATGTAGTACACCACTGAAGGTACCCATCGACTGTTCTTAACGTGAGAACCTCTTATCACCCGAAACTACCTGTAGTCTACGTACAGTAAAAGCCAAAGCTTGTAATGAGCTTGGCTAGAAGCTACTTATAGCAATAGAATGAGCGTACTAGTGCATCGATGCTATAATGATGAAGCCTCCAAGAATACCTGAATCGGTCTGAGGAAGGTTCAAGCATCAGTGCTCAGAATGAAGGCTCATAAAGCCATTTATAGGCTCTCATCGAGCATTTCGACGCAACTTAATTGTCGTTACTTCCCACGCATCTATGTTATCTATGATGGAACCGTTTGCGACTGAAGAGTTAATTGAATGATAATTTTCTTTCTCTTCGCGCTGAACTATTCAATGGGCAAGAAAGTCGCTCTTGCTCTCATGCAAGGCTTTCGCGCTATAGAGCATCCTAACGTATGAAGCAACCGAAAGTTGTGATTTTCAATTCTGTGCAGTCGATATAGCGCAGTGTACGCTGAAAATTCAGCCGGTGTACAGCAATAACAAGGCCTGTAATATTCAGAATCTTTCTTTTGAAAGCCTTTCAATCATAGGGAGGAGCTGCTCATACAAGTATTTCAGCTTTGAGCGCACCAATTTCGCTCAAGCAGGCGATTGTGGATCACTCGAGATCAATAAGCACTCGTGGCCGTGCTGGTGAAATTTTGGCTGTCTATGGATTCTGGAAGGTAGGAGCATGTATTCGAGAAGGAAAGCTTCGGGCATACTATTTCGATGGATGATGGCCAAGTCATGTCTCATAGCAGATCGGTCATAATTTGACAACTCAACCAAATTCAAAAACAGGGACATGAAACCATTTAGGGACTGTAAAAATGCATCTGAAGGCGCGGTGCTCTCGCTCGGCTCTCAGTATCCACCACAATTCTGTACGGTCCGTGTTTCGACTCGAGTGAAAGCCGTTACTAGTATAAAGCAATGTATAAATGCGTTACTTAGCTCTATGTATGGAGGGGCGCTGTAAGGTTGCGTTTCACGTGCACGCGTGATTTACGTGCAGGGGCTATAAATCTACTTCACGCGTGATTTAAGCGCGGTTAATGCGTGATTAACGCGCTAAATTTACGTCAAGGACATTCGGCATTCCCAAGTGCGAACGTGAGTCACTTCGATATCGTCGTAAATTCACTTTCCGTGTTGATTTCCGCGGAATTCCGGACTTAGACTTAGGGGCGCTGATTTGCTTTATTTGGCATTAGGCATTGACATGGGAAATGGGATATAAATCATAAGGGATATCGAACCGCAGCACCGCAGCAATGTCATAGCTCAAGGGCTCAAGGCGGCACGGACAGGGACAGAGATCGTTGGATGTTCGGTGTTTGAGAAACACCAAAAAGACCAAAAACAAAAAGCTGAAATAGAAATAGAACGAGAAAGGGAAAGCGACCAGTAGATACAGTAGAAGTGCACACGAGCGACGAGCGATAAGCGTTTTTCCTAAGTAGGATGTAAAAGTAAAAGCACGAAGGGGATGCTGTGCTATTTGAACGAAAGCACCTGAGCTCCAGGCTATGAGCTACAAATCAGTTTTGTCTGGATAATGCCATCCCAAAAGAAAGAAAGGTACGTGTACAGAAGGCATCAGCCACAGAGGCATATAAGGAGGGCACTTCAGCCAAGGGGATTACCTTAACTGGGAGCGAAACGGAAAAACACTCGTGTATGAGGTCCCGACCACCACATTTTTAGCACCGTTCTAGCTTGATGTGCACGTACCAAAGATGAGGATCATCACAGCTTAAATATGCTTCAATTACACGCTTTCGAGCCTGTTGTAAGCTCAGTTTGAGCACTGCTAGGGTCCAAACGGTCAACTTGAGCGTCCAAACAACGTGTTGTGAGGGGGAGACGTGGACGGTGTCCTTGGAATGCAATGGGATAAGTTAAACTGGTGGTCGAGGTTCCGAGTGTTTCTAATGTGGGTTAATAAGAGATCTAGCGTTCTGCCACCAGTATAACCTCTTTGTGCTCGCCGCGAGCGCCTCATCAGTGGGTTGCGCTTCCCATGCGACTGGACGGCACATAGTTACAGTACTACAGTACGGTTCTGTATTCTTGCCACCACTACAGGGGAGGTTTTTTTTGGGTCGTTTCGGTCCCAGTTGAAGTAATCCCCTTGCTTCAGCTGCATACGCGCAAGCAAATTCGCTCCATAAGGCCAATCAAAGCTCTAGCAAGCCACCCCTCGCTTTTGGATCTGACATAGCTAAGGCTGCATCTGCTGACAGCGCAATTGTCCCCTGAACCTCATTTACGATACCATTTTCAGTGAAGGTAGCTCTAGGAAGACTTCTTCGGCGAGCAGCAGCCTCTTCGTTCTCGTCTTCAGCCTGAAGAATCGCCAAGCCCGTTGCCACTTCCCTCAAATTCCGCAGCCTTCGCCCTCGCACCACCCCAACGAAATCGGCTACGAGTATTAGCACCGTCGACTCTAACCCACGCAACGCAGCCCAGCTGCTCGACGCGAGCTGCTCATTGGCTAGTCGATGCTCCTTCGACCTCCGAGATGACGATGGAGACGACGACGACGACGACGAAGGCTTCCTGGAGGATGACATCGACGCATTCGCGGCTGCAGCAGCTGCATCCGCCGCAAGGTGCAACTGGGGCGGAATACTGACTGCAGGCAGCACAAGTCGTATAAAGTTGCTGTGGTCAGCGAGCAGACCGCCAAGGGCTTTCGCTAGGGCTGTGCGGAACTCCGACAATGGTTGAGCTCGCCGCAACGCCAACCGAAGGCTAGACGTCGTCACATGTGGCCCCGTATCATTAGCTGCTGCCACCGCATCGGACAATAGTGGTGCCTGAGGAGCTGGTGTATCGTCGTTGGCAGCACCGCGCAGCAGCAGCCACACTGCAACGTGGACGCGTTCGTCACGGCACGCGACATCGAGAGGCTGTCGTGTGGAAGCAACACGTTTCAAAAGAAGTGAGTGAGAAATGGAGGCATGAGAACTGTATGAGGCATGAATAGGTCGTAAGGCCCAGACAATTTCTCTGAACAATAGCTGTTGACGTACCGTCTGGCCTGCATTGTTTTCGGCACGGACGTCGTCTTCGGCGCCAGCCTCCTCTACAAGCCTAGTAACGTGCAACGAGGAAACCGTGCGTGAAGAGGCAATACACAAGCGTTATCAGCAATGCAAAAGTTTCAAAACGTGCCACGTCAAAGAAATCTATAATTTGTTTGAATCTCACCAGTCTGCCACTTTTAAATGGCCCCAGTAGCCGGCAGCTACCATTAGTGGTGTAGTACCGCGCGCAGTGCGCGTTCGAGCATCGGCATGAGCGCCAGCCTCACTAAAAAGCCATTTCACTACATGTAAATGCCCTAATCCACACGCGGCTGCGAAGGGAGTCATTCCTGTGCTGCTTGGCAACGAGCAGGTCGATGCTACATTGCTGCTGTTTGTGTCGCCGCCCAAGGATGCCAAAATGAAGCGGCACATTTCGAGGTTCCCTTCGCAACAGGCTTCATAAAAAGGTGTGGACGCCACTTCAGGAGAGCGTGCCGACTGCACGGCTTGGGTAAGATTTCGCTCATCAAAACCTCGGCTTTTCAACCAAGTATGCGGATCGAACACGACAAGTGATGACGGTGTCATCGCATGAAGGTTGTCGTCTCGTTCTACTTACTATGGCACGTGCAGCCCCGTGCAGGACTCGGGCTCGGCTTCGTGACGGATTTATAACACAACCTCGGTGTTTGTCCCGCCGGGAGAAATAATTACTACCCTGTACTGCAATGCACCTGTCGGGCGGCGCCCCCCAAATAAAACCCACAACCAAGAATTTTTAGATTTATCACTCTGTAAAATTAGTAGTTTAGCGTTATCACTCTGTAAGATCTAAATTTATTTTTATCACGCAGTAACACTAGTTGCTTAGTGTTACTGCGTGATAACACTAGTTGCTTAGTGTTATTGCGTAAAACACTAGTTGCTTAGTGTTACCACGTTGTAACACTAATAACTTAGTGTTACCACGCTGTAACACCAATAACTTAGTGTTACCACGTTATAACACTAGTTGCTTAAAAAGTTACTTCAGCGCACCTCCAATTGCAGTGCAAATCGTTCATGGCGGTGATGGTCGTTTATAATGGAAGGCTGCTTGCAGCCGGCACGTCAGTCTTGTCTGATGGGCTGATGAGGCCACCTAGGCGAGCGCGTTTCACCCATTTGCGACTTCCGCCCGATAATAGAGGGGCGATGCCCTGTAGGATCAATTCTCGGAAGGAGTCACAGAAGCATTTAATAAACGCAAAGCCAGTGGTAACACTAAGTTATTGGTGTTACAGCGTGGTAACACTAAGTTATTAGTGTTACAACGTGGTAACACTAAGCAACTAGTGTTTTACGCAGTAACACTAAGCAACTAGTGTTATCACGCAGTAACACTAAGCAACTAGTGTTATCACGCAGTAACACTAAGCAACTAGTGTTACTGCGTGATAAAAATAAATTTAGATCTTACAGAGTGATAACGCTAAACTACTAATTTTACAGAGTGATAAATCTAAAAATTCTTGGTTGTGGGTTTTATTTGGGGGGCGCCGCCTGTCGGGCACTGTTGAACTAACAATCAACAACCAACAACATCAACACCACCGTGTGGAAGTAGGATAACCCAGGATTATATATATAGGGCATAGGGAGATACAAAACTGATTTCACGTGTAACAGCTCAAAAATTCATAGGTCATAGAAATATGTTTTTGAGCCTCCACGAGTAGACCGAGGGGCGAGGGGATTTTTTTGAATAAACCAACTGGCATTATGGCATTTCAAAAGATTGCTCCTGGGTTAGGCACTAGCAGTGGCACATCACAACTCAGCGTTGCATAGGGTGCTACCTACTTGGCAAATATTGGGCTCGTGAGAACGGCGTGGCAGTCTTCACAGACCGCATTCTTAGTGGAACCAGGCGCGATTCGTTTCAGCCCTGAAGGCAGAGGAACAGAAGCAACTGAGGAAGCAGACCTGCCCTTGCTGCCAGCTCGGTGCGCGGTCACGACAGCGCTGCTGTGTCCTTCCAAGTACGCAGGCGGGAACGCCGCCGCGGGGGCTTTGAAGTTCACGCACGCAGCGCACAGCAACCGCGCGCAGAAGCGGCAATGGTGCCGCCACCGCAGGTCGTTGAAGGCCTTGCGGCAGCCCATGCAGTCGGCGCACGCGCTGTCCGGCACTTGCAGCGGGGGCGCGCGCAACGCGCGGAGCACAGACCACAGGAAGGCCCGGTCCGGCACCAAGTCGTAGAGAAACACCCGCGGGCGAAACGAGACCCCCGCCAAAGGGCTGAGGGCTTCGTCCTCGTCGCCCAACGCCAAAAAGTCAACGGCTTCTTCGCCTCCTTCAGGAAGCTTCTTGCCTCCTTCAGCAGCGTTGTTATCCACTTCAAGATCTTCACTTCGAGCGTCGTCGTCTTCGTCGTCGTCCTCATCGTCGTCGTCGCTGAAGTGTCCTTTCTTCTTTTTCGTCTTCCCCGCTGCTTCACCCTCGTCATCGTCGTCGTCGTCGCCGTCTTCTTCATTCGTTGCTTCAAGAACGACGGACATCGTTCTCAACTTCTCCTTTTTGTGCTTGCCTGAACTTGAGGACAACTCCTTGCTACTGTTGCTCTTGCTACTGCTGCTGCTACTACCGCTGCTGGCGCCACCACTGCTGCCCTCACCGTCTGTGCCACCACCCTTGCCGCTTTTGCTGCGCATAGACCCAGCAGCGCCGGCTAGGCCGGGGAATCGCTCCGGCTCGGACGCGTATTTGGCTTCGGCTTTGGCGGCTTGCGTGCGCAGCTGTGCGTGGTTAAGCTGCGCCCCATGCGCGACCAGCAAGGCACACAGGGGGGCGTCCTTGGCACGTGCAGCTGCATGCAGGGCCACGCAACCTAACGCATCCACGGCGGAAGGGTCGGCACCTCGGTAGGCCATCATGACGTCATCGTGGTCAATGTCGTCACCTCCTTGCAACAGCAACTTGGCGCACGTGTGCATTGCCGGGAGGGCATCATCGAATGACGCTCGACTGCTGGCAGTGAGAACGGCAACAATCAAGGAATCGTCTGGACTGGATCCACTCACACCACCGCTGCCATCACTGCTATTGCTGCTGTCTCCGCCACTTGTGTCGAAAACACTATCAGTGCTCGTTAAGAAATTCGCGCCTGCGAGCCACTCGTCTCGTTCTACGGCCAAAAAGCGGTTCGCCAGCAACAAGTGCAGCGGCCGCTGGCCCCTTTTGTTTTCCGCGTTGGCATCGCCGCCGTGCTTCAAGAGCAAGGTGAGGGTGGCGACCACGCTGGCTCCGCGCGCCTGTAAGCTGTTGCCGGGGGTTAAAGCAGCAGCGTTATCGTCGTCGTCTGCCTGGCTGTCGAGGCCGTTAATTCGCGCACTTTGAGCCGCTTCTAGAAGGGACATGGGCTTGCGGCTGAGGGCAGGCGCGCCTCCAAATCTAGCGCACAAATGGAGGGCTGTATTGCCGTCTAGGTCCGCTTTTGCCAGCGCTGCTCGGAGCTCCACACTCAAATCAGGCGACGGAGCCGGCGCACCTTGCACCGCAATAGTGGCGGCCGTTTCCGCCGGTGAGAAGTTGGGCCCGGAAAAGAAGGCGGCCGTGAGGAGGGCGCAAGACGGGCTCGCCACAGCGAGGTGCAACGGCGTCCACTGCTTGCCGCCGCGGTGGCGCTCCCGCTGCCCCGGGTCGGCCCCGCCTGAGAGGAGGGCGGCCACTACGGTGGGGTCACCGCGGCGCACGGCGGCGTGTAGAGGGGACGCGCCGGACTGGTTGGCCAAGGTGGGGTCCCCACCGCGCGCGCAGAGCGCCGCCACGCAAGCCGGCGACTTGGCGAGGTGCAGGGCGGTGTTGCCGCGGCAGTCCAACAAATCGGCGACTTGCGACGACGCGAGCAAGCCGCGCAAGCTTCTCAGCCGCGCCAGTGCTAGGCCAGTAGCGCCGTTGGTGAGTTCGGCGCTCGCCCGAGCGGCCACTCGGAACGGCTGGTTGGTTTGAGGCTGACGCGACGGCAACGGCGAGGGTGGACCAATGGAGCTACTGGCACTAGCACCACTGCTGCCACCACCACTGTCTCCTGCGCTTGCAGCAACCCCTACGAGGCCGCTCGTAGCGCGCTGTTGTGCGGCTAACCAAGGGGGTTCGGCCCGCTCCAGGGTCAAGTCGTACAAGTGCTCGGCCGAAGCGGCCTGCAGGATTTGTTGCACGATTTGGCCGTGGCCGTGCCGCGCCGCTACATGTAGAGCGGTGCGCCCGTCGAGGTCGACTGCGGACAGCACTTGGCCCAGGAAAGTGGCGTAGAGCAGCAAAGACGACGACGACGAGGAACTAGAAGAAGAGGATGGAGAAGAAGAGGAGGACAAATGAGACGACGACGCAGAAGAGTCTTCGTCGGTGTACGCCAATTTCCGCGGAGAAATCGAAGGCGAAGAGCTGTCACCCATTCCCATGTCTTCGTACGAGTAGCGAAGCTGCTCAAACGGGTCCACCAGCACGGCCGCCGCAAAAGTGAACGCCGAGCGCCGACGCTCGGAAGCACTGGATAGAGTGCGGCGGTCGCTGTTGCGAGATGTGGCTGCTGCTGCTGACGGTATTGGTGCTGCCTCCACCGCGCTTCTACGGCTGCGCGACGTTGACAATTGCTTCTCCTCGACCTTGCTCCCGCCTCCTCTGCTTTCGTCACCGTCGTCATCAGAGGCACTGAGGTCCTCGTCGGAGTCACTTCTCGCCAAGTCGTCATCGTCATCGTCGTCGTCAAATTCATCGTCATCTTCCATGCGGGGCACGGGCAGGCCCGCGGCCAAGTTCAAAATGACACCGACGAGCTCAGCGTCGCCCAGCGCGGCCGCGGCGTGCAACGGGCTGGAGTTGCGGCCGTCGGTTAAGCTCCACTTGGACCACATGCTCAGCGGGTCCTTGAACATCCCAATCCCGCCGTTGGCCTGTTTATTATTTTTCAGAAAAGAAAATGAGAAAAAGAAAGCTGACGCGAATATAAGAAGAAATAAAAATCGCATCGCCTACTCTGCAAGAGGTAAGCACATCTAAATATCCCTCACTTGAACTCTCCAAGAAAATCAAATGCTACTCGAGCCGACCTACGGAATTTCAAGAACAAAAACAACTCGAATGTTGAAGTGAAAAGCACACCTGAAAGAGGGACGACATGCTGTCCACGAGGCCTTTTAGTTTGCGCCATTTCGCAGAACTTCGGTCGACTGCATCGTTCGCCGCATTCCCAGACCCAGCAGAAGCGCCCGACAATTCACTTGACAGCGGCTGAGATGAGTCTTGCAACAAAGGGTGCGCGACTGCCACCGTGGACGTAGGCATCACTGGTTTGGTCAAGACTTCAGTGGCTACAGATTCTGCAGCAGAAGCGCCCTTGCCACCATAAGTTGCGGATGTAGATTGTGAAGCCGTCACACCAATGGGGGATTCAAAGGGCGCGGCAGCCCATACGGCCCCAGGCGACAGCGCCGACGTAGGCTCCTCTGTTGAAGGCGCTGCTTGTGGCGGCAAAGAAGACGCTAGCATGCGGCATTGCATGCGCCACGAGGTGAAAGCCACGGCCTTAGCGCGGCCTTCAAAGAGCCAACCCAAGAAGCGTTGCAAAGATAGCAGCACGTCGCCCTTGCGCTGCACCATAAATCGACGCTGTTGCTGTTGCACAACCACCAGCTGCTTCCACGCCAGCCAACCTTTGCGCTGCTGGGCAGCTAACATGGCACACACAAAATGCCGAAGGCTGCTGTCCACCTGCCTTTCGCGGACTTCTTGAATCAATACTTCCGACCTACTTTGCTCAGTGGCAATGACACGGGTTTTCACGTCGTGAATGAGCATGGCAACAATGTAATCACGCCAGGTGTTCCAACCAAGTCTCGTTCGATGCATCGTCATATGCATTAGGCATCTGCGTAAGACTCGGCTCAGAGAAACACTCGTTGCATTGCTGTCTAGTACCATTTGTCTCCACTTGTTCCACCCTTTTCGTAGCAATAAGAACGACACCGACATCATGACACGCATTAGTCGCGTGAAACCTTCTGCATGCTTCTTGGACACCGTAAGCAACTTTATCTTAGCACGCTCTACAGCTTGAGCTGCTTCCATAGCCTTGAAATGTGTAAACTGATTCCATTGCCGCAGCGCGCGTGATTCACGTGCACACAGCATGTTCCCGGTGATCTTGCGCATGGCTACTGCCCGCGCTTCAGCGAGATGCATAGCATCTCGAGCAGCCTGAACGAGAAAACTCCAGGCTTCAAACGCCATTGCTTCTTTCATGCGCAAAATCCGCCCCAACAAATGCTTCATGGCCTTGTCTTTCTCACGAGCACGCAGCACCATTTCGTTCCACGAATGCCAAGCTGTTGCTTGGACTCTGATAACAATATGGCTAAGCACTTTGCGTGCTCTCGTAAGTATCAACCGGGATAGTACGGTGGATGACGTCTTGTGCAACCAAGTGTTCCAGCCTTTGCGTAGCCAGGATGACCACAAGATTGTAAGCATGTGCTTAATGCGAATACTTTCCTCTAACGTGCGTGCCTCTTGAATCAATGCGTCAGACTTACTCTGTTCAGCAGTAACCGAACTGCTTTTCAAGTCATGAATCAGCATGGCGACAATGCAGTCGCGCCAGGTGTTCCAAGCAATTCTCATTCGATAGATTGTCATTTGCACGAGGCTTCTCCGTAAGATCCGACTTAAATGCACCTTTTTGAACCTCGCATGCTCAAGCGATTGAGTAACAAAGTTGTTCCACGATTTCCAAGCTATGGCTTGGGCCGCCATTGTCAAGCGCCCGAGAGCTCGACGAGCAGCGTAAAGCTTGGCGCGCGCTTGAGCTTGTCTCTGGACACATTGACGCCAAGTCAGCCAGCCTGCACGCAACTTTGACGCACAAATAATCCTTAACACTCGTTTCATCTGCACACCCGCGTCTGCGTCACGGGCGTTTTTGAACATTGCCTCAG
>Ga0307931_1000781_pt1 | contig 20918 bp, 6 predicted proteins | sample OrgLakmetageno47_FD_201816 | JGI IMG/M metagenome (GOLD analysis project Ga0307931, IMG submission 201816) | Saline water microbial communities from Organic Lake, Antarctica - #47 | ecosystem: Environmental > Aquatic > Non-marine Saline and Alkaline > Saline | place: Antarctica: Organic Lake...
GAGGAGCAGCCACGACGAGCAGCCGCAGGAGCAGCCGCAGTGACCGCAGTAGCAGGACAGCAGCGACCAAGACAACTTGGACTGAAGGCCCTCTACAGAAGAACGAAAACATGCAAGCAAGACCGAAAGTTGGACCAGAGCGACAAGCGCAGAGCGAAGCGTACTGGGATCGAGATCAGCAGCAGAGGGAAGCATACTGTGACCAACATCAAACGGCACAACTGTCAGAAGAGCAGCAGCTGTACCCGACGCGCAGGCCGACCTCATGTACGACTAGAAGCGAGCATTTCAAACGCTCGAGGCACCTGAGTTTCACGACGTAGGAAGCCTCAGATGGGTGGGAGAAGCCGACGAGCTGACTCGGAAGATCAACGAGGTGACTCGTCTACTGAAGAAGCATCTTCAACTTCCTGTCGTGTCCAACGACTACAACTTCCACATGTTCGACTATCTCGAATACGAGCTGGCGCGCATGCAGCACAGCTACTGAACGAGGATTGGACGAGAAGATAGCGGCAAAGAAAAGAAACGGAAAGGAAAGTGATTCTCGAGAAGAAGTCGCGAGGAGCGCAGTTTTTCGACAGCAAGCGGAGGCAGCTCAAGACCTCCAGCTGGGCATCGACGAAGACTATGCACATCATTCCATCGACTACGAATATCAAGTTGAAAGATACAAGACTTCGAATGATTTGGGAATGAACTCGACATCAACTTCACCGAGCAAGACACGGAATGGAGCAACGAGCCGATCACCTTCAAGCAAGAATTGCATGGGCATCGAGCCGATTGCCATCGTCAAGTTTGCATGCAGCGGAGCAGCGAAGATCATCATCAAGAGCAAGCCATTTGGCTGAAGCGGAGAAGCTTTTGCTGACGTGACAAGAAACCAAGGACTTGTACACCATCAAGAACAGCATCGCTTGTGCGCACATCAGCGGTGGGAGCAAACAAACAACACGGTGATCACGACGCCAGCTCATTCGTAGCAGCAGCAGACGACGAGACCAACGCCAAGACCCGGACCATCAACAATGTGGACCAGTCAAGGCGAAAGCGGGAACAGCCTGTCACATTTACGACCTCAAGAAGCGCGAAGCACTGATGGCGAAATGTTCAAGACAAAGAAGCCGACAACGAAATCAAGCGGCAGCACAGGCACCACAGCGCGAAGTCGAAGACACCCGCAAGCACAACAACATCCTTGTTCATCAAGCGCCTTCCGATACGGAAACCGCTAGATGGGTGGGAGTGTTGGATGTTCAGTGGTAGAGGAACATCGCAGAGTTAGAAAAGAATATGAGTCAGAGACATGAACCATGAATCAGATGACTCAGAGGCAGCACAACCTTGATCATCAGAAAACAAAGACACCAAAAAGACACTAAACGCCCTTGCCTCTTACTTGCATCTACCTCTAACACCAGGGGCCCTACGGGGCCCCCAAAAGACAACAATACCTTTCTGCTACAACAATGAGAGGCATAATAAGCACCGTGACATGTAGTATCCTCCTAAACTGTTCCTCTTATTTTTCCCTTGCCGTGCTCGAGGAATGCAGCATAGCGGCCACATCCAGCGGCATATTCGCTTGCTTGGTCTACTCTAGGTGCAAGCTTTAGGCTGGCTCAGGCGCGATAGCTGAAGAGTAAAAATGATCGCATCAAATTAACTGACTGCAGTCCGCATCACTCTAGCTATTCAGTTGCACGCTCACCTGCTTAGTCTATTCAGGGTACAGGGATGGCTCAAGCGCAAGCGCATCATGTCGAAGAAGTTTCTACGGAGATTCTCGCCACCACGTCTACAGCTGCTTCTGGGTGCCCAAGAGAGGCATCAAAATGGGTTGACGCGCCCCCAAGCACACGTGCAGCAGGAACACTACTGCAGAAATCACGGCATCTGTATGTATGAAGCCTTCAGCTGCAGCATACGTAAGAAACGTTTGCAGCAGCAGCAGCAGCGCTGGCGGAATCACGATACCAGTAGCCTGACGTGGGCAGGTGGGAAAATCCCACAGAATCCACTTCCATGGCCACTTTATAGTGGTGGTGGCAGCTATGAATGAAGGCGAGAGCACTCCTGTTCAACGTGTTCGAGTCCTGGGCTTCTCTCTTCTCTCTAATAATTAAAAGACGTTAAATTGGGGATATTCCTCAATGACGTTAAGCGAGAAAGATCTTTCAATAATTCAGAAATCAATTTTATCGATGATTCATTGGCTGACTCTAATAGAAATTAGCTGATAAATACATTTAAATGTAATCGATCAGGAAAAAAGCACGGAATATTGAAGAAAAGTCTACGATGCTTCCTGCCACCAGGGCTGCAGCTGCTTCTGTGTGCCCGAGAGAGGCAATAAATTGAGCTGACACGCTCCCAAGCACAAATGCAGCGGGAATACTACCACTGAAATCACGGTATCCTTATGTATGAAGCCTTCAGCTGCAGCATAAGAACTGTCTCCGGCAACAGCAGCGCCGGCCGCCTCACGAGGACAGCATAGTGTCAAAGGATCCTGTTCATTGCTACTCAACGATGGCTGTGGCGGGTTGTGGCGGCAATAGTCGCGAATGCTGTTTTGTTTGACGTGTGCAATTAATTGTTTACCTAATGGAAGATGGAGGTTTGAATTCCTCAATTAATTAATTTAATTCTCAATATAAATGCTTTAAATGATTTCAACTAACCTTTCTGCAAAAACACCCGAGTAACTCAAAAGAATTAGGCCTATCGAAAATAAAGCCAGACAAATCGGCCACTCAAAAATTACAATAGAACCAAAAAACCAGTTAGGGCCGAGAACAAATATTGGCTGTGGGCTGTGCACCGGATGGACAGTGCTCGTACATCATGGCAAGCCCGTCGTCGCGTGCATACAACTCCTGCACCGCGTTTATGGTGCTCAGAGCTGGCAAAATGGCCTAAATCGGCTGTGATCTCCCTCTCAACAACCGGTTCTAACCTCCTGCACTGGTTCATTGGACGAGACAACAGTGCTGGCTTCCTTCGCAGATTGGCACGGCGTGGTGCTCGTGCATCATGGCAAGCCCGTCATCGCGTGCATACTGCTCCTGCTCCGCATTTATGGTGCTCAGAGCTGGTAAAATGGCCCGAATCGGCTGTGATCTCCCTCCCAACGACCAGTTCCGACCTCTTGCACCAGCCTGACCTACCACCTAGAGTAAGCTAAGCTAGCAAATATGCCACTGGATGTGTTCACTATGCTGCAATTGCTTGAATGGCAACGAAGAGGACAGCGCGGGGCTCCTGCGGCGGCGTAGGCTGTGCTATAGGCGATGCGATGCCATAGTAGGAAGCAATTCGAATTGGCGAATTGACCTTCGCCTAGAGAATCAAGGCCTCTGATTGGCCGATTGGGCCCCTTTAGGCTTATATCTAAAGGCCGTTCTAAAGGTAATCTAAAGAAGGATAAGCTCGAAAGAAGTTGTTGTTTTCGTGCGTCCCCAGTGCAGATTTCTGATTGGCTGAGGGTGCTCCGCAGCATTCGGCAGCTCACACTTTTCAAAATTTCCAAGTACCGCGCTTTCAGAGTTGTTCACAGACTTTTTTCAGTTTCACCAGGTACTTCCCCCCGGCTCTGTCCATTGACCGGACTCGTGGGCGACGTGGTAAATTTAATGAATACACACTGTGCGCGAATGATCTTTTGCTTCTTAATCATGTTGCCCTTCCTTCTTTTTGCTGCCCAGGTACCCAATTTAGTTGACGCAAAACTGGGGCTCCGAAGCTCACAACTTGTCACAACAATTCGAATCTTTCTGGTATAGTAAGTCTCGTGATGATGCTGTCATAATTTCGTTCTGTGCATCACGCGTAAGAGTCAAGTGAATATACACCCATTCATCATTATGTTGTCTGGTTTGCAGAGAAGAAAATGGACACGATCGACAGCGTTTCCACCAGTGTTACGGCTGCCGTTAAAAAAAAACAGGAAGAAGAAAGTGGGGCTGTTCGGGGCGGAAGTCGAGAACGCCCCCTCTCCTTACTTCGACCCGTCTGCATCGGAGGGCTTCAACAAATACGGAGACCGCCACGGAGGAAAGAGTCGGACGGCCGTGAATTCACAGAATGAGGCGATGAATTCATCCGCGGCGTTTGTGGAAAAGTGGCCGCTGTCGGCGATTATCCGCGAGGAACTTCAGAACGCGGCGGATGCGCCGCGGCGCATGCTTAAACCCGAAATAGCTCGAGATGCTTTGGTATATTGCGTCAAGGACAACACGTGGGAAGGGGAAGGCATCCGGTACCTCATAAAGTACAAGATTATCGAGGCCGGCGGTTCCAGTGCTACCTCGGCAGCCGCTGGGGCCACGAGCGTGTGCACCGGCTGCATAATCGCACGGCGCGTCGACAGGCGCGTTGAGGTCATTATTTACAACATTGGCACCATGACCGAGGCCGCCTTCATGCGCGGCGCCTCCAGCAAGGGTGCCGGTGACGCAGGCGGCTTCGGCCACGGCCTCAACGATGCGCTTTCGGCTGCCTGGGCGCGCAAGTGGAAATACCGTGCTTATGCTTGGAACAACACTGAAAACGGTTCGTTTAAACGCTGCAACCCTAAAGTGGGCTTGCCTGTTTCAAAAATATTTACGCTTTACCCTGGCAGCAAGTCCCTGTCCTTGCACACCGCCGAGGCGTGCCGCAAAGTCGGATCTACTGAGGCAGTAGGACTACAGCTCTCCACTAGCTCGAAAAAGTACCCCAAGTGCCCAGCGCGCGACGCCGCGCTGGACGACATCCGTGATCTGGTGCGCAAACGTCAGGACCCGGGCACTGTACAGGTACTCAGCAAGGAGTACGACAACGTCGAGGCAGCAGGGAAAGGTCTAGAAGAGGCAATCGAGGCCCTTCTCTCCCACGAGTTCGTACGCACCGACGGTAGTGTTGCATCTGGTGGCATTAGTAGCATCAATACCGCGCAAGGGCGCGTGGCGCTAAGTTTGCCTGGACCTCAGGCGTCGGCGGGCAGCGTGGAGGTGTCGCTTGACCCTGGCCTGCGTTATTCGTACCTAGCTCCAGACTGGAACTCAGCGCAGCAGCCCTGCAATCAAGCGCTGCCGGCACTGCAGGTAATATTGGGCAAGGTGCAAGTGCACTTGACTCGCGAACGCACCGGAGACTACTCCTCAGTGTACAGGCCCGTAGCCCGAACCGTGGCGCTAGCTTGCGAGCAGGAGACTATCGGAAAAGGCCCGCCCACGCTGGAGGATATTGAGGTAGTGAAAGCCGTTGCGCTGCAGGGCTTGGCTGCTTCGACGCCTGAGGAGATTGAAGTCGCCAAGGGCGCCACGCAGGCATTGCTGAATGGCCAGACGCCTTGCGGCACACTGACGGGGTGCACAAACAACTTGAATGTCCTGCTGAACGTCTTCAGCGAACCGGCGGCTGGCAACGAGAACGAGAAAGCGAGCATGCCGCTGGGACGGGCCCTAAAGCAAGAAGGCCGCGCCATGCACAAGCACGCCAGCACCTGGCTGTTTGCACGCACCACCCTCACGACGCGAGCGGACGACAAGGCGGAAGTAGACCGAGCCAGTACTTTGTGGATTACTCTGCAGTGCGGCGATCTCGCGGTGCCACAACCTGCACCTGACCTTTGGCTGCCGCTGGAGATGGCCAGCGCTTTCGGCTACGGTATCTCGTTGACCACTGGTAAAGACCACTGCAACGCATTCAAGCGCCGATTGGGTACGTGCTCTCCAGCATGGCGCCTGCCCAAAGGCTATGCTGAAGCTGAAAATCTCGTCGCGGAACACGTGGTGATGGCTATGCTGCCTATCTCCAAGCAGGTGCTGGGAAAAGCGTGCGACACAGTTCCAGATGGAAAGGTTGGGTATCGAACTGCAGCGCATGATGTGACTGGCGTGTCTACGAGTGACGCCCGTGTGGGCAAAACCACCGTACTGTTGGCCAAGGACGCAGAAGTTGACGATGTCGTGTTGGCACTTATTCGTGAAGTACCCGACCAGGTGGCGAAAGACCTCATGGCAATCACGAACCGGTTGGCAGTCGAAAATCAAGCGCGGCTAGAGCAGGAAGCGACAGACCCACAACAGCCAGCGAGGAGCGGCTGCGTGATACGCGCTAGCGTGCTGAGCGCTGGTGTATCCGAAAGCACTAGCACCACAGACGATTGTATTAGCGTGAGCAGCTCTGGCAGCAACAAGGACTCTGATGGCGATGACGATGGCACCTCTTTCACTAAAGCCAATGCGAACCTCAACTGCGATAAAGACTCATCTCTGGGGAAGCGTGGCCGATCAAGTGAAGCAGAGGCCGGTCCGGAGCGGCGCTTCGCTCTCGATCTAAGCCAGAGATTTAGCGCAATAGGGAACGACAGCACCTCCTCGCCGAGCACGCTGCGAAAAAAAGTCAAGACGGAGCTCGCTGAAAGTGCTCTGCGTTTGGAATTTGAAATTGCTGTAGACGACGCCGATTCGACGGCTAGTGGCAAGCGGGCAAGGAGTGCAATTAGCATAGTCTAGTCGCCCTTCCCAAAGACAACGAAACATCCCGGGCCCCGGATGGCACTGCCCAATCCCAAGGCCTTAATCAACCCCCCCCCTGTCAACTGTCAAAGAAGAATGGTTTTTGTTCATGTGCATGTGTTTTTTTTTGTTTATGTATATGTGGAGCTCCAAAGTGTAAGAATAAAACGGTTTTTAATTTAAACATTTGCATTTGTAGTTTGTAGTAGTATAATATATTAGTAGGACCTTAGGCCTTAGGCGTTAGATGTAATTCCAACCGAATGGCAACTGTTAAGCGCCAAATGCCAAATGCACATACAAGTACGAACCCCATTCTCCCTTATTCAAACTCCACAGATATTGCCTTCGAAGTATATATATGAGGCCAAGTGGAGTCAGGCGCCAAGACCTCTTCGTGGTTTAATTCGCTTCTCCGTGTTGTTTATGGATGATAAAGGCAGACCAGATCTCGCCTTTCGTTCAGAATGCAGAATGCGCCACAAGCCCGCCACTCATAGAATCCCCACTTGCCTGTAAAGAGCAGTAATCCAGTGCCTCTGCTGCGTGATTCATCAGCCGCCAGGCATTCTATGTCACGACAACGCATATTCAACAACTAGTAGAGACTAGTTCCCTCGTCTCAGTAAGGATCATCCACGTCATCAGCTTCGTCCCAGCCCGTCATTTCTTTGTCGGCCAGTTTGAAATCGGCGTCCATCTCAACGCAATTGAAGACCGCGTAGCGCAGCTGCTTCGCCATGACCGCATCGCTGGTGTAGTGCGGCAAGTTCAAGGAAAAGAAGCAGGTGTGGGCTTTGGGCAACCATTTGTCGGGAGCCGCCGTAGGGCCTTCTCCTACGGCTGCCTGCACTTTGAACTTCTGCGTGAAGTCCGCCGAGGTCGAGGGCAGCCTCGCACGAGCCCACACGAACCGCAAGAAAGCAGACCGTTCGTCGAAGTTGAAGGTTTCCAGCACCCGCCAGAGCCGCCGCACGGTAGCCGAATCAGGCAGCATGTCGTCGTCGTACTCGGTGTTTGCCGCCAGCACGTTCAGGTCCAGAATTTCGGGCCTCCCACACACTAGCCGCTCAAGGTCCCGACCGCAGAGCAAGCTGAGGGCGTGGGCGGGGACCACCGAACAGAGCCCGTCGCGGATCGCAAAGAGGGCCGAGTCAGATTCGTGCAGGCGCTGCCACTCTAAAGCATTAGCCCAGGCGTAGAGCTCCGAGGGTGAGCTGCGCACCATTCTTTGGCTGCCCCCCGACGCGAGGGGGACTTCCATGCCCCCGCTCAGCACGGCCGACCACGTGAACCCTCCTGGTGCTTCGTCGTCGTCGTCGTCGTCGTCGTCGATAGTGGCACCATCGTAGGAGGCAGCAGTGGCAGCAGCAGTCATCTCGTCAGCAGTGCGCCTAGCGAAAGCTACCATAGCAGCGGCAGGCTCATCGAAAGCTTTGAGGTCAGACTGAGGGCTCAACGGCTCACCCACTAAACTCTTCCACACGTGCGGGGGGAACTTGACCTTAATCGCAATGCGCGACCGCAGCGCCATGCCCAAGAATTGCCCCAAAAAGTGGTACATGTCCAAGTAAGTCCCCTCCACTAGTCCCGGTTGTGGAATCAGCACGTCCTGCCCTGTAGTGGCGTCGTCCACTGCGGCATTGGGCGCGGGTCGTAAGAGCGGCAAGGCGCAGCGAGTCGCGTGCTTGAAACTTTCCCTTGACTCGGCTCTCAAAACCTCTCCCAGAGCCTGGACTTCGGCCGCGATTTGACTGAAGATTTCACGGTAAGGCCCACCGTAGTCGTCGACTCCTTCGCCCTCGAATTTGACCTTAAACGCACGGGACTGTCCGTCGTCCATGGGATGGGTATAGCCCAGCCTTAAGACCGACGGGTCCAAGGAGTGCAACTCGTCGAACAGCTGACCAAAGAGCGACAGCTTCAGCCGCACCTCTGGGTCCCGGCGGTTGCGCCCGGCCGCGGCTTTGGGGCGATTGAGCACCACTTGGGGGAGGTCTTCGGGGTAGTCGTAGTCGTCGTCGGCTTTCTTGGTGGGGGTGACGGTCCGCAGCATCGCCTCTTGCACTAATGTAGTTTTGGTGGCAGTGAACACCAAGGCTCGGCACGCGCACAATAGGGGACCTAGACCGAGGCCACCACTCCGGCTGTACAGGGATAACCGACTCTTGGCAGCACCTTCGACCGCTGCCGCTGCTGGCATCATAGCAGCAGGAGAAGAAGGTGACAGCTGACCAATCACTTGAGGGCCGTGCAGTTCCGAGGGATGGCCCCAGAGAGAAGCTTGCGGAGGCGGCCGGCTGGATACTAGCAAAGCATCTTCCAAGCCAATCAGAGGCAGCGCCCGGCTGAGCAAGGCATTCATGCGCCTCAACACAACGAGGCGGGCTAGCGCGGCTCGCTGCACTTCTCGCACGCTAGCAAAGTCGTTGGTTCGGGCTGCAGAATAAAATGGCGAAGAAGAAGGTGAAGGCTGGGCGGCCATAAGCTGACGCAATAAAGCTGGATCTTGAACAATGGCCGAGACTTGAGGCGGCGTCAAATTCCAAGGCGAACCCGCTGCCGAGCCTTCGGGCTGTTTGTCGCAAAAGGCGTTGATGGCCTCGATGAGCAACGCGTCTCGTTGCACCCCCCACTTAGGCGAATCGGCATCGGAGCGGAAACGGTCCCACGCACCGTTCCCAAAAAGTGATACGTTATTGCTGCCGCGTCTGTTGGCTGTTGGCGCTGCAGTAACTGCCGAGACGGATTGATTACTCATGTCGCAAGTATCTTCCTCTTTGCTTTCTCCCAGCGCGGACGTTTCTTCTTTCGTCTCGCCGTTTTCTGCACCGTGGTATGACAACGGCATAGTAGGACCCGAGGGAATAGCACCACCGGAAATATCGCTACCACCGCTTCCGACGAAGAAGCCCATTGGAACGCCTTCTTGCAGTTCTTGCTTGGTCACGAACCACGCCCCCCTCTCGCCGTCTACATGGAGCCACAGCAGACCCCCACATGCGCCCACCACGGTGGCCGGGCCTCGAGGCGTGCGCACACGCTCCCACGCACGCATGGCATTCGGAGGCAAGGCAGGGGTTTGTACAGCTTGCATGTCATCGTTTAAGTTGGTGCTGCCACTGCCGCTGTCAAGTTCATCATTGGATTCCTCAGCAGTAGCTGCAGCGGCAGCCGACAAGCTTCCCACCGCTTGAGATGACGTGTCAAAGGTGAGATCGTAGCCCGCTCGAGTGTGGTACCGCACGCATTCGTTACGAGCCCAGGCACGATGTTCCTGAAAACATCCTTGCAGAAAGCCGTCTGGCAGTGGGGCTGCGTCCACACAGCTCCCTAGCACCGCGCTCAGGTCCGACGCTTCAGTGATGCCAGCACACGCAGGAGCTTCGGCGACGGCCGACGCGGCGCCACTGCCTGGGCAAACGAACGAATGAGGCAGCAGGGAGACTTGCTGCCCGCTGTTGTAAAACGCCACTGCGGGGTAAACGTCTCCACCTGCGCCTAGCGCGGCGCCGAGGCCCTCGAAGGCCACGCCTAGATCAACGCCGTTTTTGGAGAAGCTCAAGGTTCCCTTGTCCAAATCCATTGTCACGCCAACCACATCCCCTTCGCCGAACCGCTCTCCGTAGACCTTCACTTTGGTGCGCTTGTGGTACAAAGCACGGTCGCCAATGTAGCCCCATCCAAAGTCATCTCCGCCCAAAAAAGTCGTTAAATCCGCCTGTCGTGTTGCTGCGCCAATGAAAAGATAGGCGGTTGCCGAGGCGTCCAATCGGATTTCCCAGCGGTTGCAGCCATAGCTGAACGGTTGCGTGCCCAGGACGGTCTTCCAAGCTTCGTTAGCGCCGTACGTGGCCTGAAGTCCACTCCCTGAGACGAACACGCTGGAGCCCAAGGATGCTCGATCGAACGTGAAGGCCGCGCCGCACAGCGTCTCAAAAGTGGCAGGTTCACTCCAAGGCCCTGACGTTGTTTCGTTGTTGCTGGTGTTGCTGTTATTTGAGCTTCCTTGTTCATGAATTGAGGAAGACAACGACAGCGAGTAAAGAGCGCGCAACCGGAACCGGTACGGCGTGCGAGGCGACAGGTGTTCCAAAGGGAAACTAGTAGCCCCGCTACCTTTGAACAGAGGTTGCCAAGACCCAAACATCACTGAAGATGACGCAGCGTCGGGGGTCAAACTTCGGTGGCTCATGCTGCTGCCGATGCTGCCACTGCTGCTGCCAGGTAATGGGCTCGCAAACTGCAACTCGTAACGAACGCCGTGATTAGGGTTCCCTCCTTCTCTTCCTTCTCTTAGTGGTTCATCTTGCTTTGTGGTCGAAGTAGCAATCGTCGATGAAGACGAAGGAGACGACCACGCCACGGCTAACGAATCTTCAGACGCCGCGACTAAACGAACAGTCAACGGTGGTCGAACATTCTCAGAAGAAGAAGGAGCTTCTTGTACGCCTTCTCCAGTGCTTTTCTCCTCTTCGCAACCACTGCTGTAGCTGCTTGTCATTTTAGTCTCACCTCCTGCCACCGCAAGTAAGTCTTCTAATTGGTCGAGCGTGGTCACGAGCTCTACCGCTGCTTGCGTGTATTTCGAAGCAAAGAGCCTCTCTTCCGCTCGCTCGCTCACTAGCCGACGCCGCCCCATGAGCTGATATTGCAACGAGGACGGCAAACTTCGCGCTATGAGAGCCCGCATGACTTTGGCAGACGGGCAGGAATTGGCTTGGGTGGTTAGGCCGTAGTTGTGGTGGTCTAGGTGCTGCTTTGTCTTCTCTGGAGTGCCCGTTATAGTTTCTGCTGTATTTGCAGCTGCTGCTGCTGTGGAGGCCATAACTTCCTCCGATGATTCCGCTGTTTCGTGCTTCGTCACCGGAGAAGCAACAACAACTGACACACCATGCGCGAGTCGAATCTGAAGGGCGTCGCACCACTTCACCAAGATGCGGGTCAGGCACCGCATGCTGATCTCCTTCACCGGCATGTTGGCAGATGCCCGCAAGCACAGACCGAGCCGCGTGCACGTGGTAGGTCCATAGAGGTTGCACTGCCACTGTGGTGGTGGTTGAAAAGTAGTAGAAGTAGAAGAAGAAGAAGAAGACGGCGAAGGCGGAGAAGAAGGTTGAGAAGACGGTGGTTGAGCCAGCAAGAGATCCATGAGCCAAAACGCGAGCTCGGCAGACGGCTGAAGAGCGGCCTGGGCGTCAATCGCAGCCAGAGAGCGTTTGGTCCAGGGGGTGTCGGCGAACACGTCTACCAATGCGCAGGTTTCGAGGTCATCGAGGGCCGCGTTTAAGAGTGCAGTGGCAAGAAGGTTGCCTTCTTGCTGTTGCTTGCTGCTGCTACTATCGTTGACGGTGGTGTCTTTGGTGTGTTCGCGACCGGTACCTCTTGTGGCAGTGCTTGTTTCTTGTGCCAGTAAACTAGCCAGGAGCGCGCGCACCACTCCAGTGGTAGTCTGAGGCGCTGCGGCCACTGGAGCAGCTACAGAGGCAGCTGCTGAGGGAAGTCTCGCGAGTTGGCTGCTAGTGTTGTGAGGCTGGTTCATCAAGAGGTCCAAAGGATACGCGTGCTGCGGTGACGGGCGCAATTGAGGACCTCTTAAGGCGGTTAGCCTTACAAGCAGGAGCAAAGAAGTGACTGGAGCCCAACTTGACCATGTGCAATTACCAATCGAGGTAGGCATGGCAAGCGACGAAGAAGACGATGTAGAGTCAGCCAACAAGGCAACTCTGCTGCTGCTGCTGCTGCTATCTTGGTCGGCTGCGGCACCGTCACTGCTCAAGATTGCACCTTTCTCTCCATCCACTTGATAATTCACGGACGCAGCTGCTTGCAGGGCCGCTAAAACACTAACGCGCGCCAACAGCACCGCAAGGGAGGTTTCCGCTGCTACATTAGCGTCTGGCAGCAGTGGAGTTGGGTGGTTAGATGCCTCAAGAGCTGCTGCCTTGGCACACCCGCGACCACTCATCGCCATCATCGCCATCGCATCAAGGTCATCGTCCATTCCGGTCCCGCTGCTGCCACTGTTGGCAGCGGCAGCGGCAGCTGCGGCAGCAGCCGATGCTGCAGACCCGTACCCGAAGCTCGAACCTCCGTGGTAAGACCCTCCAGGGGCCAGGCCTGGGTCTCCCGGGAAGTAGTTTTCCATGTATACGTCTGCGGCAAGCTCTTCGCCAAAGCGGTCTTGGCCCAGTGGGAAGTCTCCAGCTCCTTCTCCAGCTGCTCCTGCTGCCCCATCATCACCGCCATGACCGTGGAGCCTCATGGCCCACTCGGAATCGGTCAAACGGCGCCGGGACATCATGCCTGCGACCTCGCTACCGCGGAGAAGCCGTTCTTCGTCGTCGTCGTCATCGTCGTCGTCGTTTCCATGGCGGCCAGCGCTGAGTCGAGCTTCCAGTTCGCTCCTTCTCCGTTCACTCAATCCCGGAAACGCATTCATGAGTGCTGTCTGACGCACATTCGAACGGCGATTGGAAGTACCAAAATCTGCCCCAAAGCTCTCTTCTTCTCGTGAAGCTAACACCGGCCGAGTATGCCACGATCCCAAGTGACTGTAGCGCGGACCGTCCCCGCTATCGTCGTCATCGTCGTCATCACCTTCGCCTTCACCGTCATCGTGATCGTCTTCTTCCTCTTCGTCGTGATCTTCATGACCTTCTTCATCTCCTTCTTCCTCGTCGCCTCCTTCTCCTTCACCAGCCACCACATCCAAGTCCGACTCTCGGCTGAAATTGCGCTGCCTTCCCCTAGCAATAGACTCGTCACTCTCAGCCGCAGCTGCCTGTTGGTCCATGCGCGTTAACGTGTCCAAATTGTCAACGATCCAGGTGGAGGCAGCCGCCACGTCATTGGCGGTTTCTTCGAGCGCAACACTGCACCACTCCGAGGGAAAACCCATGGCGACCAACTCGGCGACGAGGCGGGTGTTTGTGGGCCTTCCCGATGCAGTAATGGTTGTTACTGCTGTTACTGCTGCGGCGGCGGCGGCGGCGGCGGCGGCGGCGGCTGCCCGGCGTGAAGAAGCGGAGGCATTTCTACTGCGACGTGAAGATTCGTTACCATCTTGACCGGGCGTGGGAGGCTCGGGCGAATCGTTATAGAAGTGATAATTCAGATCGTTATCATCGTCATCGTCATCTCCTTCGTTGTCTTGATCATTGAGATCTTCGTTGTCATCAACATCATCGTCTCTGTCATCGTCATCGTCTCCATCTCCGCTCTCATGGGTGCTTCTTTCTTCGAGCCAAGGCGCTGCAAGGTCTGACGCCGGCTGCGTGTGCAGTTGGTACAAGCGCCGCCGCAGCGCTGTTGCCCTCGCTTTGGCCTCTGGCAGAGCAATGAACCGTGCGTCGGAGCCGTTTTCATTGGAAAAGCCGCCACAATCGCAGGAATCGACCTTTTTGAAGATTAAGCGAGGAACGCAAATGAATGGAGAGGATGATGCTCAGTGGGTATGAATAGAGACGAAGTAAGGGTTCTGTAAACATTTCCTTTGGCAAAAGGTATAAGAGAGTTGAAAAAGAAAAGCAGATGTATTTTTCTATAGCCTCGAAGTGTGCCTAAATGTATTCATATTCACCTCGGTGGCTAGCGACAGAAGGCGCTGCAGCAGCTGCGGCCTGTCTTTGGCCACATGTAGCCACACGCCTTGGTCAACGATGTCGCTGCCCACTGCCAAGCACCGAGTGGTCAGTTGCGCGTGGTACAAGCCTCGCACCCGCCATCGCACGTTGTCCGGCGGTGAGTGGTGGTGGCGGCCGGTAGCAGGAGGTGTGTTAGCGGTGGTGGTGGCTAGAAATGGAGGGTGGCCGAGTGCGAGAAGGCGGTCTAATAAGGGCAAAAAGCTATGCGTGACGAGTGACGTCATGCGATCACTAGCTTCGACATTCGAGTTACTTCCTCCAGGAAAGACACCACTGCCATCCTTATTGTTCTCAATGCTGCAGCCAGGGTTTCCAGGTTCATGAATGTCTTGCACCAATACTAACTCATCAATCGCAACGCGCCCTATCTTCAAGCTCTTGGGTGTGGGGCGAATTCCCAGTGATGACGAAGCTGAAGACGAAGCGCTATTATTCTTGTTGTGCAGCGGTGGCAGGTCCGGGGCGGTTCCGTTGAACTGCGCAATCGCAGGAGGGGGGTGCAGGCACACGTGCGCTACATTCGTGGCACTGTCCATCAACAGCACGGTGGCTTGGCTGTTGCCGTTGTTCAAACTGGCAGTGACGGTGGAGCCCGGTTGCACTCCTCCCGGACTATTGCAAGAGCCATCGTGCGGACTGAGCACGTTGACGGAGGCGAGGCCTAGAATAGCAGCATCGCGGCGCAACGCACCAAGAACATCGTCTTCTCCTTTGTTAGCACCTACAACCGTTACTTCATGATGTGACGGCTCCGCTGCAGCAGCAGTAAGAGCAGGATTTCGAGGTGTCGACTGAGCGTGAGCTGGCAGTCCTTCGTTCATGAAGGCCGTTAAGTCACTGAACGCTTTTCCCATGGTAGTGGCTACATGTGCACCCCAAGCGTCGCCACTGTGGTTCAGGAGAGCTCGCAAGAGCAACGCTACTTCTTCTCCCAAGAGTATCACTTCGGCGAGGGCATCGGGGGTTAAACAAGCACTGTTGCTCGAGCTGAGAGCAGTCTCACCGTTGTCATCGAAGCCGTCTCCTCCTAGCATACCCTCAAAGTCGTGACTACTGTCCGGTTGAGATTCGACACTGTCACCACCGTACTGCGCGCCTGCATAAGGAGCATGTTCCGTTGTATCCCGGTGAGCGCTGCAGGCGTCAACAAGGTTGCGTGGCAGGGCCTCCAGGGGTATTTTCGCGTGTGCCATATTCGGGTGAAGCTCGGCGCGCCACACTGAGAGGCCGAGCACATGCAGCAGATACTCTGCCAATGAAAGCGCTGGGCCCGTCTTTTTTTCCTTGTGTAGCTCCTCATTCTCTTCTTGCTTTCCTTCGTGCTTCTCCTCTTCTACCTTCTTTTCTTCTGCTTCCTGCTGCTTGCTGCCCACTATCTCTTCCTGCGCTCCCACTTTCATCATGAGCCCTCGGTTCATATTACTTGCGAATCCCCAGCTTAAGCAACACTTGCTCGGTTGCGTGTGAGGTAACACCCGCCTAAGGAGGCGAAGCGCCGCTTGTTGCACCCGCGAAGTGCCCTCCATCACACACGCGAAAAGCAGCTGGAGCCATGCTGGTTGGGCCAAGTGCGGCGTGGCCAGCGGAGTAGCAGCGACCAATTGTAGGTCGGCGAGGGCTTGGTAGCACCGTAGGTCGAATACGGGATTTGCAGCAGGATCATGAGGGGGGCCCTGGTCGCACACGATGCGCACATGTATGGGGCTCAGGGCTCGCGTGTAGTAGCGCAAGTGCGCGAGCGAGCCTTCGAACCCTCCTCGTACTCCGTCGAGGCGCACTAAGCCCTCCGGGACCTTGTAAGACAGCCGGTGAGTATATTAGAACGAGTTGGTTTTGAAAGTTGACTTTCGAAATGTATTACAAGTAGCAATGATTTCGCTTGCAAACAGGCAAGAATATGCATTGGGCGTATCTTCAAACAAACACACAGTCGTAAGCGAACCTTCCCAACGTATAACGGGTGCTTGGCCAAATAGCCTCTCTGCGTAGACATGCCCGTGTGGTTGCGAGGCGAGTCCAGCGCCCCGTTCAAATACAGCCGCAGCTTCGCTCCTTCTGAGACCAGGGCAATGTGGGTCCACCTGTGCAGTGGTAATGCTTCTTTGGAAGTTAACCGCTCACACAAGCTGTCCATGCTGTTCACGCCAAAAGCCACCTTTGTTTTGATAACGGAAGAGAGATTGAGATGCACCAAGAAAAGAGAGAGTTCATGTGTGAGAGACGACGACACTACCATCAATTACACGATTCAACTTGAATTGCGCTGATCTTAGCAACAGACAAAAAGTAATAATATCAAGAGACTGAGTATGCTTCAATTTTTCCTACCTCCAGCCGACGGTCTCCTTCTCGTAGCAACACGCACGGCCACCGCTCCCCTCTTGCCCCACGCGTGAGCACCGCCCGAGGTGCCCCGGTGGAGTCCTGCGTCAGGTACAGCCAAAAGGTGATGCTGAAGTCGGGGCCTTTGCTGTTGTGCAGCAGCTGGTCCGCGGGGATGGTCAGACCGTCTTCCATGTGCACGAACTGCCGCGGGCGCATGAGGAGCTCTTGGCACCGGCGCCGGTGGCTGGGCCGTCCGTTCACAGGCACTTGCCACCGCTGGCTATGGGTCCCGACGGTGGAGGTGGTGGTGGATGTTCCTGTCGCGACGGTACTCGTGCTGCTGCTGCTGCTGCTGCTGCTGTTTCCGGTATCTGAGACAGTAGAACCTGAAGCTCCAGCATCCTTGGATGCGCCGAGCTCAGACTGTGGATCAGGCGCTGCCAAAAAGGAGGAAGTTGCTGAAGAAGGCCTCATGATGGCTAGCCCCCGCTGTAAGTCGCTCTGCAGCACTTCAAAGCACGGACCAATCAGCTTCGCCCACGCGCTCGGAGCCGACTGCATTGGGGCCAAGTCGACGCCTAATTGGGCGAGCCGGCTCACGAACAAACGGTAGAAACTACGCGCAGCAACGGCGCACTGCCCTGTACGCAACACGAGCCTCTTCTGAGCGGCAACAACAGCACTGGCGGTGATCGAACTGCTGCTACTGGATGAAGAGGATGAGGAAGAGGCTGCTGCCCCCGCACTGCTCGTGGAGTTGCGTCGCTTGCTGGAAGCTCCGCCATGAGCCTGCCGGGGATCCGACGATGGCGAAGATGATTGGCTTGAGGTTCCTCCTGCACCCGCAGCATTAGCACTGCAGCTGCTGGTGCTGGTGTTGTTGTTACCTCCTTTATTTGATAAATCGGAGACGAGCGCAGCGTGTGAGGCTTCTAAGCGATGTGCCACTGTCAAAGCAACGTCAAAGGCTCGGCAACTTCTCAGCGAAGACCATTCCGCAGGGTCGAAACGCACTAAGGACAAGGTGTGGCAGAGCATGAGCAACAAGGGGGAGTCCAGCAGGTGAGAAGTAGGAGAAGAACTTCCAGATACTGTCTTCTCAAGTGGTAGTAATGGCGGTGACGAAGAAGTAGATCCCCCTACGCCATTTGACTTGTCCACTACATTGGAGGCTCGAGCTAAGCACTGGAGCAAGACCGCATAAAGCTGAGCTGAGTGTTTGCGCACATGTGAAGCCGCAGTATCACCGATGGCATCCAAGCCATCTAAACAGTGGCAGTTTCCAACACCTTTGTCTCCTTTACGTTCCGTACCAGCACCTTCTTCATTGCTCCCATTCACCGTTGATGCCGCTCGAAGGGCAGGAGCAAGAGGAGCCAAGAGATCGACGGCAAGCGAAGGGGTCTTCATGGACTGCAAGAGGGATTCGAAAGCGGCGTAGCCGTTGGCTCGTGCTGTGGCTCGCCGTTGATTGCGCACCGCAGCGGACGCTAGAGCACTTACTAGGGGCACATCGTTGTCGTCTTTGTTCTTGGTGTCCTCTGCAGTTGAAGTCTTCATCACTATGCCTTCAGAAAGAGGTGACGAGGAAGGAGAAGTTTCAGGAGCATCCATTGTTGAGAGGTTGCGAACAAGGTCCAAACACTGCCGCCCAGTAAGAGGTACCAACGCCATCGCTCGGCTCAGCCCTCGCTTGGGTAATGTTGTCTTACTCGTCGTTGGCTGCACGAGCCGCTGCCACCGCAGCATCGCTACAACTACGCCGATCGCTCGCTGCCACCGGCTCCGTGCTATAGCTGATGTTGTGGCTCCCACTTGCACTGGTGTTGTCGCTGCAGTGTTATCGCCAGAAGACTGCTGCCATGGAGGCGGTCTCAGGAGCGCTACAGGCAGCGGAGCTCGAAACGATAGCAACAAGTGGCTTGCCGTTGTCGTCCTTGCGAAGAGGTCCACTACATGTGCATCCCCACTGCTGCTGCTACTACTATTCGATGACGAGGCCCGGAGGCTCGCGCGCTGCCGCCACAAACTCACGGAGGATTCTGCAATCAGGCGCCAGAGCGACAAAAGCAACCAGGGCGGGCGGCGCCGCGACAATGGGGGCATGTGGTGGTTTTGCTGTTGCTGAAGTCGAGGAGAGCCTCTGCTGCTGGCGCTGGTGCCAGCTGCTGGAGTAGCGGCTGCTGCAGGTGCCCCTTGCTGAAGCAGAGATGTTTTCTGCGCTCCAGCGGCAAGAGCAGCCCAGGCACCGAGGCCCGTGTGGTGCAGAAGCACTGCAAAGAGAATGTCTTCGTGAGCCTCAAAAGTGCCCTTTTGGGTGGTTACTGGTGAAGAATGAGGAGAAGAAGTCCGCTCAGCACTACCACTACCACCAGTACCCGGTGAACTAGCGGATGCTGCATCATTCGTAACCGGAGCAGCAGGTGATACCGCCTCATTGGCAACTTGCTGCTGTTGTTGTTGCTGTAGTTGTCGCTTGTCTGCTGCCATCGCTTGCTTCACCACCATCGCATAGCCTGGGTCCAATTGACCGTATGCCACGCGTACCCAATGAGCAAGCTTGGTAGATGCTTCGAGGGCTGCAGGAGTGTCTGCTGTAGCAGTGTTCTCGTCTTGCTTTGCTGCTGTGTTCGCACTCATAGCTACACCTGCACTGCTGCTGCTGCTGCTGCTGATATGCTCTGCATTCGTGCTAGAGCGAACAAGAGGAACAGGAGCTTGCTGCTTTGAATGGAATATAGCCGTTAAACCAAAGGACAGCACGGGGGAGCAGAGCAGAGCCTTCACGCGAGGACACAGCATCGAGTCATTATCATTGGGAAATGGCGTATGTGATGGTGATGATGGGCCAGCTGCGACTACCAGAGTGCCTGCGAGATTAGCCGCCAAGAAAGCCGTCGACTTCAGCAACGACAGCACCCACGGCAACTGCGGCGCCACCTCAACTGCAGTACCGCTTGTTCCATCCCCTCTACTAGTACTACTACTACCGTGTGCTGTTGCTGTTGCACTGGCCTCCGCTGCTGCTGCCTGTGCTGCGGCGGCAAAGCTACTAGACGACGACGACGACAATGGTGATGATGATGATGAACGACTGTTGGAAGCACCAGGTAAGTCAGCTCCTCCTACAACAGGGTTAGGTTCGCCCACTCGAAAGGCCACGTATGCCGCATCGGCGTTAGCCAGACTCCGTGTAGACAGAACCAGAGAATCCAGCTGTTGGGCGAAGCGTGCCACAAGGGGCAAGAGCCGCTCCGACGCACTGGAGTGGCTGGCAAAGGGCAACAGCAGAGCAATGAGAGACGGCACTACTGCACCCACGAAGGAGTGCTCAAGATCTGCTACGACAGTATCAACAGCCCCTTGTTCAAGGGGTGCTGGTGCTGGCTGATCCTCACTCAAAGAAGCCTCGAAAAGCAACGAGGCACGATGGAGTGCGAACTCGGCATATCTGTGAAGAAGAGAGATGGAAAGTTTCGGAAAAATATGCAAGAGACAAATGAGCAATTGTTTCAAATAGAACATCAGGGTATTCTGCCTTAACTATGAATGCGTACCCGAGTAGGCAGGCCCAGCCAGGTGTGAGAACTGCTTCCCGATCGAGAGCTACTGCCGCTTGCGCTACAGCACTAGTACGGCTGTTTAAACTAAGATCCTGCTTGAAGTTTACGGAAACTTCTCCTTTCATCGGTGCGTCAGGTGAAGCACTCCAGCTAGCGAGATGAGTCTGTAAAGCTAACAACAGCGCTGTCAGCAACCGCCGAGTTTCAACGCTACGCGCACCCTTCTTCGAAACACCCTCTTTGACTTCTTCTTTACCATCTTCATCGTTGCTACAGTGCAGTACGAGCACTTGGAGCAAACTATCAAGAGTGGCACAAGCATCGGTGCTGACACTAGCGCTGGAGCTTGTGTCTACAGAGGAGGAGGAGCTGCCTAGAGTAGTAGGCAACAGCTGAGAAGCAAATGCATCCGTAGTCAGCGTCTTAAGCAGAGGCTGAAGCAGAAAGTGCCTCGCAGCAGCTGCACCAAACAGGGGCGTAGTGCACACCACATCATCATCACTTGTGGCAGGAGGTGTGTTGAGAAGGTCCCGCAGTAAGGTTGCTTGAGAATGGGCAGAAGGGTAAAACATCTCAAGGCCCAGCACCAGGAGATCGGCTGCAGCTCGCTGTACCATCACGCTAGAAGTTCCATCATTGTTATCGAAGTCGTCGTTGATCTCGTTGTCATCGTTAAGTGTAGCCTCGCTTCTCTGAGAGCTTGTATCAGCCTCTGTGGTAGCGGCTGCACCCATTACTAACGCCACCAGCTGCTGCTGCAACAATGGCAACACTGCGCAATAGCGCCGACACTCAGAAGTGGCTTCATTCCTCGTTGCTTCTCCGCTATATCGACACTCAGAAGTGGCTTCATTCCTCGTTGCTTCTCCGCTATA
>Ga0307931_1000788_pt1 | contig 20739 bp, 15 predicted proteins | sample OrgLakmetageno47_FD_201816 | JGI IMG/M metagenome (GOLD analysis project Ga0307931, IMG submission 201816) | Saline water microbial communities from Organic Lake, Antarctica - #47 | ecosystem: Environmental > Aquatic > Non-marine Saline and Alkaline > Saline | place: Antarctica: Organic Lake...
AAGCTGTGATGATCCTCATCTTTGGTGCGTGCACATCAAGCTAGAACGGTGCTAAAAATGTGGTGGTCGGGACCTCATACACGAGTGTTTTTTCGTTTCGCTCCCAGTCAAAGTAATCCCCTTGGTTGCAGTTGTTTGCTGTGCTGCCATCAAGAACCACTCCCTATTCCCTATCATTCGTGTACCTACACCCCAAGTTGTTTACGGATAACAGGGAGTGATCAAGAACGCAAGCTTCTAGTTCAGGCGGAAGCTTACACGCAAGTGGGGTCACGCAATTGCTCGAGGATGGGCGACTCATCTCCTGGATCGCCTTCGAGACTTCGTGATAGTCCCCTTCTCTGTTGGCGGGAAGTCTTCTTTTGTGAAGGTCTCTCAGAGCACGGAGAGTGTGGCACTTTGGACTGCCACAATGACTTCCATGGCTACTCGGGAATGTTTGCCTGATTAGCTTTTTTTTGATAGCTTTAGTTTTAGCTGCTTCCCTTTTCCGGCCCAAGTAAGCTGCGTTCGGGAAAAGAGGGCGTCTTGGACAGAGAGAGCACCTCTGGTCAGCAGATTTGCTGTTATGCAAGCGACGAGGGATGCTGACACGGGTGACACTCCATTAAAGCTGCTCGGCAGCTGCTCGCCGGTTGGACTGCAGATTACAGAGCTAACGATATCGGAATAGCCAATCAGATGGGGGAAGGCGCTCCGCGCCGGTCGGCTATTTCCCCACGTGAGGCCTGCTTGCTCGGATAGTGCACTCTGGCGGACTCAGCAACAATTCTGAGCTTTTGTCGAAATACGAAGGTTTTACGCAAATGGGGTCACGCAATTACGGGGGAGGGCGCCTTGTCTTCTACAGATAGGAAAGTCATCTGAGGGACTTCGTAGTAGCCCCCTCCTCTACGGATAGGAACTCTACGCTTTCGCAGCACTCTCGGAGCTCGGAGGAGGGTTCCATTTTGAACCGCTGTCACCACGCCCATTTCCACTGGGGCATGTGCGGCTGTTTAGCCCCTCCTCTAATATCATGGTCTTCTAATTCCGGCCTTTCGGGGCCTGTGTCGAAATGGGGATATATTATGCGTTTAGCTGCCTCATTCGATGAGGAGACAGACAAGATATACAGTCAGCAGGCAGCTCCTTTTCTACTACAGAAGTTTCCCGATAATCCGGAAGCCTCCATGCCCCCTGAAATTTCCTACAACAGTAGCCAGTAGCCAGTAGGCGAAGGCTTCATAAGTTCTTAAACGGTTTAAATATCCGAAAAAGCACATAGTTCGCGCTTTCGCGAAAAGTTCCACCCTTTTGCCCTTTGGCTTTAGCTGTTGGTTAGTCAGGCGGTGGCACATGAGGCATGAGGCCGAACGCCGGTTGCTCGATTGGCGGTTAGCGCGACTAAGCCATTGCCATCAGCCGTCAGAATAAGATAACCAGCAGGCAGAAAAACAAAGCAATGGAGCATGCATTAGAATACTAGGATAAAAAGCGAATCAGGGACACATACACATACACATGCGCATGCCCGAGTGACCGTTGACCATGGAAGATGGAAGTGGTGGTGGCGATCCAAAGCAGCAACGCACTTCCGTGCTCTGAGAATGCTGCATTTGGATTTGTATTAGCTCGACTTAAAGTTCGAGACAACTTCATGAATACCACCAAAAAACAAGCCTCTTCTTCTTCCTCAGATAAACCGAAGTAAGCTGGAAGTTGCTTTTTCATGACGTCTATTCTGCCTTCGTTTTGCCTTCATCGCCTAGTGGAAACGCCTTTGAACCGTCCGCCGCAACTGCTGGAACAGGCGACTTAATCCAGCGGGTAAAGAATACTTTGCCGAGGCCTTGGAAGAGGAGCCATAAGCTGGCGTTGAACGTAAAGTAAAAGAAGTTGTGCGCGACCCACGTAATCATGGCAGGCGTCCCCTTGGCGTAATCGAAGTAATGCAAGATGTCTACGCTTTCGAAGCCCCACCTGGTTGTAAGAATTTGCGTTACGCAAGACAACGGCAGATTCATCTTCAAAACGTTGCCGCAACAAAATTTAGTTCTTGTGAACGAGAAAAGAATTGAAATCAAGGCAGCCTTTCACAAGGAATAAAGCTACGCGGCAGCACAGCGGAAAGCCTCCATAGAAACACACGAGTCCATGATCGTGAATGACGTCCGATACATAAGTAAGTGTGCCCTTCTCACAAATTCAAGGTGACATGTCATAAGATACATCTTCTTCCTCACCAGAATTGATTCATGTTGACGTTGTTTTTGAAGCACCGCGCGGCGCCATCGATGATAACGGGCACGCAGGGCCGAGGAATGAGAAGCACGGTCACCATCGAGACAAAGGCCACCCACAAGCTGCCATATGCAACTTCACGCAAACGAAATGGTGTGCCCGTCATCCACAGAAGCAAGCGGCTCGATGGAATAAACCTGTAAACATAAATGAGAATAATTGTATTTCAGCAACTCGAAGGCAATCGATTGATCGACTGGCCAGTCTCAATTTTTCGAAAAGATGTCATCAACTAATGCTGCCTCATACAAGAGATCATTAGAGGCGCACTTACCACAAATGGTGTGTTTCTGCCCATACGCTCAAGGGCGTGACTTTTCCCGCTGCGTTCACGTAATCGGCAATCCCCAGCGTGTTCGAGGTGCGGGTCAAGTCCCCGTGGCTCAACATCAGAACCGTGTCCGCAGCCCATATCACGTGACCCGCTAAGATGGACGCGAGCGCGGCAGCAATCAAATGGTAGCGCTCGAGGAACAGTCCTGCAGTAGCAAGTGGCAAAGCAAGGCTACACACCCATAACGCTTCGTACCACGCCGGTATTCCAATAAACCAGTAGCGGTGGGCCTGTATTTGCAACCGTTTGCGGGCAAGGCATGAGCAACAAGAAACCTTAAAACATTTAGCGATCGAGTAATTCCACTGTCAGGTCTCAAATAGGAATAGGAACTCAGAAACTAGAGAGCAGGGCAAAGGAGGCACAGGACTGTTCGTGAGCGAACGCAAAGTAGCATACCACGATGACAATGTTGTGGGCTATGTAAAAGCAACCGATGCCTATCAATCCGGCCCGGCGGGCACGCGAAGAAGTCGCGGCGTGCTTGCTACGACCGCGGTACAACTTCTCTGACACCCACACGAAAGCTATTCCTGAAAATATCATCGCTAGTAGCATGTGCCAGTCGTCTCGTTGGCCGTCGCCAGCCCATAGTTTAGCTAGGGGCGACCGCGGCGGCACCACTTGCCAGTCGGGTTCCGGCGGCAAGGCAGCCCAACCAGGGTTTGGATTTGCTACATGGTTCGACCCTGCGAATGCCGCTTGGGCTTGGGCAGTGGAGCCAGGCGTTGTGATGCTCATGACGTGGATAGTGAGCTGAGCGCTGAGAGCACAAACAAATGTACCACGATCCACGATCTAATAAGATCCAGAAATGATCATCAGACCTCGAACCAACCAGCCGCGCGGAACCTCAAACCTCGAACCCTTCAAACAAACAAACGAACAGAAACCTTCGAAAAAAGAGTATCACCGGATCTACCTACCGCTGGCCTGCTGCTCTGCTGCTAGCTGCGGCTCCCATATGTAGCCAATTATAAGCCTATATAGGCCTATAGCCTTCATACTTCATACAATAGCTAAGTGTATCGTGCATCCCACTCACCATGTGCACACCAGAAGCTAGCCGGATCCTAGTATTTGGTAATCATCCATGATCATATGATCATGTACGCCAAGCTATTCACGATATAGAAGCAAACAGTGTGCTACTCGTGTTTCACTAGCCTTCATCGATTTAATCACCGCTAGCTAGCGCAATAGCCACGCTCGAATCGTCGGTATTTGCTGCCTTTGCTAGTAAGCGTGTTGCATGTCAGTAGCGGCTTCAACAAATATGCTGCCTAAAGTGTCGGTAGTCAGGTGTGCAATGCTCGTGTCCATCGGCGCATGGCTCAGCGGAATAAGCCGCAATGCCGACAGTGGCTTCGTAACTGCGCAAAAGTCACCGGCAAATGTTTCGTTCACAGGCAGGCGCCAACTTGCGCGGGCACCAGCTGCTCCGTTACTAGGGGCTACACTCGAATGTCCTGCGGATCAGTATGAACGCGCTGAAGCAAAGGCATTTGAAGACGTAGCTTTTTCCTTGCAGCATCCACCACCGGCGCTTGTCGAAGATCGAGCCAAGGAACTAGCTTCCATTGCGGCAACAGCGGCTACGAGCGGCAGGAACCTTTACAATGCCTCAATACATGCAGGGTTAGTTGCTGGCAGGAGTGGCAACGCAATAGCGGCACTTTTACACCCTGGAGCCTGCTGCAATCCTTCAGCCATGAACGTCCACGAAGCAGTGAGAAATGCTCTCTATTTTAAAACATTGCTTACATTCATTTTGATCTTTGGACAATACTTCGACATTTTTCTTTCACAATTGAAATCATAAGACCTGCTATTCATTGATGAATGCGCCGTTTTAGCACACGTTTCCGACTTTCGCTTCCTCCTTGTAGGTGGCGCGTGGTCTCCTCGCTCCGCAGCCCACGCCAGGCCAGACGGCTTCGGCTGCAGCTTTGGCGGCGGAAGCACACGCGCGCGCAGTGGCGGTAGCGCTGCAGCGGGGCCGGCCCGTGAACATTGTTGGGGCTTGGTCGCCGGCCGCAGAAGCGCAGGCAGCGGCCGGGCTGGAGAGCGGCGGGGCCTCCTGGAAAGAGTCGCCTTCTTCACGACTCGGAGGGGGAAGTGCTGCAAGTGGTGGTGGTGGTTCCTGGCATTACGACGCAGCGAGCCCTTGCGATGCTCCCACGGCTATTGACCGCACCTTGAGCTTTGCCAAGTCTGCTGCCGTGTTTTCCTCTGCTTCGTCGTCTTCTTCGGGCATTGAAGGCGGCAGTGGGGTGAGCAGTGGAGCTGGGTCGGGTGGGTCCACTGGCTGCGCGCGCTATGCGGTCGCCGTGGGGGGAGACTTGGGGCATTTTGGGAACTCATTGGGGAGTTTCGAAGAAAACGTGGTGAACGCTGCACACGGCGATGTCGACGTTTTCTTTTACGTGTCCCTCGACTCTCCAAATGGCGGTGGTGGGAATGCTGGTGCCGGCGATGGCAGTGGTAGGAGTGGGAATGGTGGGAAGTTGCGCGGTGAGCAAGTCAAGCTACTTCGCTTGCTCAAGAAAGACTACGGCCCGAAGCAAAAGGCGTGGGCGATCGCTGCAGTGGTAGAAGCTGCCTCTAACGCCACGACGAGAGAGGTGAGCTCACTCTTTTTCGACGCTATCTTGAATTACGCCTGCCTCTCAGTTGTATCTTCGCCTGCAAGTCATAGACTTCGTATTCCACTTTTTGACACTAACCTAATGTTTTGTGTGTTTGTCATAGACGCTCATGGACCAGTGCTTTACGTCTGCGGATCGATCTGGTGCGATGAACTCTGCCGAGCCAGCTTCGCCCACATGTGGTGGCAGTCCTGTGGAAATCATGGGCGACACGCTAGAGCACCTTCGGTTCGATCCTCCCAGCACTAGCAACACCAAACCTGGCAGGAGCGCTGCTGCCCCAACGCTCGAGGCCCAGGACGCCGCGTGCTGCGCTGCGTGCCGCCACCATGCCAAGTGCGAGTTTTGGGTGCGCAACGCCCACGGTGACTGTTGGCTGAAGCGGGACGCCGCCAAGACGCAACCGTCAGGGCAGCGCCGCAGTGGCGTCTTACGTAGTGGAGGTGGGCGTACTGACCCACTTTCCAGGCTCAGCCGCACGTATGGCACTGCTTATGCGACGTCGCCTCTTGGCGAGAACAACAACGATGGCGTGAATTTTGACCCACTGGGATGGTGTGGCAAAGGATGTGGCACTACTTGCTGGCGAGAGCGTTTCATGGACGAACTCTGGGCCAGCCGGCAGCGGTAATCTAAAACCTTACATTTTTCTCGTTTTCTGTCAAAAAATAATCAGCTCCTTATAATGCATGGGGGTCATGCGACAGCGCCTGAACGCATATCCTTCTTTTATAGCGCGATTTTTTCTCTCCTGGCATGTATGTTCTCAATGATTCAGGTACCTAGCAGCCAAACTCGTCGCTCGCCACGCTGCGCGCCACGGTTGCAGCTACGATCGCCTTCTCCTCACTCGCCCGGACGTGATTTTCCATGCGCCCGTGCCCTGGGACAGCCCTCGAGCGCTGGCCGATCAGGCCGCTACGGCAGCTGCGCGAGCGTCAGACGTGGTGCTGGCCCAAAGGCTAGCTGCAGCGCAGGCTGCCACGCAACGCGCGCAGCAACTTCGTGCTCAGTTCGCCAAGGACACCAAGCAAGCAGCTCAACGTCAAGAGCAAGAGTCCGCAGAAGCCGCCGCCGATGCCGCAGCAGAAGCAGCTGCATTTCAAAGGAGAAGATCTCTGCAAGACCAGCCGCAGCAACACGAGCAACGAAGAGAGCTTCAACAGTGGGCTCGGTCACGCAGTCAGAACAACAAACAAAGCGCAAGCAAGCCTACCCACGATCGTAGTCGCAGTACGAATCAAAAGAGCGGCAGTCACAGCAGTAGCAGCACATCTCGCGCTATAACCTCCGCTTTAGCCACACACCGCAGTAACGCTTTAGCTGTAAAAGACCGGCAAGCTGAAATTGCGTCCGCAGAAGCCAAAGCAGAAACCCTTCGCAACGCGGTGCGGCGACCGCCTGACGTCATCACTGACCGCCCATACTTGAAAGCCGCAAAACCCGGCTCCACCAAACAAGCAGCAGTGGCCCACGGAGCCATGTATACCAATCAGCAACTGCCGTTAGTGTTCTTTTCAGAAGCGAAACCAAATCGGGGCTTTGGCAGTAGAGGTGCCGGCAACAACAATGGTTACAGGGGCGCTAGGTTTGTCAGATCCTTTGCTTATGAAGAAGGCAGCGTCGAAGCGAGGGCGGCGGCGGAGTTCAGGGATCAAGAAACCGTGTCGGTCACACGAGACTCGCAGCGGCGCTTTGGCCCAACCACCACACGCTGTGCACAAGGCCTCGGCAGTAGCCACAGCAGCAGCAGCAGCAATTTCGGAGCCCATGGTGTTGCTCTCGGCCAGCCTACCGACACTTTTGCGCTCGCAGCGCTGTACCGTGACTTTGGGAGTTGGTGGTCGCTGGCGGCGCCGCGGCGCGTCGAAGGCTGCAGCTACGGCGTGGGTGGGAGGCTGGTGGTGCTTCAGCTCAATTGGCGCGTGGTGTGGTGGCGCGACCTCAGCTTCGACTTCACTCCACACTGGCACCCTCGCAGCAGCAACTTTTTCTCATCGTCACTCAATAATAGAGGCGACGCCTTCAGAGGACCTCGCGGCAACAGTGGCCTGCGTGGTACTAATGGTGACACATTCGAGCGCCAGGCTGGCTCAGGGCCATTCCACGAAGCTCAAATGCAGCGAGACGACGACTGGAGTGGTGGAAGGAGCGACTTCGGTAGTGGTGGTGTCGATAACGGTCAAGCGTTTGCAAGAAGGCTCCTTGATTCAAATGCAATTTCGGCGTCTGCTCGAATAATATTCAACAATGTTAGTGCTCCATCGATACTGCAAGCAACGATGATTGGCGACCTACCGTATGATTCCAAAACCAGAGCTAGATGCGTAATAAATCGAGCGCGAAAAGCTATTCTAGCTGCAAACAGCAGTGGAAATGTAATTGGTAGAACTAACAGCAGCATCTTATCCACGAGAATACCTGCCAAAACTACATTCTTAAGCCGACGTGTGTTGGTTGCTCCTTCTCGACGAGGGACGGCATCGCCATCATCCGACATCACAGGGCTCAATGAAGCACGCTTTGGAAAATTTACGTGGGCACAATGGCGGAGAGAAGCGTACGCTGAAGATTCTGCAAGTGCAAAAGAAAAGGTGCCACAATCGTCACAGCTTGACAACAATTCAAGCCTTTCTGTTGATGCTGGAGGAAAAGCTGCAAAGCAATGGTGGGCGAAAACAGTGCCAGCTGCATCAAAAGCGTCGCCACCAAAAGCGGGCAAACACACTCTTGTTTTCTTACATGTGCCAAAAACGGTAATCGTCCTCAACTCTCTTCCTTCGTTGATTTTCGATTGTATTTCTTTTTGCACCATTGTTGATGGTGCATCTTGTCTCATATAGCTTTTCTGATCGTCGCATCAGTTGTCGTCTGTCTTTCATTCTTCTCCATTTCTTTTGTCTTGCGTACGTCAATTTTGTCTATTACTTTTGTATTAGGGTGGCACCACAATATCGGACTTGTTCATTGCACTTGCCCGCACTCGCCCACCTCTCTGCTGGCGGCGTTACATGTGGTCTTTCGTAAAAACGAAACCCGACGACTCTTGCTGCCCTGCTGGTGCGGAATGTGAATCTCACCGCAGTGATTTGCTCTTTGGGCACAATTCATGGGATCCAAGGGGTGCAGCATTGTTGTTGCAGCGGCAGCCGGTGCCAACATCGCTGTACTATGCAGTGTTCTTGAGAGATCCTCTGGAACGAATGGTATCGTTTGCCAACTTCAATGAGGTATAGCTCGAGTGCGTTATTTGTACGCACCCGTTCTTTCTTTTATTGGACGTACCACTAGTAGTAGTAAACGATCAACTAAGTTTGTGAAACTTTGTGTGTGGTAGGTTCCACGGGTGGATTTCCAGCAGCGCGAGTGGCCCGGCTACGCTTACAACGCCATGACCTCCATGGTAAATGGAGTAATTGGCATTGGGCCAGGCGTTGGAGCTCAGTGGGCTTTCTCAGACGACCCACGCACTTGTGCTTATGACAGACTTTCAGCTGATGGCCCTGCAGCCGCATTAGCGCAGTGGAACCTGGTCAATAGTTTTACGTTCGTCGGCGACACGGGCCGATTTGCCGAGTCCGTGTGGCTCATGCAGCGCACGTTTGGGTGGGGGGAGCCCATGGCACTGTCTGCGCTTTCTCGGAGTTCCCGAAATTTCCATCGAGGTGGGCGCCCCCGCCACGGCTACACGCCATGGAAGGTTTCGGATTTGCCTCTCGAATTTGTGAAGAAGGATTTAGCAACCGCGGAAGCCTGTGATGTGGCGCTGTATGAATATGCGCGTGAATTGGTGGCAAGCCGTTTGGCAAATATGCCGGCTCACAACTTACCTGCCCTCAAGCGCTTCTTAACGCAAGCTAAAGCTCAGGACCAGGCTCAATTGGCAATTTCGTCAAAGCCAGTGTGGCATTCTAAACCGCACCATTCTAATAATATGACGAAAGGAAAGAAGATGAATGGAGATGGAGAGAACGATGTGTCTCTACCTTTCAAAATGCACCAAAAAGATTTAATCCGTGAAAAGCGCAAGCATCAGAAGGCTGACAGTAGCAACACTTCCGCAGTATCTACGTCAGAAAACGAAGAGAGGGCTAGTGCTTCTAGAGTTTTGAAGCATTTAAGAGCCTTGGGCACTGATCATGCAGTTCATCAAGGCGCGTATCGTTTGTTAACAAGAACAGATGTTGTGATTGATAACATTGAGGCGAATGAACGGACTGGCTTCAATGCAACTGCGTGGCACAAATGGTTGGCGGCTAAGTACAACAGCAGAGACATCAGAACTCATGAGAGAAGTTCAAGCAGAGAAAGCAAAGGTAACGGTGCCCGCAGCAATGTTTCTGTAGACTTCGCAGCAGCGCATGAGTGGTGGTCGACTGTCGTGCAGCAAGCAAGCAAAGCATCGCCACCTCGCGCCAACAAAGCGACGTTGGTGTTTCTTCACGTCCCGAAAACGGTGTGAATTACTTTCGCAGATATTCAATTTCTATTTGAGTATGTAATAGTATCTGCTGCCAAGTGTATACTGCATGCGATCTTTCAATTTGATAACTAAGTAATTCAAATCATCTCATCATGCCTCTAAACACTGCGCTAGTATTTCAAAGTTTTTGTATCATTTGCTTGTTTATTTCTGCATCTCACCGATCCCATATAGGGCGGCACTACATTGACGCACATGTTTGACGCTCTCGTTCTTACCCGACCGCCGCTGTGCTGGCGACGTTATCTCGAGGGCGGGTTTCGGCCTGCTGGGGTGAAACCTTTCGCTACCTCGAAAAACGAAGTGTGTGGGGTGGTGAAAGGCGATTTGATGTTTGGCCATAACTCATGGGATCCCATGGGGGCTGCAATGCAACTGCTGCGTCAACCAAAGCCAGCGTCATTGTACTATGCGGTGTTCTTGAGGGACCCCGTTGAAAGAATGGTGAGCTTTGCGAATTTTTATCGCGTGGAACGAAGGAGCTTCGAGAGTGGAGGCTGGCGCGCTTTTGCAGTGAATGCGATGACGAGCATGGTCAATGGAGTCTTAGGTGTTGGTGCAGGCACTGGCGAATGGTACGCTTTGTTGGCTTCGCTAATTTTGCGATGCTGTGTTTACTATTCACATTCTATTGAACTTCTCTCTCTCTCTCTGTCTCAACCTATGGATTTGTCACCATGAAGATTTGGACTTTCGAGGCTTATAACATTCTTTGTATCATACTTAGGTATGCGTTTCCATCTGATCCCCGCACCTGTGCCCATGATCACCTCTCTGCTGATGGCCCTGCAGCCGCATTAGCGCAGTGGAACTTGGCGCATAGTTTTACGTTCGTCGGCGACACGGGCCGATTTGCCGAGTCCGTGTGGCTCATGCAGCGCACGTTTGGGTGGGGGGAGCCCATGGCACTGTCTGCACTTTCTCGCAGCGCTCACAACTTTCACATGAACGGTCAGCCTCGGCACGGATATGCATTATGGTCTTTGTCCGACCTTCGCCCCGCATTCGTGAATGAACTAGCAGCCGCTGAAGCCTGTGATGTGGCGTTGTATGGATACGCGCGCGAATTGATGGCAAGCCGTTTGGCAAATATGCCAAACCACGAAGTGCCTGCATTGAAGCGCTTTTTAAGACAGGCAATTGCTCATGACCAGGCTCAATTGATACCTTCAACATCGTCTGGACACACTTCACCTTCTCCTTACCCTAATGACGTCGTAGAAAAGAATGACAGAGATGTAGATTCAAGTGTAGCACCTTCTCGGGCGGGTTTGAAGCACCAGAAAGAGTTGATCCGAGAGAAACGCAAGCACCAGAAGGCTGGATCATCCTCAGAGACTTTGAAAACCGGCATGGTTGCAGGAATATCTTCATTGGAAGCTGAACAGAGCACCAAAAATTTAGCCCCAGAGCGAGTCCTACTGAATACAGCATCTTCACATAAACTTGCAGTTGCTAACGCTGAGGCTAACGAACGGACTGGCTTCAATGCGACAGCATGGCGTATGTGGTTGACGGCAGTGTACAATAACAACAAAGTCACGAAGCCTCAACAGAGTAAAGGTGCCCGCAGCAATGTTTCTGTAGACTTCGCAGCAGCGCATGAGTGGTGGTCGACTGTCGTGCAGCAAGCGAGTAAAGCATCGCCGCCTCGTGCCAACAAAGCAACGTTGGTGTTTCTTCACGTCCCAAAAACGGTGTGAATTATTTACGCAAAACCTGTATTCATTTTCTCATGACATAATCTAAACATCTCGCCATTTGCTCCTTTTTGTGTAAATTCAGCTTACCTAAGGTTATTGAATTTCATTCTTTCTCTTTCTGGCTATTTCGACCAGTAACAAATATTGATTCTGATATGTCTCTGTGACTTTTACAAGCGTATCTAATGGCCACATGTGTACTCTATTAGGGTGGTACCACATTGACGCACCTATTTGACGCCTTAGTGCTTGCCCGACCGCCGCTGTGTTGGCGACGTTATCTCGAGCGTGGATTTCGACCTGCCGAATCGAAGCCTTTTGCCACCTCCAAGAATCAGCCATGCGGGCCAGTGAAAGGCGATTTGATGTTTGGTCATAACTCATGGGATCCAACAGGTGCAGCTATGTTACTACAGCGGCAGCCGCTGCCGGAATCATTGTACTATGCGGTGTTCTTGAGGGACCCCGTTGAAAGAATGGTGAGCTTTGCGAATTTTTATCGCGTGGAACGAAGGAGCTTCGAGAGTGGAGGCTGGCGCGCTTTTGCAGTGAATGCGATGACGAGCATGGTCAATGGAGTCTTAGGTGTTGGTGCAGGCACTGGCGAATGGTACGCTTTGTTGGCTTCGCTAATTTTGCGATGCTGTGTTTACTATTCACATTCTATTGAACTTCTCTCTCTCTCTCTGTCTCAACCTATGGATTTGTCACCATGAAGATTTGGACTTTCGAGGCTTATAACATTCTTTGTATCATACTTAGGTATGCGTTTCCATCTGATCCCCGCACCTGTGCCCATGATCACCTCTCTGCTGATGGCCCTGCAGCCGCATTAGCGCAGTGGAACTTGGCGCATAGTTTTACGTTCGTCGGCGACACGGGCCGATTTGCCGAGTCCGTGTGGCTCATGCAGCGCACGTTTGGGTGGGGGGAGCCCATGGCACTATCTGCGCTTTCTCGGAGTTCCCGCGGATTTGCTATGCCAGTGAAGGACGGCAACAGCTGGAAGCACTGGAATCTGGAAGCACTATCTCCGAAGATGCGACCGTACTTAGCAACCGCCGAAGCTTGTGATATGGCATTATACAACTATGCCCAAGGGCTAGTGGCCGCGAGACTTCAAGTCTTGAGCGCAAAGGACACTGCGGCTGTGGCGAGATTTCTGGCCAAAGCTAATGCTTGAGTTAGCAAGGCCACTGTCTCTGCGCCAATGTTGAACTTGGTGTTAATAATGATCCCCTTGTGGAATACAACTGGGCTACTGGCCTTATGCTTAAATGTAATTGACTGGAATGGTTCAGTGGCTGAGTAATTTCCGTCGCGGTCGAAGTCAAAGTCGTTGTCTGCAGTCATAGATCCAGGTGATAAAAGATTAGGAAAAAAAAGGAGCTAGGTGCCGATATGGGCCACCCAAAGAATATTCAGGAGCGTGTAGATAGGGATTGGGTCGGTTCGAATTGGGCCTCCAGCCAGGGTTGAGATTTCCGTTTCCGCGGAATTCCCGCGCGGTGGCTAAAAATTTCACTTCACGTAGGATTTCCGCGGGATTTCCGCGGTTTTTTCGCGGTATTATCGTGCCGTGGTCACAAAGGCACTGCTAAACTCCCGTCGCGGAAATCACGTCTGATTGGTAAAAATTTCCCTTTCCGCGGGAATTCCGCGGAATTTCCCGCGGGAAACCGAACCTAGCCTCCAGCTGCAAAGAAACACCACCGATGAGTAGATGGCTACGTATTGATATGCCATTCAGAACAGGTCAGAGTGGACTTGTGGGCTAAGTTCCCAGAAGTGTCCGAACAAAAGCTTAGTTCTTGGCTCTCCTCTGGTGTGGATCCAGCTCCGGGGTTTCCGAATTGCGAGTCTGAGCTTTCTTGCTCGCTTCTCGCTTCTTTGCACTTGCATTTACGCCAAGGAGTAAACTGTGCCCGGCTAGCTTCCCTTCTTGTATTGGGCCCTTTCTTACTAGACTTATTCAACCGACTCTGTAGCTTCCATAAGCGCTGCGCCCGAAGCATGTTCCGTGTCAGTCTTCATCATGCGTTCCATCATCACATTAGCTCAGCCACTCCATTTGAGGCAGGCATTTTACAGCACGCTCACAACTCGCTGCCATGGACCTTAATGTAGCTACCATCGCAACCGTATTCTTCTTGGGCTAGCCAAATTACTTGGATGCCTCTGACTCGAGCGCCGCGGCAGTTGTTTACTGGCTGGGTAGCACACTCTCGGCCGACTGAGTGCCCTGAGATGACATGGGGTCGGGAGCTTAAGAAGGCTTTAAAGTACAAAGGGCGATCCGGCCAACTTTAATGAATGGCGTGCTAAAGCAGAAGATAGGTCGTGTCGGAATGGAGGTCGCGGCCGTACTTGAAGCCTATGCCTCCACCCGAAACTTGATCCAACAGGGTCCATGGGAGTAAAAATGGACGTTGTATTACGTATTACGCAAAAGGACACTCAGCCTAGTCAGGCGTGGTCTGGAGGATTCGTCAATACGCCAGCGGCTTTTTGAGACAGGCCCCGACGGACGGCTTTTTGCTCTTTATTGATATTTCTTCAACACAACCGGTGAGCATTATCTAATCTAATCCAACCTAATCCCAGTAGAAGCAGCTATATTTAGTTCCCTGCCTGTTGGCCGTCTAATTCCGGTCCCTGGGGGCTCTGTGCCTGTGTCAAAAATGAAAGATTCATGCATGTGCTATCGGCCATTGGGGGCTCGCACTCTGGTCTTCTTGTGTATTTCGAATGGGGTCCATTTTTCCTCCTGTATTGCAATTGCAATGCAACAAGTTTGAACGCTGCAGTGAGAATCCGCTCTACTTCATTGGCCTCACCTACTTGCCTTACAGAGAGTTGCGGGTGAAAAAAAACACTCACGTTAAGGATTTGAGGATTAAATCTGCACGGCACGCAGAAAGATCAGAGAGGTCCAATAGAGAGCGAAATCAAGGAGTAAGGCGAAAGTGGTCGTGTTCTTGCCCCAGTCATTGGCTTATACGGGGGTGCTTCCTCTGATCTCAGCCTCATTTTGGACCTCGTCGCTCGGGAAATGGCTCGCAAACACACGGCATTCTACAACTTAGGTTTAGTTGACGCTGCTTTGCGTTTCCTCTCTACCTGTTAGCCTTCTAATTCCGGCCCTTCGGGGCCTGTCTCAAAATTTAGTGATTTTAAAAAGAAACTGGGGGATGTTGGCTCCAGTTTCTAGAAACGAGGGCCTTTCTGCCCTGCCTGTCTGCCGGTCGCCTAAGAAACTGAGGGGGGCTTGCGCTTCAATACAAGAAGCAGCCTAAGAAATGAAGAGGGTCGGCGGCGGCCGTTTTCCTGCTTTCTTATCTCCCGCAACTACTGTAGCTGTAAGTACCGCAAGGTGCACGTTGAAGAAACTCAGTCCTTTGCTCGGCAGGTCAACATTCTAGATTTCGCCCTGCAAGATTCCGGCCTTTTTCTCAATTATTTTTTCATGAAAAACGAAAAATCGAAAAAACAAGAGAAATAAAAGCCGAGCCGTGAAAGACAACACATTTGTTTGGACAAAAAGTAAACAGACGTGGATGGCGTTTTGGCGCAGGTAGATGCCCCAGAAGCCCCCGCTTGAAGAGACGTTTGGAGCGTACGAAGATTTACCTGACCTCGAGACATCTAAGCCGAAGAAGAAAAACTTTGGCGGGATGCCAGACAAGGCGACTTATGAGAAGGTGGCGACCGAGGATGTAGCCGAGGCGCCAGCCGCTGCGGCGGGCTACCCTCGCAGCATTCCTCTGACGAACTGCGGGCCGTACTTGACAAACTACGTGAGCACAACGAAGTACAGTCGCTTCACTTTTTTACCGTTGGCGACCATCGCGCAGTACAAGCGCGCCGCGAACGTGTACTTGCTTTTCATCGCTGTTTTGTGTTGCATACCGGCAATTTCGCCGCTTATGCCCATTGCGGCGGTGATGCCGGTGGTGTTCGTGCTCACAATATCGCTTCTTCGCGAAGGCGCAGAAGATTATGCTCGGTATAAAAGTGACGAAGACATGAACAATAAGGTCAGTTCTTCAAAAAAAAAAAGTGCTGCAGGAAGCATGTGTGCGTATATGATACATGCGTGGCCTATCGTGACGTTTTAGACGGCTCTCACGAGCTTAGTGTGTGTCTTCCAACGCAGGCTCTCCTGTTGTCATATTTGAAGTTGTGTAGAAACTAAGAGATCCCGAATGATGTTATCAACCGGTCTTCACTATCATCTCCGAGCTCTCACGCTCTCTCCTGTTTTGGCCATTTCACCGCCTACCCTTCCCGTCCCCAACGCCACGTGCTTCTCCAAATGTCGACTTTTTCGGTCGAAAATATTCGTGGACGCAAACATTACGTGTATTTTCGAATTGTTTCCCTGTTGACCTCACAATTCGTGTTTCCTGTTGCTGTTTCCCACAGACGACTTGCGTGCGGAACCCGGCCTCGGGGCAGTTCGAAGAAGTCATGTGGAAAGACGTACATGTCGGCGATATGATCAAGCTCGCGGACCGGGACTGGATCCCCACCGACGTGCTCATGCTCACGTCCTCCGCCGAAGACGGCTGCGCGTACATCGACACCATGGACTTGGATGGCGAAACCAACTTGAAGCGTCGCACTTCCCCCAAGCCCACCACGGGCTTGACGGTGGAAGACTGCAGCAGCCTCACCAGCGCCCACTTGCAGTGCGCGGGGCCCTCGGGCGACTTGTACCGCTTCGACGGCGCGCTCAAGCTGAGTTCCGGCACGGTGGCGGTCTCTGAGCAGAACATGCTTTTGCGGTCGTCGCGGCTCCGCAACACCAAGTGGGCGGTGGGCGTCGTTATTTACACCGGCATGGAGGCCAAGGTGATGCTCAACTCGATCAACGCAGGCAAAGCGAAACAGTCGGCGCTCGAGGTATGTGCTACTACCTACCCACTTAGAGCTATTATGGCCGCTTGTTTTTCCAGGTGAAGTGTGGTAATTTGAATCTAAAAATCCCGGAGTGCACGAATGGAGCGGTCGGGAATAAAAACATCCCTTGAAACCCCTTTCTCACTAATTCTATCTTTCTTTGCTACTGCGTCTGGCCGCACCCTTACGCCTGCTTCTGCTTTCCGCAGGCGATCGTGAACAAGTCGATCATGCTCATTTTCATGATTCAGCTGTGCATGGCGGTGCTCAGCGCCATTTTGAGCGGCATTTGGGCGTCCTCCTCGTGCGGTTCGCATTCGTACTTGGCCTGCTCCACCTCGGGCCTGGGCACCACGAGCTTGACCTTCTGGACCTACATCATTTTGCTCAACTCGCTGATTCCGGCCTCGCTGATCGTGACCATGGAAATCGTGAAGGTGGTGCACGCGAGCTTCATCAACTGGGACCACACGCTGTGCAAGCGCTACGACAAGAAGGAAGAAAAGTGGCGCGGCGCCGAAGCGCACACCTCTTCCCTGAACGAGGGCCTGGGGCAAATCGACTACATTTTCAGCGACAAAACCGGCACCCTGACCGAGAACAAGATGGAGCTGCAGTACGTGACCATCGACGGCACCATTTACGGGGCGGCCACGGGTGTGAGCTACTCGGACAAAGTCAAAGCCGACGGCAAGCTGGACCTGGCCCCCGTCGGGAGCGGCGGCGAAGAGCAGAAAGAAGCCCTGGTCGAAGACAGCTCGGCGTGGAAGTTCAACCGCATGTTGGCGGTGTGCCAGACCGTGCTGATTGAGAAAGAAGACGACGGCAGTTTGTCCTACAACGCCGACTCCCCGGACGAAGTAGCGCTGGTGCTGGGGGGCAAGACCTTCGGCGCGGAATTTTTGGGCCGAGAAAATGGTGACGTCAGCCTGGTGAACGTGTGGCCTTCGGGAAAACCCGGCAGTGGGCCCAAAGTCGACGAGCAGTGGCGCGTGCTGTCTATCATTCCGTTCTCGTCGAAGCGGAAGCGCATGACGGTGATCGTGCAGCGGGTGAACCCTCCTAATGAGAACCCGGGAGAAGTGCTGCTGTGGATGAAGGGCGCGGACAACGTGATCATGGACCGCGTCGACAAGTCCGACACCGCTTTGATCGGCAAGTACAACCGCCACTTGGTGCATTTTTCCACACTGGGCCTTCGTACCCTGTGCTTCGCGACCAAGAAAATGGCAGTGAGTGAGCACGCGAAGTGGCAAACCCAGTGGGACGACGCCGCGCTCTTGCCGCCCGACCAGCGCGAAGCCAAGTTCGAAGAGCTCGCGAGCCTGGTGGAAGACGTAGGCTTTGCCCTGTGCGGCGCCACCGCGGTGGAAGACAAGCTCCAGGACAACGTGCCCGAAACCATCGTGCGCCTAGCCCGTGCCAACGTGAAGCTGTGGGTCCTCACGGGGGACAAGCAAGAAACCGCGATTGAAATTGGCCGCTCCACCAACTTGCTGACCCCCTCAATGCGCATGCACGTGCTCAACGCCGATTCAGAAGCTCAAGTGACTCAAAAGTTGGACAAGGAATTGGCGGACGCGATGTCCGGCAAGGAACAGAACCAGAAGCAGGGCTTGGTGGTCGACGGTGCGACGCTCAACTACGTGCTGGAAGGCGATCCACAGGGTGCGCTCATTTGCAAGCCCGCCGCCGACAAATTCGTGGCCTTGGCCACCCAGTGCGTGGCGGTGGTAGTGTGCCGCTCGTCGCCGCTCCAGAAGGCCCTCATCGTGCTGCTGGTCAAGAAGTACGTGACCGGAGTGCGCACTTTGGCGGTAGGGGATGGGGCCAACGACGTGCCAATGATTCGCGCCGCTGCCATTGGCATTGGGATCGCGGGTCTAGAAGGGATGCAGGCGGCGCGCGCCGCGGACTACGCCATTCAACAGTTCCAAGACTTGGACCGGCTCATGTTGCACCACGGCCGCCTGTCGTACTTTCGGATCGCCAACATGTGCTGCTATTTTTTCTACAAGTCGTGGGCGTTTACCTTGCCGCAGTGGCTCTTTGGCTTCTACTGCGGCTACTCGGGGATTTCGTTTTACGAAGCCCTGTACGTGCCCAGTTTCAACATGTTCTTCACGTCCATGCCGGTCTTTGCGCGCGCGGTGCTCGACACCGACGTGGACCTCGCGAAAGCCTACCCTCTGTTGCCGGAAATGTACCACGTGTCCCAGGACGACCTGCTCTTCAACCAGAAGACTTTGGGCACTGACTTGTTTCTCAGTTTCTTGCACGCTGCCCTGTGCTTCTGGCTGCCGCTCCTGTGCTTCAGTGGCGACGACCAAGACTTGTGGCAAACCTCCCTGGGCTGCTACTCCCTCGTCGTGTTCGTGTGCACGGTGCGCATCCTCGTCCACACCCGGGCCATCACCGTGCCTACCCTCTTTGCCTACGGCGCCTCGATTGGGGTGTACTTTGCCTGGCAGTACTTTTACGACGCGGCGGGCGCCATCACCATCCGGGGCGCGGCCCCCACCCTCAACGCGGACAACGTGAAGTTCAAGTTTCTGGTGCTCCTGGTGTTCGGCCTCACGGCGAGCTCGGAGCTCGCGATGCGGTTCTTTGCCGACAACTTGAAGCCCTCCAACGTGGACATCGTCCGCGCGGCCAAGCCAGAGGAGATCGAAACCGAAGGCAAACGGCGAAGCGACGAAGCGTCGGCCGCGCAGGTGTCGTAAAGAAGAAGAAGAAGAGATAGGCTTACCCGCGAAGTAGAAGAAATCAAACAAGAGATGACGAAGAAGGAGACGAAGACGAAGAAGAAGAAGAAGATGAAGACGTTAGGCCACAGAATAAAAAAAAGAAGAAAGAAGAAGTGTCGACAAGAACGAGAGGAAAAGAAAAAGAAAACCATGTGCCGTTGAAGTGCGCGGAGCCCCAAAACTTTTGGTCTCTTGCTGGATTATGTTCTGCAAGGGAGCGAGAGACGTCCTTTGGGAGGCACGATTTTGCCGCACACTCGCACGCGCGCGCGCGCATCATGTCAACACACACCAGCCACCCCTGTAACCTTTCTGCCAAATGACACACACGCCCACTCACAACACGCAAGAACAAAAGAAGCGGAAAGACGCAGGGCGGGAGGCCGGTTGAAATGCATTGTGCATTGAATTAATTTTTGATGATCTGAATAGGAATTTGTATACGGAAGACGTTTCACTTCCAATCTCAAATCGAGAGATATGAAGATTCAGAGCTCAAAACAGAAATAGAAATGTGAAGTCTAGGTTACGATTTACGCCGTAAATTACGCGGGGAAGTAATTATTACCAATCAGACGTTAATTACGTCACAAAATCCCGCGTATACTGTGGTGACGTCACCGTAGAATCATCTACACTTCGTGGTGGACTCTTTTGATCGGTCCCCATGCCGACAAAGCGTAGCACTTCCCTCTGGGCAGAGACCATTCCCATCACGAAGGATGTGGCAAAATGTGGGCAAATCGCACACAGGCAGAAAGGCAGTGAGCTAGTGAAGTAAGCAGTAGGGAAGGGAGTTCGGAAGGGCACAGCACCACCAAAGAATACCAAGAGCTCGTATTTAATTCGATTTTTACCGCGTGTATGGCACACGTAAATTACGCGTAAATTACGTGTAAATTACGCGTGAAGTAAAAAAAGAGCTCGAGGCGCGTAAATTACGCGTGTACGTAAATCGCACCCTTGAATGAAGTTCCCACTCGCCTTTAAGATACCTTTACCTTTTCCTCCGAGCTCACGAGAAGCAGCCGCTCCCATCTCTGCCAGCCCATTGCCGATTGACCGCCCTGCCGTCCTAGAACCGAGGGCTGAGTAGCGATAAGCGAGGAAGCCAATTGGCAATTGACTTCAAATTTGCCGCTGGCCGCTGTCGTTTGCCTTTCGGCTTTCGGTAAAATACTGGTAGCAAGGAGCGAGGTGCTGGAGCCGTGGTGGTAGCACAGTTGATGCTAAGCAGGTGGACAACTGTACCTTGCACGGATGGGCAGCGCGATGACGACAACGCGAGGCTAATAAAGTTTTTCAGAAGTTTAGTAACTGCGACAAAATGGATTTACGCCGACTGAGCCAATGAATTTGAATGGATGTGATTTAATTTAAGACACCATGAGTAGAGTTTGATTGGAGCAGTGGCAGCGCAGCTGGTGCTACATGGGGACAACTACTCAACTGCACCCTGCAAGGCTGTACATAAGTGATGCCCATAATCACCGAAGTAAAGATTACTTTCTTTTCTTTAGCCCCTTGTATCTTGCATGCCCCATTCCTCGCGTGTGTCTACCTGGGCATGGGCATTCCTCGTACGCCTGATTGCCGAGTCGGGCATTTGCATGGAGATTAGAATGGGCTATTGGCATAA
>Ga0307931_1000790_pt1 | contig 20718 bp, 22 predicted proteins | sample OrgLakmetageno47_FD_201816 | JGI IMG/M metagenome (GOLD analysis project Ga0307931, IMG submission 201816) | Saline water microbial communities from Organic Lake, Antarctica - #47 | ecosystem: Environmental > Aquatic > Non-marine Saline and Alkaline > Saline | place: Antarctica: Organic Lake...
CCACCCCCTTCTAAAGTGGAAACTGTTCATGAAATAATTTTGAAACCGGACTTAAGTCGTTTCTGCGTCTGTTTCTGCATTGAAGAGAGCGCGCCGTTGTTCAGTCTCTTGGGCACGCCGCGCCAGAATTTCCGCTTCTCCTCTGGTGTCACTCTAGTGTCGCACCGAGGTGGCCGCAGCTGCGGTTTTCCAATGCTGAAAGGCGCTTCCGCAACGAGCTTTAGCCAGCCAGCGCGGTCCTGCGCCAGGGTTGCCCATTCCGAAAAGGTGATCGCTTTACCGCTGTCGTCCACGAGGCCGAAGTACTTCAGATGCCGTTCTAGAGATCTGCCATAAGTCATCTCTTGTTCAGTCTCTTGGGCACGCCGCGCCAGGGTATTCCGCTTCTCCTCTGGTGTCACTCTAGTGTCGCACCGAGGTGGCCGCAGCTGCGGTTTTCCAATGCTGAAAGGCGCTTCCGCAACGAGCTTTAGCCAGCCAGCGCGGTCCTGCGCCAGGGTTGCCCATTCCGAAAAGGTGATCGCTTTACCGCTGTCGTCCACGAGGCCGAAGTACTTCAGATGCCGTTCTAGAGATCTGCCATAAGTCATCTCTTGACCGCCCGCTATCCTCGGCTCGTGTACCCACGAAAGCCTAGGTTAAGATTCACGCACGTAATTACGCGGGTTTCACGCGGAAAGTGAAATTTGCACCAATCAGACGTGATTTCCGTGACGGGAATCAGCTCAGAATAGAGTGACGTCATCATGGAATCTACTTGAAATTTTCAGTAACATTTCGCACTTGTCTATATGCGCACAACCATGGTCCATGGCGATGAACACTGCACACTGCAGCTGAAGGCGCGCGCACAAGGCTGGAGGAAAGGGCGCGATGAGAGAAAGGGAGAATAAAGAGAAAGGCAAGTGCACCACACACTAAACTTGAAGACACCACCCACCACGACCCCCCACCACCAAAAAGAACACTGATTCCCCCGTATTTACCGTATATTTGAGGATGTTGCCGTATATATACCGCACGTGATTCCCACGTGAATACCGCGTAAATACCGCGTGAAGTGAATTTTTAAGACCTCGCGCGTGATTCCCGCGGGTACGTGAATCGCACCCTTGACGAAAGCATGAGCCTTTTGGGTAGCCGACTCTTAGGCATGCGTGCGACGTAGCCAGCCCAGAGTAGAGTGCGGCTTGCGAGGTAGTTATCAACCGAGAAGACACCCGTACGCTTTTGCAAGCTCGCTGAAGATATTTGGTGGACTCAGCTCAAGCGTACACTGGGATCTGGAGTTGTAATTTTGTAAAAACCAACCAGCTCTATAATTCATTTCGCACTTCAGCGCAGGTATAACGCCCCTTGCGAGCTTCCTCTCGCTTTTCTCTTTCTCTGAGCTCTAAATATTAAATACACTCCGTGTGCTTCTTCAGGTGGCTCTGCACTCTCTTTCTCTTTCAACATGTATATAGGGAAATATAGAAGGCGGCCCCGAGGTCCTAGCTGTTCCCGCCGTTTAACACGCCCATGAGGCCCAAAAGCGTTTCCGCCGCCGACCAGTCGTCAGTCTGCGGCGCACTGCCGTTGATGGCCTGGCTTGACGGAGGCACCGATGAGGCTTTCGATTCACCTGCTGAGGCTCCGTTGGAGAGGGCCGCGGTTTTCGCCGCCATTTTGCCCTTGCCGGTGGAGCGCTTGCCTGACGCACTGACTGCTTTTGGGGCAGCCGCTTTCTTGGCCTTGGCTGCTCCACCGGTGCAGCTGCCTGCGTTGCTCGCGGCCTTCGCGGAGGAAGCCCCCCGCTTGGGCGCCGGAGCCACGGACGACGCGGACACGGCAGCCGACGACGAGGCAGCGCCGCTGCTTGCCGAAACCGCCGAAGGCCCACCGGAGTCTTGCTGCCCTTTCTTCACCTTCTTCTTGGACTTCTTCTTTTCCGTGATGAGCACGAAGGACGCCGGCATGGGGTTGCCGTCGCGCACCGGCCGCAACGAAAAGATGACTTCGGCCACCGGTGCTCCACTGCCGTCCTGCGCCCCGCCCCCGCCTTCCGCAGCGCCCTGGGCTTGGCCCGAAAAGTTGCTGTTAGCTTCGCACCACAGCGTAGTGCGGTCGGGGCGCACCAGGCACAGCGTCCACACTGCTTGCTCGTTTTGCTGGTCGATTTCTTCGTTGTGCCGCTGCAAATTCACCGTCGACCACGTCGCAAACGTCTTCTGCTTGCCACCGTTGCTGCTGCTCCCACCACTGCCACCACCAGCGGATGACGTCATGGGGTCGGCGCCGCTGCTGCCACCCGTGGCGCCCGCGTGCGATGCGCTTTGGTCGCGAGCGGCCCCGGAGGTGCCGTTGCCGTTGCGGCTCGGGCCGGATTTCTCGCCCGCGCCTTCGTCACTCGAGTCCGGTGGGTCGTGGCTCTCGGTACTCTCTCCGTCGGACGCGCGGCCGCTGTTGCTCGAGGCGCGGCTCTCGCCCACGGAGCTTTCGTCCACGAGCTCGTTGCTGCTGCCATGGCCATACTTGGCGGGCACAATGTTGCTGCTGGTGGTGGCGGCGATGGGGAGGTTTGCACCGTTGCCGTTACCGCCCTCTTGGTCCAAAGTCGCGGTGCTGCTGTGCGTAGACGAGGTGGTGGCTGCACTCCCAGCGGTGCTGTAGCTCATGCAGTCGTCAGGCACAAGCGTCAGGCCAAGCGGGCGGCTATTGCAGCTACTGTTGTTCACCAAAGGAGACGCAGCACCATTCGACGCAGTCAGGTTGCTGGCGCCACTGCTGCTCAGCTCGTCTTGGCTGTGCATCGACCCTATGGACGATGACGTCACTTTCGACGACTCGCCGGAGGTTTGGGCGTCTTCCGACGCCGCCGAATCCAGGTGCCCACTGCTGCCACCGTTCTCGCCGCTGCCGTTGTCGCCGCTGCCGTTGTCGCCGCTGCTCCCACCGCCTCCGCTGCTGCTGCTGCACGACGGCCCGCGCATCATCGCCAGGCTTCCTTCCAGGCCCGGCAAGACGGTTGTGGCGTCAACGCTTTCTCCTCTACTCACCACATGCCCTGTCGGCCCGCCATGGCTGCCGCCCCGGGGCCGCTTGTCGCCGAGGCTGCGGGTGGCGCTCTCGAGCTCGTTGCTGCCGTCGGCGCTTCGGCTGCCGCTGTGCTGGGAACCGTCTAAGGCACTGCCGTTGCTGTTGCTGCCCTGCCCGTCGTCGCTGCTCTTCTCTGACGCTTCCTCGTGCCGCCCTGCGGCCAGCCGCTGCGACGCCGACTGCCGAATGTGGTGCCGCCGAAGCACTGCAGTAAGCACCGGGCGAGACTCGGGCGTTACTAAGTCGAGAATGGACCCACCCCAGAGCTGCGGCGCGGTGTAGTGCAGCTTGCGAGACACGGACTGTGACACGAAGGAAATGTCGCCGCTGCGGTCCACCCCCAAAATCAAGTCCGGCAGCAAGTCCAAAATGTGTGCGTGCTGTTGCATGTCGCGGTTGGCGTTCGACATTTCTTCCACGTGCTGCTTTTTGCGGGCTCGGCTGGAGTACGCCGACTTTCGATTGGCTACACGCTTGAGCCTTTTCTTTTCGTCCTCGCGCCGCTGGTGCTCTGCTGACACCTCCTCCAGATGCTGGCCGTGCTGCGAAGAGTGCATCGAGGAAGGGTGCAGCATTGAAGAAGGCACGCCGCACCCATGTGGTCCCCAGCCACCATAGTCGTTGGTACCCGACGGCGGCGGCAGTGCAGTGCCGTAACCTGACCAAACTGACGGCATGGGTGGAAGCGCGGCTGCTGAAAGAGGTTGCTCGTGCAGCACGTCGACGCTCTGCAAAACAATCGAAGTCAAGAAATGCGAAAAAGAAAGATTGATTAATACCTCAGGAAATAAGCACGATCCTGGAAACCTTCGCAAGGTAGGAGAATGAGCATGCGCGCAGTGATAGCAAAAACTCCATCAGTTGAAAGAATGGCACACCTCATTGCGAGCAACTCGAATCTGTGCTTGGGACGACGGGAGCGTATCAGCATTAAGTGAAAGAGCTCGTTTCCTGGAGTCGCTCGCATCACCACCCTGAATACTTGGTTGCTCCATCGTGTCAACTTGACTGGTTGGTTCAAGCCTTGTGGATCGACAAAGGATCAGCGCGGGGGATACTTCGACGGTGCTCGCTGCTGAAATTACTGTTCAGACTGAGTTAATTGGAGGCTGTAAGCAGAGCGCAGTTACTTTCGTGTTGACGATGTTCACCAAAATGGCCTGCTGAATGCACTTGCTGATGACAACAAGTTTTACCCAAAGAGCCCTTCGTCAGCCTCTAAAATCATTTAGCAGCAGGCATAATATTTCTGCACTTCTGCACATCACCGACCAGCCTGTTGTGCTTCTGTCAATGGGCATCTGCATGAACGTCGGCATCTGCACTTCTGCAGAAATGACACATTTACGTAAAAACACGGAAAATTCCATATTTGCTGGACTCAACTAACCTTCCAACCTTCCATCAAGATACCCTTGCTTCCATGCTTCCATCATTGCATGATTCCATACTTACAGAACAGAACAATTGCGATTGCGGTACGGCAAGCGGTACCAAATTAGCGTGTTAGTCGGAAGTGCACATGTAGTTCTGTGGCCGTATGAACCCCAGTTCCAGTGGGTCTGTTTGGCACTTTGACACAGGTTCCGAGGGGCCGGAATTAGAGGGCTAACAGGGATAGATAAAAAGCAAAGCAGCTCAAACTAAGAAACTAATTAGGTGCACATGCCCGAGTGGCCATAGAAGTGTTGATAGTGGTTCGAAGTGGCACGCTCTCTGTTTGGGAGTCTTATCCCCTGGTTTTGGGATAACTCGCGTTCCCATGTTCCCGTTCCTACCTTCCCTCGTTCCCGCTGGCTAATATCTACAGACCTACAGATCTAAACGTCGAAAGTTAATTCTGATGAAAGACGCCAGAAAAAAAGTTTCTCAGAAGAAAGCAACCGGAATGCCACTGGGGGTGTATGTAGTGTTTGTACCGTGGGCTGATTTGTATCTTTCGTTGCTGTGGTGTGGTCTGCATGTGGTCGACTGGCCGAGTAAATACAAGAACGCGCGAAATGCCATAAGGGTTTGCCAGTTCGTAGTTCGGATCCTGAATCCTCAACTTTCGAAACCCCATTTCCATTTGGATATGGATATCGAGATCAGAATTCATATATTTGTTTCCTTAGCCATTAGAAGAATCAGAATTCTGTATATACGTCACAGTTGCTCTGTTGGACTAAGAGCTAATACTAACAAACAGCCATCAAATAGATTTGTTGAGGGCGCCACTGCTAGTGCAGGTCAGGTCGAAAACCATGCCTTTTGTACATATGCGAAGTCTATTGCGCCTTGCGATATTTCAATAATCCCGAGTTCACATATCTTATGAGACGTGTGATCACGAGACGGGCGGTGCATGGGTTTGCCTTGCCGCCACACGCTTTGAGAACAGAGCTCCGCTCAGCCTTCGCATGAGCGCCGCCTTGGTTTGCTTGGACTGCTCAGCCCAGGCTGCAATGCCCACTGCGTCCACCACCAGGCGGCCCGTGTTGCCCGGCACGGTCCAGCTCGAGATGGGTGGGTTGAACCGCTCCACGAGCAGGGACTGCACGTCGGGCCGCAGCACCGGCCGAAGCCACTCGTTGGAATGCAAGCCACGGCCTGTAATCACTACCAGATCCACGAACACGCTTGCGACGCTCCCTGAAAGACTGCTGCTGCTGCTGCTGTTATCACTGGTGCCGAGCGATTTGACCGAAGTGGCGATAGCGCTGTCATCACCTGCTGCAACATTATTAGTGTTTTCGTCACTTTGGAGTGCCTGTGCAACACTCAAAGCAGGAAATGAAGAAGGAGGCGGGAAGAGAGCATGGTGCTCGCGGAGAGCCGCTCGAATGGCGGCCTGAGCGACTGGCAGAGAACACCCGTGAAGGTCGACCGCCCACTGACTTTGCGTCGCCTTCCCAGGAGCAGCGGCTACAGCAGTAGCACCTGCAGTAGTAGCAGCAACTGCAGCAGTGGCTGCGCCTCTAGCTGTGTCACCTGTGGGCGCAGAGTCAAGCACCCAGTGCTTCGCGATTCCAGTGGCCATGGCCAGCGCATATGCTTCGTCAGCGCGCTCGAACTCTCCCATCTCGTTGTACGCCAAACAAGCTTCTCGGAGGCAAGCTTGCGCACCACCTGCTTCCCGCCACGCGTGTATAGAGGCTGAAGTAGAAGAGGAGACAGAGACAAAGGCAGCATTGGTGGTGACAGTATCGGTCTTATCGATTTCAAAGTGAGCACTGGCGGCAGACTGTGGATCCGCAAAGGCATGTTGGAGAAATGCTGTTACCCAAAACGGCAAGCGCCCTCCCACCGAGAGATTCTTCGAGGGTCCATCTTCAACACGAGCTGACGACGGAGATGGCGATGAAGGGAATGAGGACAACGACGTCGGTGCGCGCAAGAGCCGGCGCAGCAGCAGCAAAGCAGCGGCGCGGGACCGAGCATGTTCCAAGCCGCCCTGGCGTAAGAGTGCGCCAAAGAGGAGCACTGCCGCAGGCCACCTCTCTGCATCTCCCAGCACTCGAAACACTTCAGCGGTGGCCATGGTGCTTGTCTTGGCATCAAGAGTACCCAAGCTGCTAGCTGAAGCTGAAGCAGCAGTAGCAGCAGTAGCAGCAGCTTCAACAGCATTAAAATTGCTTCCTTCTTCCAGTTTACCACTTTTAGTATCAAAACTATATGTTGTAGTGGCGTCTGCTGAGTCGCTACAACTTACCTCAAAGTAGTCGCCATTCGATGGAGCAGCTACAGAAAGGACTGCCGCTGCTGCGATACTATCGTCCGCCGCCAGCCATGCCAGTGCTGCTGCTACTCGCAATGCAACCTCACCGCTTTGCTCTTCATTCGCATCGCCAGCAAATTCTTTGGCCTTCTGTGTCGACTGCAGTGGCGGCGAGGAGTCTGCAACCCCTTGAGGTGAACGAAGTGAAGCAGCCTCAAGCAGAGCTGGCACGAGACGCGGTGCCCACAGCTCAGGTGCAGGGCTGCGCGCAATGGCGCCAAGGACAGCACAAGCATGGGGCACAGGCAAGGGCTGCTGCTGCTGCTGCTGCTGAATGGCAGTTCCTGAAGCAGGCTCAATAAATGAGGCACCCTTACCAAACTTCTGGCTAGTTGTTGCAGCGCGAAGAACCGCGAGTGCGGCGGAAGGAGAGCCAGCCTGTTCAGTTGCCACAAATGCTGCGGCAAACACACCTTCGTCTGCCAATGGGTAGGCAACTTCAGAGAGTGGCACAGTCGATGCGGAAGCAATGTTGAGAACTGTGAGTACATCAGCTGCCACTTCCCGTGACGAATTCCACCCACTTTGCTCGTCGAGCACGTCCGCTGCTGCCTCTAGAGACGGCGTAGCCAGATTAGTCAAAGGGCTGCGAAGTTCGCTGATGCAAGAAACGTCGCAACCTGAGGTCAAAAGCGTGTCAAGCACACGCAACACCACCGCTGCTCCTCTTGCTGCCTGCGGACTCGTGAGAGGCCTCTCCACGAGCGCTCGGCGGTGCATTTCGCCATTCCCGTCACTGCCCTGAGCGTGTAAACCGCCACTGCTTCCTTCACCAGCAGCGTGAGCAGCGCACAAGAGGAGCGTGCCAGCCGTGGTCTGATCGGGTTGAAAGCCATCTCGCCGCAATGCTTGTGCTAAACTCATAGCCCCAGCCCAAATCGCTGACAAAACAGAATGGTCATCAGACGTCGTTTCATCAGCGGTACCAGCGATGTCAGCAGCAGCAGTAGCAGCAGCACGGCTGCACGCCGCTAGCGCCGTGTTGTAGCTGACCAGGTCCAATTCTGCAACCCCAAGGAATTCGAATTCGCCGTCCTGCGGCTGGTGTCTGGGTTCATGATATTGCCCAATCATCGATCTACCGTGCTTCCCTGAAGAAGCACTGCCTCGATTCTGGCTGCAGCTACAGCTGCTGCTGCTTCGAGTTGACATGCACTGCACGAGGGCCATTGCAGCTTTCCAGTCTCCGCTGCGAGCCCGCACGTCCAGGTAAGCGTTTGCCGTGCGCGTCGTGGGAGCAACCCCCCTCGTAACCATGCGCTGCAGCAGCGCCAGTGCCTTGCCCGAATCTCTTTCGGCCGCAGGAGCTCGCGCTAGGGCACGAACGGCTGCTGCATACACGGGCGCAGTCGCTACGCGCTTCTTCATTGCAGCAGCAGCAGCAGGAGCAGGTGCGCTTTTCGAAGAAACCCCCTTCGCAGAAGAGATGACCTCGTCGTCGTAACGTTCTGCATCGCGCAGCAAGCTCAAAGCTTCGGAATGTTGCCCCCCATTGGCATATGCTCCGATAGCGGCAGCGTAAGTATACGCGTTGGGTTTGACACCGCGTTGAATCATTTCGTTGAGCACTTTGAGTGCACCTAGCCGTGGTTTGCAATCATGGGCTAGGTTAAAACGAAGGTGTTTGAACAGTACGCACAATAATGACTTAACATAAAGTAACCAGGAATGGCAATGGCGCTTGAAGATTACATCTAATTCATGCTTATAAGCTTTCAAGCGAAAACGGATGTTCCCTACCAGTCCAGTCGCTGGCTCGTTCTAAGCACGTGAGAGCTGCTGAGTACGCAACCACGTCAGGCGAGCCGGACGCAAGAAGCGCGAGGGCAACGTCAGGCCTGGGGGGCTTCGCATTGGCAGCGCCAGTAATGCATGCAGTGAGGAGCACCTGCTCTTGGTTACTCTTGGCACTTCTGTCGCGGACAATTGACTTTGGCACGGCCTGATAGACGGCCAAAGCTTGCTGCCATCGCCCTGCTTCAGCTAACACCGTGAGCGCGTTGGCGAACGTGAAAGCATCGGGGCAGAAGGGCGAGGCCTTGGAGCTGGAGAGGCCGCTGTTGACATCAACAGTAGAAATCGAAGAGTTTACAGTAATACCTGATTTTGGACTTGTATTGCTTTTATTTGTGATGGAGTTGCAGCCCCGCTGCATGCTAGCAAGCACGGTCAAAGCTAGATCAGCTCGTGAATCGAGATCCATGGCTGATTCTGGTTGCTGGCCTCTGCTGCTGGCATCTCCTCTGGCCTTCTTAGCGCCTAGTGCCCGCAGAAACTCGTTACCAAAGAAAGTAGGCATAGGCCCGAGCTTTTCTTTGCGAAACTCGTCCCAAAGTGCTGCAGCTTCAACTGGCCGTCCACAGGCCGCCAAAGCCCCCATCGTTGCGCTATACACGGTTGAGCACTTCTTGGTCGCACGAGCACTCCGATGCAAAGCAAACTCCGCGTCCGAATCGCTCAAAGGTACAAGTTGGCTACCACGCTCTGACATGTAGCGGCGATGCTCTGCTATCGCAGAAGGCCAAGCTCCATCGCGCCCCGCCTTCTGAATGGCTGCGCACACAGAGCGAGTCGATGTTCGCGTCGCTACTTCTTCGCGGATCGATTCTGGCGGCGTGGGCGACGCTGCTGAGCTAGGAACTAAATGGCGGTGAAGACGGCGAACAGATCTGCCAGCCTCGAGCGTGCGGAAACCATGGGATTCCACGAATAAAATTGTAAGCACCACGAAGAGAGCCATCATTGAAGTTTACCGAATGGGCTTCATTACGTCTCCACAACCATCAACTACCTCCTCGGCAACGTACTCTCCACAACCATCAACTACCTCCTCGGCAACGTACTCTTGGGTTTGGCTCACTCTGTACGTTGTTTAGAAGTCATGCAGTTTCCGGGCTTGGATAGCAAGCTCTAGGAAGAGAAATGCAGCTCTTTCAATCCTAGAGCGCTTATAGCATGATGAACGATCGATGAAACCAGAATCGCAAGATCTTCTCCTTTGGGTGTCATCGATGAGCTGCTCCCACTACATTAGAGAAGGAATCTCTTCTGAATGTGCTGAAACATCGATCGTTGGTTGGTTAGAATGTCCGACGCTAGTAGTCGTTGAACAACTCCACAACTCTACGCCTCACGCCCCTAGTTTGCTAGGACTTCCTCTAACCCACCATGGCCATGCTAGTCAACCATTCGCTGAATCATTCAAAGAAATTATAAAGGAAAGCCTTATTTACTTAGTCTGCATGGCCTTTAAGAATCCAATATTTTCTGTCGAAAAATGTTGCAGCAGAGTGCTCAAATAGTTGTAGGCGTTCCTCAACGAAACGAAAAGAATAATGAACACGAATAAATCGTTACTCATTTGGTACGGCTAATCATTCGGAATTTCTAGGCCGCTTCAAAATTGAAGTGTTTCTATACGATCTTAGCTTTGAAAGAAGTGCGAGCAATCCTAGTATCGCCTACGGGGTGAAATTTCGCCATCATCGACATTTAAGAGAATGAGCATCACTATCCTATTTCTCTCTGCAGCATGCGCGCTATTGGTGTCAGCTGTTCCCAAGGGACCAATGTACAAGCCTGCTACACTCTGGGCTCCAATCTTTTGCTTGCTTGCTCTACAGCCTGAACGGGCCTCCTTTGCTGGCGCCTTCCCAATGACCCGACGATTGAACGACTGCGGCGTGGGCGAGTACTACGATTCTGTCAACAATGTTTGCCTACTCTGCCCTGCAGGCCAATACCAAGACGATGCAAGTGGCAACGCTCCGTGCAAAAATTGCACGGCGGGATACTACAGCCAGGGTGACGGCTACGGGGAGTGTGACGCGTGCCCTGCCGGGAAGTACTGCCCTGGCACTCGCAGCACCGCCACGCTTGCTTGCCCTTTGGGCCACTACTCGGCTACTGCTTCCAGTGCCTGCACTCAGTGCGCAGCTGGTCGCTTCAGTAGTTCCAGCAGTGGCTCAAGTTCGTGCGCGAAATGCCCCGGCGGCCAATACCAAAACACAACGGGCCAAGCGAGCTGCTCGACGTGCCCCGCTGTAATACACTATTAAAACTCATACCACCTTTCCCATCGAATAACGATTAGTTGCTGCGAATTTGTTCCTCGAAAAGACTCGACTACCCTCACTATCAACCCTACTCTAACTTTGAGTCTTCTTGTTTTGTTTTTCATTTACAGGGATACTACTGTCCACAGGGTTCTGCGGTGAACTTGAGATGCCCCGCGGGCTCCTACTGCATTGTCAGTTCACCCATTCCCACAACATGTGCGCCGGGAAAGTACTCACCAAATGGCGCTTCTACATGCACCACTTGTGAAGCGGTAAGACCACCGTATAGCATGGAGTGATCAAACAGCGCTTGTAAACATCTTGCTCTTGCTCCTATCCTTTGTGTAGCTCTACAAAAACTGTAGCCCGAAAGTAGTTGAACGAGGAACAGACTTGAAGTGACCCCTTCTTTCGCTATTCTTCATATATCCTATAACCCCTTTCTCACTGAATTTGATAATTACAGGGTACCTACGCTGCTTCAGCCGCCAGCAACTGCACTGCATGTGCGGCAGGTTCTTACGCCTCGACTGCAGGCGCCGGATCATGCACTTTTTGCTCCGCTGGGAAATTCACCAACATTACTGGCGCCGTCGCATGCGCTTACTCGTGCACCATGGGCACTTATTCATCGGTAGGTGCTGCGCAATGTACACTCTGCAGCGCGGGCCGTTATCAGCCTTTGACTGAATCAACAGCATGCATCAGCTGCCTAGCAGGCACTTACCAAGGCAACCGAGGCGCCACTGAATGTGAGACTTGCCCAGAGGGCAGCGACTCCGCGCCGGCTGCCCCAGGAATTGCGTATTGCTACTATCCCTCACAATTTCCAACTCCTTTGCCCACGAATGCTCCAACTCCGCGGCCCACTGCTCTGCCGTCTCTTCCGCCGTCGCCTGAACCCTCGCTTCTTCCAACGCCAGCTCCGACCCCGCACCCTTCATTGATGCCCAGTTTGATGCCATCTCCTGTTCCAACACAAGTGCCCACACCACTTCCATCTCTGCCGCCGTCGCCAGCACCTACACTCCAACCTGTCCCAATACCCACACCTCTACCGACAGCTGTTCCATCAATTTCTCCTACACCACCACCTTCATTTCAGCCTTCACCAGCTCCGTCATTAGTTCCTACTCTATCTCCAACACCTAGTCCATCCTTAGTGCCATCTCCTATTCCCACAATTCCACCGACATCGGAGCCGTCGATGTTGCCGTCGCTGTTACCAACCTCAGTACCGACAGATGTGCCCTCTCTTGCCCCAACACCCACGCCTTCACTTGAAGCCACGTCGGTTCCGTCCTTAGTCCCTTCCCTAACTCCAACACCTATTCCGACGTATATTCCATCTCCTACTCCAACTTCTAAGCCAACACCTGTGCCGTCGATATTCCCATCACCATCACCAACATCAGTGCCAACAGACGTGCCATCTCTTATTCCGACACCTACGCCTTCGCTAGAGCCCACCTCTGCTCCATCAGTAGTGCCTTCCCTTACTCCAACGCCTCGTCCATCTTTCTTACCGTCTCCTCCTCCGACAATGGTGCCGACACCTGCGCCGTCAACGTCTCCATCACCATTGCCAACACCGTTGCCGACAGATATGCCGTCCTTCGCCCCAACCCCAATACCTTCATTTTTACCTTCGTCAGTACCATCGTATGACCCTACATCATCTCCAACATCGACTCCATCGCCAGTACCGTCTTTGATGCCAACTAATTTGCCGACACTATTACCAACTCCTTCACCATCTCCTCATCCCACCTTGATTCCAACAAATAGCCCTACCCCATCTCCAACCCCGAAACCGACATCTATACCATCTCCTGTTCCAACGTTGGTGCCAACTCCATTACCATCTATGTTGCCTTCTTCTTTTCCCTCTTCTTTGCCAACGAGTTCCCCGACACCTGTTCCAACACCTTTGCCTACATCAATGCCCTCACCAGTTCCATCATTACTCCCTACTTCAGCTCCTACGCCTAGTCCGACATCTATACCATCACCTCTTCCGACCTTGGCGCCGACACCTGTGCCCTCAATGTTGCCGTCACCATTACCAACGCCTTTGCCTACAGATGTACCGACAACTCATCCAACACCATTGCCCACATCAATACCATCACCTGTTCCGTCATCATATCCTACCTTAGCTCCAACACCTAGTCCGTCGCCTGAACCATCTCCTCTTCCGACGTTGGCGCCGACACCTGTGCCCTCAATGTTGCCGTCACCATTACCAACGCCTTTGCCTACAGCTGTACCGACAACTCATCCAACACCATCGCCTACATCAATACCTTCACCTGTTCCGTCATCATATCCTACCTTAGCTCCAACACCTAGTCCGTCGCCTGAACCATCTCCTCTTCCGACGTTGTCGCCGACTTCATTACCATCAATGTTACCAACCCCATTACCAACATCAGTGCCGACAGATATGCCATCGTCTGTTCCAACACCTAGTCCATCGCTGATGCCGTCGCCTATTCCGACGTTGTTGCCCACTCCAATGCCATCAATACTGCCGTCTTCGTCGCCATCTCTTTTGCCGACGAATTCCCCAACACCTGTTCCAACATCTTCGCCTATATCAATGCCCACACCCGTTCCGTCCTTGTTGCCCACCTCATCTCCAACTCCTTATCCGTCACCTATGCCGTCTCCTTCACCATCTGTGGCACCAACCCCAGTGCCATCTATGTTGCCATCATCGTCGCCATCTCCTTTGCCAACGAGTTCTCCGACGCCTGTTCCAACACCATCGCCAACATCAATACCATCACCCGTACCGTCATTCATACCCACTTCATCTCCAACTCCTAGTCCGTCACCTGTCCCGTCTCCTGTACCAACGTTGCTGCCAACAACTATTCCCTCGATACTGCCATCGCCATTACCTTCGTCAGTGCCGACAGGTGCTCCAACGTTTTCTCCAACGCCATCGCCTACATCAATGCCATCATCTATTCCCTCGTTAGTTCCTACCCTAACTCCAACACCTAGTCCGTCACTTATGCCATCTCCTACTCCAACTTCGAAGCCGACACCTGCGCCCTCAATGTTGCCATCACCATTACCGACACTGTTGCCGACAGATGTGCCGACAACTCATCCAACGTCATCACCTTCGCCCCAGCCTTCACCTATTCCTTCACCATTCCCAACCCCATCTCCAACTCCTAGTCCGACATATATACCATCTCTTGTTCCAACATTGGTACCAACCCCAGTGCCATCTATGTTGCCATCATCGTCGCCATCTCCTTTGCCAACGAGTTCCCCGACGCCTGTTCCAACACCTTTGCCTACATCAGTGCCCTCACCCGTACCGTCATTATTTCCTACACTAGTTCCAACGCCAATCCCATCATTTACGCCGTCATCTTTGCCAACTGTGATACCAACTCCAGTGCCATCAATGTCACCATCACCATTACCGACACCGTTGCCGACAGATGTGCCGACAACTCATCCAACGTTATCACCTTCACCACAGCCCTCACCTACTCCCTCATCATTCCCTACCCCATCTCCAACGCCTAGTCCGTCGCCTGTACCGTCTCCTCTTCCAACGTTGGTGCCGACTTCAGTGCCATCAATGTCGCCATCACCACTACCAACACCAGTGCCAACAAATATGCCAACACTTGTCCCATCACCATCACCTTCCCTTGTGCCCACATTTGTTCCGTCAGATATACCCTCTCTATCTCCAACCCCGTCGCCTTCACCCCAGCCTTCTTCCGTTCCGTCGTATGGTCCTACCTCAATTCCAACCTCAACTCCGTCACCATTGCCATCATTGATTCCGTCACTTACACCAACACCGGATCCGTCGAACTTCCCATCGCCAATACCATCGCTGGCACCGTCTTCGGTACCAACTGCTCAACCCACTTTGACTCCGACGCCTTCTCCGACTTCAAGTCCTAGCCCTAGGCCAACGTCGGGTCCGTCGCCAGTGCCATCATCGTGGCCAACACTCAGCCCATCGCCAGATCCGACGCAAGTACCCACTTCTTTGCCTACGTATCTTCCTAGTTTACGTCCTACGCCAGCACCTACATCTGCGCCCACGCCCACACCAACACCGATTCCGACGCCTATACCTACGATGTCGCCGTCATTGGTACCGACGCCAAGTCCGTCACCGGAGCCTACGTCGTTGCCTACCTTCTTACCCTCCTCGCTCCCAACACCCGTCCCAAGTTCTTACCCAACGTTCGCTCCCACGCCGAGTCCTTCACTCGCTCCGTCGCCCTCGCCGACCTTGGCTCCTACAAATGTGCCAACGCCTCAACCAACTTTTGTCCCGACTGCAGATCCATCGCCATTACCATCACTTCCTCCTTCCCCTGTGCCGACGTCTCTACCTTCCGATAAGCCATCGCCTATCCCAACGCCGATCCCGTCATTTTTGCCATCAATTGTGCCAACATCACAGCCTTCACCATCGCCAACGACTATTCCAAGCCCGATACCAACGTCGCTGCCTTCGCTGATCCCATCAATTGAACCCTCACCTTTGCCATCCCCTCTTCCAACCCTGCCACCATCTTCTGCTCCGACACCGACTCCGAGTGCCCGACCCAGTGCTTCCCCATCGCCAAAGCCCACACCTCTTCCGTCATCGGGCCCAACAATGCAACCAACACCGCTGCCCTCAGCGCAACCCTCTCCAACTCCAAGTACACAGCCTACACCTCTACCTTCGGCTGAGCCATCCCCAATCCCGACTGCTTTGCCATCATTAATTCCTACCCCATTTCCAACGCCGTCTCCAACACCATCTCCTACGCTGCAGCCTACTGCATCTCCATCTCCAGCGCCTACACTAACACCCACAATTGAACCGTCCCCCAACCCAACGCCAATACCAACAATGATGCCAACAAGCAATCCCACTTCTCATCCATCCCCAATTCCATCAGCACTTCCCTCACCACCACCCACGCCTGACCCAACCTCGGTCCCATCACCAAATCCAGCACCAATGCCCTCCCCAGCTCCTACACTCGAGCCTACTCCTATGCCATCTGATATTCCAACAAGTATGCCCTCTCAATTACCCACAACTTTACCGACACCTGTCCCAACAATAATACCAACAGCAGTGCCAACTCTTCTGCCAAGCATCGTTCCAACGGCCTTGCCGACCTTTATTCCAACAACTTTGCCTACATTCCTTCCTACATCTAGTCCTACACCCGAGCCAACGTCATTTCCGACATCAACGCCTACGTCAGCGCCCACTTTTATTCCAACGCCTCTACCGTCCTGGACACCGACGGAACTTCCTACGCCATCGCCCACACCTTATCCTTCGATTGTACCAACTTCAAATCCTACGCTTTTACCAACATCTTTACCTACACCATTCCCGACACCATTGCCGACAACACCACCGACTGCTCTGCCAAGCTCCGTTCCCACTTTGCGTCCGAGTGCTTTACCGTCACCTTTACCCACTCCCAGCCCCACTCCCGCGCCTACGTCAACTCCATCACCTCTACCAACCCTTACACCATCCTTTTCTCCCTCGCTTTTGCCATCGACATTACCCACTGTACTGCCAACCCTGAAACCAACACCGTTGCCAACTTCCACTCCAACCGCACTCCCTACTCAATTACCCTCGCCTGTGCCAACGTTCGCGCCTACTTCAAAACCAAGTGCATTGCCCACACCATCACCCACACCTTTCCCGACTTTGATGCCTACTACTATTCCTACGATTTTGCCCACATCATTGCCATCTCTTATTCCGACGCCAATACCAAATTCAAAACCAACACCAATACCTACACCCACACCTACGACTGTTCCAACATCCGTACCATCTGGTATCCCAACGCCAATGCCCACTTCACTGCCAACACTTGCTCCAACACCTTTACCATCTCTATCTCCAACGGCTATACCTTCACCAGTGCCGACGCTTGAACCAAGTCCCATGCCGACTTCAGTCCCAACGTCTATACCAACTTCAGAGCCCACTCTCGTGCCGACATCTGAGCCCACGTTTGCCCCAACACCTTCGCCCACAACATTGCCCAGTTCAGGGCCGAGCAGTGTGCCAACACCCATTCCAACTTCAATACCTCAACCGCTGCCTACGCCTATTCCTTCGTCTGTACCGTCTGAATTACCAACATCTTTGCCTACCCTAGTACCAACATTTCAGCCCACGCCAGTTCCCACTCTCATTCCAACTAGTTCGCCTACTCCTTTGCCCTCGTCTAATCCAAGTCCAGTGCCCACGTTTATACCATCGCCAAGTCCGACGTTACTTCCCTCACAGGCACCAACGATTGTCCCATCCACCACCGATGCGATTGCAGTCGTTGCGACACTGTCTCTCATCGCGACGTCCCTCAATGTCAGCAATGTAGATACAGCGAGCGTCAAAGTTACTGTGGCAGATTATGTTGGTATTGATGTAAGCTTCATTCGAAATTTTGAGATCTATGCTTACGAGAATAACGCCAGACGGTCCCTTCTGGCGATTACCTGGGATGTGTCTATGGACATAATTATACCACTCGCTTCAACTATAGAAGTGTCCGCTAATAGTTTTTCAGAGAGCTTGTTGACTTCCTTGAGCAGCGATAATTTTACATCGGCTTTGATTTTGGCAGCGCCATCTGTTTCAAGTATTCAATCAGTGAAAGCATGGCCACGAACCCGTCCTCCAACGTTGACACCGTCATCAAATCCAACACAGACCTCGACGTTCGGTCCAACAATATCCTTTTCGGACTCGGTATCAGCAGCAAGCACACCAACATTTGTCATACTTATATCAGTTCTTGCTTCTGGTTTTGTCCTTGCAGCGTTTTCGTGCTATTACGAATTACACGTCAAACCAGCTAGGCGTGAGAAGGTCAACAGCAGGAAGAAAGTGGCGCCGATACCGTCAGCGTCCCCTCCTGTAACTCTCGAAGAAGGCTCTATTGGAGCTATTGCACCGTTTACACTCAAGGGCGCAAAAACCTTACGACCTTGGCTCGATTGTGAAACTCACGAAGAATCTTCACCCAAACACTCGTTTTGGGCTCGAATGGAAGCAGAAGAAGAAGCAATGAGAAAGCAGTCACTTACACCACCGGAAAAAGATCCTTTGCGACCAGAGATAGAGAGCACTTCATATGAGAAATCGAATACTGCAGAACACTCTTCTTTCTTTGAGCCGGCTAGTGTTGAAGATGATGAGCTCGAAGAAGAAAGTCGAGATCATGATTGCGCAACACCAAAGCAGCAAACACGCTCGCGGCGCTCATGGAAGGTTCAACCTATTTTACTAATGGAAGGCGACAAACATTCTGTCCTTGCTGACAACAGCAGCACAATCTCGTCGAGGAACCCAGTGGAAGCCAGGAATGATCAGCGCCATATCAAGCTCACGCCCTTGAAATTGAAAACGAGTGCTCCTGCGCTCGGAGTTGACAACAAAGCTACTCCTGAATCTGACCCTCAAACCGGAGAAGTTCCCAAAATATCTATCGACACACCAGAAAGAAAACTGTGTGTTCATCGCTTGGAATCAAATGTTGAGGAAGCACGGACAGTTCCAGTTTTTATTATGCATTCAGCCAATGCATCGCCCGAGCTGCCAGAGGAAACATCGCATACATTTGAAGCATCAGGTGGTGAGCCGAAACCACTGGTACGCACGACGGATGGTATACTTAGTACTGCAGATCAGACTACATCGGATACACCGTTTGAAGAGGCACAATTGCTTGTTGAGGCATGGGACCGAGAGCTGGGCAACCTTAACGCAGAGCTGGTAAGCTTACAAGGGCGATACCACACGCACCAGAGAAAGTTACGCATGGGCACTTTGCCTTCTCCCACTGCAGGTCAGCAGCATGGAGATTTGCGTAGGGCCGTTTTGGAGGCGTGGCGTCGGAAGGAACAACGCAAACTTGCCAAAATCGCGCACCGAATGAATGCACTACATGCACGTCTTACCAATGCCAATGAAAATCGAAGTGCTGCTGCTCATGCGCTAGAAGAGTTTATCGCTGCTCGAAATACGCGTGCTGCTTGCTCAATAGCCCTGACTCCAAGGGGTACAGCTGAAGATATGTGCTCGAGAATCAACAACAATGCATTGGGGAGTTCAACGATTGATGCCAGCTACGAAGGTGGAGTAGCAGCTGAGGACGAGGTGGGCAATGGCAATGAAGTCGATGAAAAGCAGCCTCCAAAAGCACTACCGCACAAGCTTGAGCCTCTACCAAGTGATTACACGCCAAATCCACGGGGTTTGTAGCTTATAGTTCACTATTATCTCTATCTCTTTGATACTGTGCCTGTTTTGTTTTTTGTAATTCAGTGCGATGATTAATGCGCTGTTCTAAAAGTATACCTGGTAATGGCAATGGCAATCTAGCAACAGGACCCACAAAAACAAGGAGACTAGAGCAAGAGCAAGGCGGCGCGAGTCCGAAGTTCTCTCGTGACTATTTGTGTGTACGTGTGCGCGTGCGTCTTTTGCGCCTTATACCAGTTTCCTTCTCCTTATTAAGTCCAAATTTGTGCTTCTTAAGTCCAGGTCCCAGCTCAAGAAGTACACCTATCTCCGAATATGAAATATCAACTTTTTATACACTTGGCAACTTCACACTCACTCAGGCCCCGAGGGGGCGCGCGGTGTGCGTGGGCGCGTGGGCCCGTGGAATTAGAAGGCCAGATGCCAGCAGATAGCCAGATGGAGATGTATAAACAAAGAAAAAAAGCAGCCCCAGATAAGAAATATTTTTCTTTGCATTATTCATTATGCTTCATTGTTCAATGCTGCTTCTTGCTCTTGATTAGTAACTTACCTTTCTTTTCACTAACCTAAACCTAGCCTCAAACTCCGAAGTCGTGTCGTTGTTCCATTGTTATTCCTAAAATGTGGAAAATGAAAAATGAAGCGGGGTGCTGACGGTGACTTTCCCGTCACCCGCGCAGCCACTGAACTTATGCATGACTTGCGAAGAAAAAAATCCACTACGATTTCCCCTGCATTGTTCAGGATGTGGGTGAAAACCCCCCACCAAACTCGGATACATGTGAGTCTGGGCCTGAGAACAACCGAATCTTTGTTCGACCTCGCTAAGTACCGCTTCTGGAGCGGAGAAGCTACTCCTGGTGTTCGTAGGCCTGTGTTTATTCGTGTTTGTACAGCCTACAGCATTTCAGCCACGTGATCCATACTTCGTAAGTAAGAAAGAGGACAGGCGATGCTGAGATCGGAGACAATTCCCTGCTGGGGGAAAAAAAATAGCCCAGAGAATAACCTCGTGGACCTGGGACGTGACACACGAACGAGCACTCAGTCCCGCCGACTTGTTCGGAGGAGATGCGCCAGTTGGGGCCTTAATTGGCCTTCTGGAGCGAATTTGCTAGCGCATGTGCAGCTCAAATGCATTCGTTATGCCGTCTTGGCTGGGTATTACGATAAATCATATCGTCAAAATTTGCCGTATCTTTCGTTATTTCGCTGAATAACGCCCGATTTCGCGCTATTTCGGCGTTGTTACGTGCTCTCTTTTGACGAAATCGAAACGAAATCCCGTATCGTTTACGAAAAACGGGCGTAATCCTCGGCCAAGTATGCCGTTATGTGCCACTGTGACTGCTGTGTACTTGCCCCAGGGCGGTAAAACCGCCGTGAAAGTTAGTTGGCACCAAAAAATTTTTTTGGAGGGGAGATTGTATACTGTTTTTTTAATCCAGCGCCCGTTTTTGGTTGGTGCTTCTGGATATTTTTTGGGATATTGAAACATTTATTCCCTAGTGTTAAGTCGTTTTAAGGTACTTTCT
>Ga0307931_1000791_pt1 | contig 20715 bp, 22 predicted proteins | sample OrgLakmetageno47_FD_201816 | JGI IMG/M metagenome (GOLD analysis project Ga0307931, IMG submission 201816) | Saline water microbial communities from Organic Lake, Antarctica - #47 | ecosystem: Environmental > Aquatic > Non-marine Saline and Alkaline > Saline | place: Antarctica: Organic Lake...
TTCCAACATTTTACCGGGGTAGTGCCCACTTTTTTCACCGTCCACCCACAAGCAATTCCCTTGGCTTCGGCCTGGGACCCGGAGTCAATGTGGGTCACGCGAGCTGTTCGGGCGTCCAACTCCATGCAGCCAAGGCCCATTTTAGTGTACGTTGACAGCGCCACCGACACCTTCATTTGTGTGCAATTGGGTTGCAGAAGTATTTGGAGGAGAGGGGTAAGAGACAGATGAAGAGAAACATCAAATGAAGGGCGATACAATGAAAGACAGGAAGGTGTATGAGGAACGAAAAAAATGATAGAACACATGTGATCGCGTATATTCGTGGCCATTGTACGGTACAAGCAAACGAAAAAAACAGAGCAGCACTCGAAGAAAAAGGAATGCGCTCAGATGCCAATAAAAGAAGGACCTGCGGCAATTCTCCAGCTTCATGAGCGTCTGCGAGCTGCACTGCCTGCTTCCAAAGTCGCACCATTCTCTTGGCCACAGCTATTTGCGTCTTGCCTGTGAGCATGAGGTGAGAATGAGATAAATAGGTCAAAGCATAAAAGACGGTTACACTAAAAATAGAAAAAGAAAAACGAACGAGTATCGAGAGACTGATATTGGCTTCACCAAAACATACATTAGGAGGAGGTCAGGTGTGATGTACGAAATCGCGATCACACGCGATTGAACACACAAGCACTAGCTTTCTTTTTTCTTTCTTCTCACCGTCATCGTGCAAGTAGCTCAATATTTTGGTCCAAGCAGAGGCCACCAGCGCGGCCAGCGCGGGGTCACTTTCGAGCAGGGATTTCTTCGCCGCTGCCGCCCCGGGTGCTACATTAGGCGACGATGATTGGCTCTGTTGTTGTTCAAGCTTGCGGCGCGCGTCCATTTCGGCCTGCCTCTTCGCTCGGCTCCCCGCAGCAAACATCGAGTGGCGCGGCACTTCCACAGACGCAGGCAACACGTACTCAACCTTTCAATTATGAATTTTAAAAAAAAAAGAAAATAAAGAAGAAGAAAGACTCATGTGCGGAGACGGCAAGGTGGTTTGGTATAGTATGGTAGAAACGAGAGATACCCGTTAAGGGGGGGGGGGGTCGAATTTACGCTAGTCATAAACTTCGAGTGAATTCAAGCGTGTCTATTGAGGGAGCGATGCAGCAACTTTTTACCTTGCCCGGAGTGACGATGTAGTCCTCGCCAATCTTTTCGAAGGAGGAAGGAGCAAATAGCGTATGGGAAGGCAGTGCCAAGAGATTAGACGAGGACATTGAAATACTGCTGACTGAAATGCCAGAAAGATAAAAAGAAAACTTGCAAGAGGTATGGTTGAAAAAAGTTCCACAGTATACTCAGTTCCAACGAATATTCCATGCATTGATGCAAAACTACACCTGGTCGTCCTTGTATCCCTGTAAAGCGAACCACAACTCCGCCCCTGTGGCCACTTCCACCAGTTGCATGCCGCCACCGCTGGGCAGTGCAGGAGCCACACACTTGGGCCCCCGCGGTAACGCCATTTTGGCCTTCACGACTTTGCCGGGTTGGGGCAACTTGGCCGGCATTTTCACGTTCGCCCTTGAAGTGTGTGAGGGCGAGAGAGAGGGGTACGAAATCGCAAATTAGAGAAAAAATAAAAAGACAGGAAATCAACACTAATAAAACAAAACTGAAATTATTTATTCAAAAATACTTTACTCATAGAGGGATCTCCTCATTTGCCTGGTCAACATAATGCAATTTCCAAATTATGCACGTGCTCACTCTCACGCACGCAAGCACACAAATATAAGCTCACCAACGGCCTTTTGGCTTGCCGGAGCTGCTCGCCACTTGACAGGAGACTGATTCCCCAGGCCCGGCGCCCTCGGGGACCAGGACTTTCACCGACTCGAACTCCAAGTCACCCTCATGGGCGCCCCATACGTCGACCACTACAGGGCTGCGATTCACTAAACGGACCTGAAGAATGAGAAGCAGGAAGAGGAGGAGGAGGATGGCGAGGAGGTGTTGTGCGTGATTGAAGCGAGGGAAAGAATCTTCGAGTGATTGGAGGTAGAAAAAATCGCCAAAAAGACAGCGAGGAAGAAGTACACTTGAGGAAGACATCTAGGTGCACCTCAACGGGTGGGCCTCGCTCGCCAGGTCTCAAACCCCCTACGGAAGGCTGGGGCCGGCTCACGCTGCAACTCCCCAACCCTGCGCTTTTCACCAGATTGGCAATCGCGTATGGGTTGTCGCTGCTGCCGCTGTTGGTGTTCAATACAGGAGTCGAAGGCGTTCCTAGTGCAGATAGGGCAGCTGTGGCCGCCGCGGTAGCAGTCAGCCATCCTGTTGCGCTGATCTCAGCGGTCACGCCTCCACTAGCACCACTAACCCCTCCAGCATTGACACCCGCACTAGTGCCTGCTTTCACGCTCAACACGGAGACTTGTGCGTGGCTGCAATTGAGCGCTTTCGCTAAGCTTTCCACCAGAGAGGATTTGTCCTTTGGCCCGAAGGACGAGACCGCTTTCTCGATTAAGGTTACGGTAAAGAAGAGGCCGTGCGGACCGTTGCTGGCCTTGACGAGCGGATGAGGAGGAAGAGAAGCAGCTTGAGATCCGGCAGCAGCGCCAGCAGGAGCAGCAGAAACGCTAGCAGCATTAGCAGCATCAGCAGCAGCAGCGGCGGTGGTATCGGCACTTGCACTGGCAGCAGCAGGTTTCGTTTTCGCAGGAGCAGCATTAGCGTCAAAGGCGGAATCATCACCGAATGCTTCCGCAGAGCTTGTGCCCTTGGCCGTTACCTATAGCAAGTAGTAAGAGCGCACGTGCACAAGCATACCCAAAACAACACACCACGACAAGATAAATTATGTGAGACGTCAAAGACGCAAAAGCAGTTGCCAATGGAAAAAAGATGAAGAAGTGCGCAAGCAAGAGTCAAGATGAGCAAAACAAAATATAAAGAAAAAGTCCAAGCCGAGTTTGACCCAAAATTCAACATATTATGTCATTCACATAGTTGACATGCAAGAGCTACTAGACTTTTCTTCAAACGTACAATTGAACCCTCTCACTCTCATTCAAAAGCATATATCTTTACCGCGAAGCCTAATTTCATGAACCCCGAGGGCTTGATTTTCCCCATGCCCGTCACGGCGCCCAAAGCGTGCCATTCGGAGCCGCTCCCCCCCTTGGGAGTGCCTTTGCTCAACGGAAGCGCGAACCCGCCAAGAGGATCCGACACCACCAAATCTGCGTCGTACACCGTGACCTAGTAGTAGCGTTCAGCAAAGAAGAAAACACAACCAATATGAGGAGACACAAGGAGGAATAAATACCCTCCAAAAGCCACGGCAACGCGCTCATATTACATTGCGCTTTGAGTCGCTGCCAGGTTAAGTTCATGCGGATTCACTGACATTTGCGGCAAAGTTGCACCCGAAAATTGGATCAAGTCATTTCTGAACTATAGTGCACAATCAATCGCTCCCCCCCCCAAAAAAAGAAAAGAATAAGAATAAGAAGAAATGACACCTTGAGGAACGCGTCGGCCAAGTCTTGGGTCACTTCGTCCCACACCAGCTCTTCGTTCCAGGCTGGTTGCAGGTTCTTCTTCACCACTTTGGTTTTCTTCTTCTTGGTGTCTTTGAGTCGCTTGTCGCTCGGGTCAACCAGCTCTAATACAACGTACCTATGAATATTCGTCGAGAAATAAAAATATTTTACACTTTAATAGGGAACGATAAAGGCAAACATGATGCCCGTCCTCTCAGTCACTCTTACTCTCAAGGTTTCGAAGCAGCAAAGACACACATCAAACAAAACTTACGGGTCCGACGTGGGCCCTGAGAAGAATCCTGAGTCCGCGGCCGCAATGTCTCTGGCTTGAAACACACGCACTGCTACCCTCTTGGGCTCAGCGTTGTTGATCTTCTGGGCAGGCGGTGCTGCACCGGCAGCAACAGCATCTTGGCCACTGCCTTTGTTGTCCTTATGGCCCAATAAAGTGCCTTTCGGGGGGTCTCCAACGTCGCCGTTTTCTTCAAAGAATTGAGTCATGTTTTGGGCTCCAATTGACCCGGGGGTACCAACATTCGAAGCAGCTGCTGATTTTCGAGTAGGCGTAATTGGAGGATTCGCAGCTGTGCTACGACGGTCTTTTTGAGTTGTTCCGAAGCCAGCGACACCGGAATTCATTTGCTTTACGCTCTTGCCCACTTCTTTGAAGCTTTTCTTAGCTGATTTTTGAGTAGGCGAAATTGTAGGATTCGCATCTGTGCTACGACGGTCTTTTTGAGTTGTTCCGAAGCCAGCGACACCGGAATTCATTTGCTTTACGCTCTTGCCCACTTCTTTGAAGCTTTTCTTTGCTGCAGCCATCCCTACTAATTCGTTAGAGCCCGCTGCTCCTGCTGCTGCTTTACTCGCCGGCGTCGCCTGTGTATCACCCAATGAATGAAAAAGACAAGAACGGTTGGCAAATACACGAGGATAAGAAGTGCACAAAACTAAAAGCTTGCACTGTGCTACCCTCCTCTCTCACGGGTTCCAAACAAAAAGGAAGCAAAAAATCAGGAAGCGCATGCACATCGCGTTGGTTCAGGAGGGCGAAGTCAAGGGGCGGGTGAAGAATGCACTGACCTTTCCTTTGGGGCCCACCATATCCACGTCACTGCTCTCGATCGTGCTTTCGTCATAGTCGTCGCTGTCCTCGCCGCTGCTTCCTTCGCTGTCTGCTCCTCCCCTAGCGGCAGCCTTCTTGAGCAACCCTTTCCCGACGTCTTCATCACTACTATCACTGTCGCCTTCGCTGCTGTCCGACAAATCGCTCTCTGATTCGATGACCATTCCCAGCCCTTGTGGAGTATTGGGCGCTGCGGACACGATTGGCTTGGAGACGGCGACAGTCCCTAGTCCCGCTTTCCCTAGCCCACCGGCTAATCCTGACGGACCTGGGTCCGCGGCCTTTTTCGCGACTACATGTGCTGCTTTTTCGTCCACAAACCCGCTCACTTTGGTTTCGACCAGCACGCTCCCCGCTGCTACGGACACGACCGTCACCTGTGCGGGGGCCACACCAAGAGCGTTGGCAATGGTCGTGCTGTAGTGTTTCTGAGGGCCTTTCCCAAACGACGCTACGGAGTGTTCCTGGAGCGCCACCGTAAACCCTACGGTAGCGCCTTGCTTCTTCTTGGCGAGGGCAACCGCCACTTTCTGGGCCTGGAGGCGGGCCGCTTCCTTCTCCCGTATCTTTTTGCGCCCCTCTAGAGTTTGCGCGGACTTGGGCGTGGGCGGGCACTCGTCGCCGCCTCGGGACAACGGGAGATAGGCGCGGCCGTCGCGCGCAGGGTGCGTGAGCGCTTTCATGCCGTGCTCCTCGTCGAGCTCCGCCTGAAAGCGAAGGAAAAGCAAATCCATTTTTGACCACCACCGTCAAAGCAGGCAAAGGCGAGAGTGAAAAATGAAGTCAATAAGTATCAGTGGTTATAGAAATCTAAAACGGTAGAAAGTAAAAAGAAGGTATAACGTATACTCCACGGTGAATCGGGTTATTATTCATGCACACCTGCGTAGGCTTGGCCTGTAAGATGTGCATCAGAGCAATTACTGCGCGCAGCATGGCTGCAGTAAACGCGCACCAGTAGCCTGGCCCGCGCTGTTTGCTCGAGCCACTTCCACCGGCGATGAGGTGAGTCGCGCAACCAACATCAAACAGTACTAGCGCAGCGAGCTGGATCAACATGCCCCAGATTGGAAACACCGTGCCGAAGACCTACACATTTGACAAAGCAACCGAAGAAAAAAAAAATCGAATGGAGAAAAAGAAACGAAGAGTAAATAGCACAGGAGAACAAAAAGTAAGACCTGGATAAGAAGAAGATAGCAGGAGAGCCATGCAATAGTTCAGTGCTCAAATTAAAACAAGTGACAAGTTTAAGGGAAGGACACCAATACAACCACAAACCTTGGTGCAAACGCCGTCATCATCAGCATCACTGCGGGCAAACGTCTTGTAGGCCATGGGCACCACGAGGACAAGCGAAGCAATTTGCAAGCCCATTACTTCGTTGCTTACAGAAGCACATTCCGCGCAACCGCTACCAAACGCATTGTCACTGAAGTCTCTGCCAAGCCACGGCTGACCTTCCCAATTCGCCACTTCGGATTCTAATTCGAGCTTCGCGTTGATATCTCCAAACCCTGCATCCGCATTGAGGCTACGGTGGCGGCGGTCGTGGGGCTTGTCGTAGAGACTGTGGCGGCTGTAGCCAAGGCGACGGCCTTCCTCCTCTTCATCACCCTTTCTTCCTTTTCTTTTGGAATCGGTGCTATCGTCGCCATTGTCGCTCTCCTTGTTATCATCATCGCCGTGACTATTCAAAGAAATGAGGACATTTTCAGCTTTCTTGACCATGTCTTTTGCCTCGGCGTTTGGGTCCAAGGATGCCACCAAGGCGAGGTCCGAAGCGCATTTTGCCCATGAAGTTGTCACTGAAGTTTCACCATGCATCGAGTCGTAGTGGTAGCCTGATATCCACGACCTCCCGAAAGGGAATTTCTCGTGGGCTTCAATTTCAGCCTTGGTTAAGGTGCCTTTTTCGTCAACATCTACTTCGTCGAAAAACTGCCCAGCTTCCTCAGAAGTCATGTAAAGAATATCCGCCGCATCAACGACTTCGTCTCGGCTCAACATACCATCACCAGACTGGTCTACTTGGTTGAACATGGCGAGGTTCCCGTAATCGACCGCCCAGGGTATGCTGTCTGTGGTGACATTGGTACGGCTGAAGGTGAAGACACCCGCCACGAGCGTATCGCTCACAATCCACCCGAACGCCGATAGCTCACTTGCTAATTCGGACATGGACACCATGCTCATTACTGTGAGCACAACGCACGCCACGTTCAAGAGACCAACGGCGGACATCCAATTCTTTCGAGGCGCACCACAAGGTCGCGTGCAACCAATGTTGCAGGCAGCAAAGAGCGTTGTCACAATGACGCTGAGGACAGCACCTCCGAGGGCTATGGTGAGCACAGCCAAAAAGAGCGCGGTGGTGTTGAGGCCACTTTCTTTTGCAAGATCCTGAATGAAAATGAGATAGCAAAGATTAAAAACTCACAAGGTGATTCAATTCTTTACCAAGCGATGTAAGCAAGAGAGTAGATTGAAGCAATGACTACGGCAAACCTGACTTACCTGATTTACATCTGCCAATGATTCTCCAAGATCACTTATCTTAGACGCTGCAGATGCATCATCGCTGCCTTCTTTTCGAGATAACGTTTTATTTGATGTCTCCGAATTGTCTGAAGACTCGGGGCTTGGAGACTCTCCTGCTTCAGTTCCCTCGTCCTCGACATCTTCCTTTGGTTTCTCCTCGACTTCAGCCTTCATCTTTTCTTCTTCTGGCGCATCCTCAACTTCTACATCCACATCTTCTTCTCTTGCCTCCGCTTCAAGGTCTGTCTCTGTATCTTCGTCTTTATCCTCAACACTTGACTTCGCCTCTTCTTCTTGTGGCGCTGGTGATACGCTCAGTGTTTTTACCATAAGTGACGAGTCAGCTGAGACTACCTTTTCAGGAAAGTTGTCCTCACTTACTGCAGTAGAAACTGAAGCAGCACTACCATAAGGAACTTCCATCAGAACAGACACTTCTTCAGACAATCGGCGGCGTAATCCCGATGCCTCAGCTGGACCGAACTCATCTTCTGACAAAAAGCCACTTCCGTCTACATCCAGCTCGTAGAACATGTCTGCAGCTTCATCTTCAGTCATTTGAAGCTTATCTGCTGCAGCAATAATCTCTTCCTTGGATATGGTACCAGATCCGTCAAGGTCCACTAGCTCAAAGAGACTTATGAACTGTGCAGGATTCTCTGTGGCTTCGAACTCTTCGAGAGAAAGATACCCACTCCCGTCAGCATCTAACTCATCAAACAAATCAGCTGCTTCAGATCCACTCAGGTGAAGCTTGGATGCAGCTGACACCATTTCGTCTTTTTGAATTTTCCCATCCCCTGATGTATCGACGAGTTTAAAGAGCTTGGCAATTGGCGTGAGTAGGATTTTAAACTTTGTAACAGCTGATTTGTCGAGTCCTGCCTCTTTTGAAATAACATCCTTCAGAGTTGTCTCTTGTGCCTCTGTCAATTCAGAATCTACCAGGAGCTTCAAGGTGACATATTCAACCGGTGGTGGATTTACGCTTCGCGTATCTACAGTCACCACCATCGATGAATCGGCCGCTTTCAACTTCGAGCTCAGGGTGTCGTCGGCAAGGGCAATAGAAACGGCATTGGCATCCTTCTTTCCAACTTCCAGAATGACAGTCAACGCATTCGAAAGCCGTCGACGCGATCCCCCCTGTCCAGCAGAGTCTGGTGCGGGCGGTAGTGCAAACATAGGCACGGGAAGCGCAGCCTTCGATGCACCAGTGTCTTCGCTCGACGGTGGCACCATCGCTGCAGGGTTCGGAAACATCGGCATTGCGGGCATTTGTTTCGTTGCCGTAGGCTTCGGAACACCTGGCGCTGGTTCAGGCGCAGGCGCAGGTGCAGCAGGCTTACGTAAATTAGGCATTGATTTCTCAGCAGGGCCTTCCACCTCGAAGGAGACAATCGCTTCTTCCTCAATTCCCGCCAAATCTGTAATGACAGTTTTCAAAGTCGCCTTCTGGGTCTCGGTCAAAGTATTTTTTGTTGTAATCTTAACAGAGACTGAAACTGTACTTGGACCTACTTCCGAAAAGAATGCGTCGTCTGAGGATGATGGCATTCCCGGAGAAGCTGAATCGATGTCATAGCTTGAAAACTCGTCTAAGGTCAACATACCGCTGTCATCAGTATCCAACACGTCAAATAACTTTTCTGCTTCTTCCTCGGTCAAGTGCAGTTTGTCAGCAGCGGCTACCATTTCAAACTTTTCAATTTGACCGTCGCCTGTGGTATCAACTACCTTAAACAGCTTTTGAGCAGCGCTAGATACTCGTTTGGACATGTCTTCCAAAGCCGTATCTGGCTTTGCCGAATCCGATGGCAATTTCTTAGCCGCCAAAACTCTTCGAGTTACAGAAAATGTATCTATATGCGAGTTAGATTGTACCCATTGAGTCTGCATTGCATCAGGTGCCAATCTAGTGCACTTTTCAAAGTAGAATGGAGCACCTCCCTTGACAGCAGCCTCGCCATCGAGCGTTGTAGAGAGGACCCAACCCACTTCGTCACTTGAGCCGTCAGTTGGCTCACTCACAGCTATTGTGAACTCCTCAGGAAGGCACATGGACCTGAAAAGGGTAGCAAGGAGAAAGCATATAGTGAAAAAGTAACGAAGAAGAACCTCAGATCATCATTATTACGCATACGGGAGTTCTGTTCACTATGCCATAGGCGACTAATTTACGAACTCTCGAATGTGCAGCTTGAAAAGTTTGCTCGATAAAATGAGCGACTTACATTTTGTGAAAGCCACTTTCAAGGGTATTTGTTGATATCTGCTGACCGTTGCACTGCGCAAAGGTAATGGTCGCACCTGCAGCGAAATAATTGCATCCGCATTCACAGCAACGTCATATACTGTTCTAGACCTACTGTGCTACGGTTGAAAAAAATAGTTCCTACCGTTATGTGTACCAATGTAAACTTATAAAATACAAAGCTAGAATCAAACCCACCGTGCCAACCATCGCCGCCACCGTCAGCCATGTCGAAACTGTAAGAAGTGGAGCCTGAACATCTCAAAGCTTCTCCGAAACTTGATAGGGAGATGAACCCCAATTTGAAGAGCAGTGCACCACGCAAGCTCCTGCGTCTGCGCAAATGCAAACTAGTCGGCGACCTCTGAAAGACATCCGATGCTAATGTTGCATCCATCGGCAATAATGACTGCTGTCTTGATTTAACTGAGGGCGCGTAGCGCTGAATCGTTCACTCAAACATCTCAGACCTCGGGCATCTGTAAGGGAAGCGGGGTATATTGCTGAGTTTGGAGTCGAAGTAGAAAAAAGCCGCCGCGTGCTTTCACTTTGTTGCCGACCGGTGAACCTGCAAACCTGCCCTAAAAGGAGAGCAAATTTTGTGTCCTCGAATGTGATTGGATGATTTCAATTTACCTTTCTGGCTGGCTTCATTTCATTCATCAAGCCCATCCATCAACCTTTGCTCCTTCCGGTACGCCTGCCGCCTGAAGGGATAGTCTTCACGCACGAGAGGTCTCTAGGAAGTGTGCGGCTCCATAAAGGACCCGAATTGTATAAATATTGATCGCGCGCGTAGTGAATTCAGAAAATGTCTGGGCTAAGCTCTTTTTCTGATCGCAAGGCCTCCGAGGAGCTGACAGCCGCAGAAAAAGCCCAGGTGAGCGTGGGGTAGACTCCAGCTCGCGATAGGCTTAAAACTAAGACCATTGTATCGTTGATATACTACTACCCATATCTATGACAAATGCCTCTGATGCTGGTGTGGAGTCGCGCAGCATGTGAGGGTTTGCGAGCGCTTTTAAAATGTATCTTGATCTTGCTATTTGCATGGGTGCGTTCAGGTGGGCGCTGTGTTCGCGAAGTTAGACAGGAATGGCAATGGCACGCTTGACAAAATGGAGCTTATTGTTGGATTGCGCGAATTGAAACATCCTAAGCCCACGTGCGTTCCACGTTGGCATTTTCTAATTAAGGATACATAGGCTTCGTGTGAGTGCTATTCCAGCGACTAGGATTCTCCATGTTGCTCCGTATCCAAGCACCACAGATGAACAGAGTCTAGAGCTAGGCCTCTCAATGCAGCACCGAGGCTCTCTAGTCAGTCTCACCTTATGATGCTGTTCTTTAACTCTTTCTCAAGTCTGGCGACGGTGGAGTCCATGCTGGCTGAAGTGAATTTGAGCAACGCGGAACAAGTGAACTTGGAGGAGTTTGAAGCTATGTGGAAAAACAAAGCCAGCAGCAACGTACGTGGTTGTACTGTTTTTTTACAAATTGATGAGGATGTTTGCCACAGTCAATGCTTTTTCGTCTGTTTTGCACCTTCTTCGATCCTACTGTATTCCTTCTGTATTTCTAAGTCGCTTTGCTGAACCGGTGTTTACGCTCTGCTGACTGCAAGGAGGCGTTATACGTAACATTTTTTTTTTCCTCATTCACTTTCTCGCATTTTTTTGCGGTATCTGTGTGTATGTTCGGCCATTCGAACATGCCACTTAATTGTATGCGTTGGCTCTTCTTCATCTTCTTCTTCTTCTTCTTCATCCTTCAGGGCGGCTGGGCGTTCTCCTCCGCGTCAGACATTTTCTCGAACCCAAATGCGGTTCTTCTGTCCACCACCTCCGCCGTGGGCGACTCGTTATCGTCGGGTTTTTCTTCTATGGCCGATGCCTTGGCTACTGCCGCGAGAGATCCCAGTGCCGCTGCTGCAGGCGCCGCAAGCTCGGCCGCGAACTGGTCACCGTCGGCAGCGTTTGCGGCCGCTACAGGGGGCATCAATGGCATTGGCAGCAGCTTTGGGGGGTCCCCTCGGCCTGCGCCGATTACCAATGAAAGCTACTCCAGCGTCTATGATTTGGGCAAACAGGTGACTTCAAAAAATGAAATGGGAATTTGTCTTAAATCTGTGGGTGTCTGCGTTGGGTCTTCTTCGTTGGGCTGTATTCATGTTTTGGAGCTTTTACTTTTTCATTATTGGGCTTAGTTCATTTGTACACTTGCATTAATAATTTCTTTGCTATTTACGCGCAAACCTGCACATTTACCCGCTTCAGGTGGGGAGTGGAGCTTATTCCACGGTCTATTTGGCGACCAGAAAGGATTCGCCGGGCACCGATTACGCCATCAAAGTAAAAGAATGGATGGTGTGGATGGCAATCTTTATTGACGAGGAATGATTGAGACATGAGTCCAATAGAAGAGCGCTTTTTTAAATGTGGCATTTTATGTCTTCGCTCGCTCACGAACTGTGTGCGCTGTGTGCGCATTACTTGGCTCTTCTCTCATCTTTCTCTTGCACAGGTGGTGAAAAAAGCTGACGTGCCCGACAAAGAAGACATTGATGCTCTTTTGGAAGAGGTAAGGAGCACGCGAGAAGAGAACGAGGAAGAAATTAAGATAGGCGAAACGGCTGTTAAATTACATTCATTTCATCTCGTTACATGCACACCTTCACCTGATACTTGTTGCACATGTCCACAACCCTTTCCCCTTTTAATTTGTAGGTCGGCATTTTGCAGCAAATTACCCACCCCCACGTGATGCGACTCTACGAGTTTTACGAAGACGACGAAACGTACGCGCTCGTCACTGAAATGGTACCAAGAAATTGAATTGGCATGAAACTTGAGATGCTGATTCAACCATTTGACCAAGCTCGCATGTGCGCAGAGCCTCTCTTCCGATCATCTTTTACTTATGCGACCAGGCATCAATATACGTACCTTACTTGGCTGCGTCGTAGACTGAATTAGTGTCCCTCGAAATAATTTCGCTCTTTTTTTCGGCTACCTCATTGAATATGTTTGGCTTGTTTTTGTTGGCATCTCAGGTGGTGGGCGGCGAATTGTTCGACCGAGTAGTGGAGTTGCAACATTACTCGGAAAGGGAAGCCAGAGACCTCGTCGTGATTCTCCTTCGTACTTTGGACTTTTTACACAGCAATGGAGTCGTGCACCGCGACCTTAAAGTAAGCCCTTTCTTTTCAGTGGCGATGCAATGTACCCTAGTCTTTGCTTCCTTCTTTAGTGTATCCTGTGTTTTTGTCTTCTTCCTATTAATAAACCCTTACCTTACACTCATTGCTTTGACTTGGGCCCTACTTGTATTTGTCACTATATTATCTTTACTTTCAACGCATGAGTGTGGCCTCCTTTTTACACTTTTCACTCTTTCTCTCTTTCTTTACGTGATTCAGCCTGAGAACTTACTGCTGGCCTCGAAACAATCGGACGTGAACATCAAGCTCGCCGACTTTGGGTTCGCGAAACACACCTCCCAGCGGCTTGACACGGTCTGCGGCACGCCCGACTACATTGCTCCCGAGGTGTGCGCCTTGCTGGATTTGAAGAAAGTGCCCCGGAGCCAACGCCCCCCTTACAACGAGCTGTGCGACATATGGTCGGCTGGCGTGGTACGGTTAGAGAGAGTGTGGCTGGATAAAAAGGAGTTGAACCTTGCTCATTTCTATGCCTTCGCATTGTGAGAGCAAATTTTGTGGCATCTCTCTGGGTGCTTCTCATCTCAGAAGAGATTGAACGTATTTGAGGCAAGATTCAATTTTTATCCTGATCGCAATGATATCGTTCTGTTGATGCAATTTTTGCTCTACGAGTCTTGTTTGATCACAACGCCTTTTTATCATTTCTCAACAGGTGGTGTATATTTTACTGGGTGGATACCCGCCGTTTTTCGACGACAACCGCAAAAAGCTTTTCGGCAAAATCAAGCGCGGCGAATACGAATTCCATGAGCAATACTGGAAGGTGCAAATATGAAAGCTGGGCATGCAAGTTTATTTTTTTACAGACACAATTCTATGTTAGATTTTGATGAAATTGAGGTTTAGTTCCAGAATTCACCACAACCCGGAGCATTCTAAGATGAGTTCATGTTTAAGCTAATTTCTGGAGGGTTTCCATTGCCTGATCTTTGCGTCTTCCAATTTTCATCACTTCTCACCCTGCCTTGCCTTGCCTTGTTTCCCCTTATATTGACTGATGAACAAAACAGGACGTGAGCGTGGAAGCCAAAGATCTGATCTCTCAAATGCTCACAGTAGACCCCGCGCAACGCCCTTCAGCCCAGCGGCTCCTGGAGCACCCCTGGCTGGCGCAGTCCCCCGAGCTGTTGCGCACCAAGGGCCTCGGGGGCACCCAAGCCGAGCTCAAGCGCTGGACCGCGAAACGGCGTCTCAAAGCGGCCACTCGCAGCATCATGGCGGTGCGCCGAATGGGGGGCATCATGGGGGGCTTAAAAAAGGTGTAATCAGTGGCAGCAACAGGAGCAGCAGCAGCAGCATCATTATCAAAGCTAGAGGCAAGAATCGGCTTGGATATACATATGTACGTTGAGAGCGGCCGTCAAGGAGGCAGAGTACATTAGCAATAGCGAGGGCTGATATATATACGAATCTATGAAGTCGACTAGTTGTTTGTTGGGTCGAAATGTGTGTCTCTGTGCACGTCCAGCATAGCGCTGGAGTGGACTAGTGTGATTTGAGGTGCAAGTGCAAGGAAGTGTCTAGAGGGTTGCGATTCGAAGTTCACAATATTTTTTTTTTTCGATATTACTCTGGGTTAGTTTTAGTTAGGAGTAGAGTGAGGTCCGGTCGATCTCTAATTCAATGCAGCATACTAGATATAAGCCAGGCCGCCTTCTAAAGTGACACTAAAGGGCTAAGGGCTTCGGGCTTGAGCCAGAAAAAAAGTCGAATAGTAAAAAAAATTTCTTAATTCAAAGTTCAAGTAGATAAATTAATGGCAAATTCGCTAGCGCATTTGCAGCTCAAGTGCATTCTATATGTGCCTCTGTGACTGCTGTGTGCTTGTCTTTCTTTGTTTTTGGGAGAGTATTAACTAGACTAGACTAGACTAAATATAAATCATAATCATACGGTTAGCCAAAGAAAAGTTAATAGGTAAAATAAAAGCCCAGGTGCCAGATCCAGTTTTTCTATCGAGATGTTCGGGGGCTGCGAAATCAAGTCGGACATATCTATCCTTCATCAAAATATCTATTTGCCGTTTGCTTGAAGCACTTGATTGCCATAATTACTATTCAGCTATCAACTTCCTCGACTCTTCAAGTGAGTTCACAATTAGACTTGAATTATAATATGCTTGATTTCTACTTAGTTTGGAAACAGGTGGTCCAGCTATATAGCAACTACTTCAACGTCTTTGAAGCGTGGCATCGATGTCTTCCACGTGTCGATGTGTTTTGCATTGCAGCGTTTCTAATGATGAAATCATGTTGCTATTCGCAGGAAAGTTTAGTGTTTTGGCAGCCTTTATTACTGCGAAAAGTGGCACCTTCTTTCCAATTGGAACAAGCTGATTCCATGCTGCTTCATCGCTATCGAGAAATGCTGAAACCGCCGCGTCATCGTTCGCCGGAACAACGCTCGATACTTCACCAGTGGGCCTTGGCAGCATGAATGTGGAAGTTGATGAATTATTCTCATCTCGGAGAGGAAGCGGTAAGAAATCGAAGTCGCCGAAAATAGAATCGAGATCAGCGAGTGAGATGACGCTGGGATCCCTCTGCGACTTGATGATGATCTTTCGTGCAGGACTTGTTCCGGACCAGCTTTTCTCAGTAGAAGTGGGTTCATGGCCGGAATCAACACGCGCTCGCATGATGCAAAGCGGCGACGATCGGCCAGATCGATCAGCTTCGTCGAAGTGGCGCTTTCGAGATGTTAGTGCGCATGGAATTGATACTTGGAGTGCTGCCATCGTCATCAAGTCAGCGGTACAGTTGTGCTTTAGTGATGATGCAACACGTTATCGATAAGTTGTTACACATCGTGACATCCCGACCCGTGGAAAGATCGCTGAGATCCCGATTGTTCAACCAAGTTGGTTCAACTTTCTTTTTCTCATCAGTGAGATTTTTCTTGCATGAGTCGTTTGATTTTTCTGCACCAATCTCTGAAAATCAGAAAAGCTCCGAACTAATCACTCACAGTATCACAGATCAAAGATAGTAAGAAGACAAAAGCCTCGAGCTCTGCGTTCATGTTCTTTGCGCCGAACATGGCCTTATCGAGTCGCACATTCATAACTCGAGGCAGGCAATTTGCTGTCCGCGCAGCTGCATCGAGAGTCACGCCATCGCAGCGGCATGGTTCTCATGACGCCCTCTGGATGCCCTTCACAGCTAACAAGGCCTTCAAGGAAACGCGGGTTCCTAAAACTGTTGTCCGCGGCAAAGGAATGCATTTCTACGATGCCAATGACCGCGCCATCATGGACACCATGGGCGGCCTCTGGTGCTCAGCAGCTGGCATTTCGCCAGATCCGGTTCGTTCAATCTCTGCGACCGCTGTAGCTACGTGATGCAAACTCCCGGACGAGAGGATATGACTGAATCTAGTCTCTGAAGTCACCACCAGTCCTCTGGAAATGCTCTAAGTAGGAGTATAATTTCGAAATACACTACATGTTTACCTCAGTGTTGTGTTATTTGTGAAATTATGTGCTACCATGTGTTCCGGTAGGTGGTAGCAGCGGTGCAAGAGCAAGTGGCCAAGTTGACGTACGCTCCTTTGTTTCAAATTGGCCACGAGCTCGCGTTTGAATGGGCAGAAGCACTGGTAAATCAAAGACCGCACCGAGAATTGCTTTTCAATGTTCCAGGAGCTACGGATAGAGCTGTACACGCTAAGCTTGTGTTTTGCTCACCCTTCCTTCATTGTTTATGGGTGGTTTAAAACTCAATACATTCACAATTTATCGACACTGGCATATGCCAACAGGTGTCTGAGGCGCATTGTGACTTGAAGGCGCGGGGCTTATCCAAAGTATTCTTTACTATGTGCGGCTCCACGAGTGTAGACACGGCGCTCAAAATGGCGTTGGCGTACCATCGAGGTTTGAATCGACTGCCTTGGGTTTACTGTAGTTTGGTTAGGTGTGGCAAGTGGATAGTTTTGAGGAAATGGAGCTATTCCTCTGACTATGCTATAGTTAGATGCATTTCTTATAATATTTGCTTTAAATTGTAACTTACCCTATCTTCTAGTGGCTTGTTTTCTTTCCCATATTTTCTTTGCTGTCATTACCACTGCATGTATAACCTTTCGCCTCTCTTCTTCCTACCTTTCGCAGCCAACGGCGAAGGCACTCGAACCCGGTTCATTGGCCGCGAGCGGGGCTACCACGGGGTGGGGCTTGGGGGCATCAGTGTTGGAGGGCTGGGGCCGAACCGCCACGCGTTCCACTCGGCCCTCATTCCTGGCGTGGACCATTTGCCGCACACCCACAGCTTGGAGCACAACGCGTTTCAGAAGGGTCAACCGTCGTGGGGCGCCCACCTCGCAGACCACCTAGAAGATCTGGTAAGTATAGGAATGCTTTAATGTTTTAATGTTTTATGCCGTGGCAGTGTGGTACGTTTCCTCGACTTGACACATGTTAGGACGACTGACAAATGTTGATACGAGCAAAAGAGAAAGAGCATATACCTACATAGGTAAGGAATGAGAGAATACCGAATTTTACCTTTAGAATTATGGCTGCTGCTGCTGCTCCTTGTCAAATAGGTGACATTGCATGGAGCATCCAACATTGCTGCTGTCGTGGTGGAGCCTGTATCAGGGAGCGCAGGTGTTTTACCGCCACCCGTGGGCTACCTGGAAAAGATCCGCTCGATCTGCGACAAGCACGGCATTTTATTGGTGTTCGACGAAGTCATTACGGGGTTTGGGCGCATCAGCGGATCTCCTTTTGCCACTTCGCATTTCAACGTGACGCCAAACTTGGTGGCATTAGCAAAAGGCCTCACGGGCGCAGTAGTGCCGGCAGGCGCGGTGGTGGCGCAGGAGAACATTTACGACGCCGTCGTTGGGCAACACGCAGGCGGAGGTAGCATCGAATTCTTTCACGGGTAAAGTGGTGTGTACATGATAGGAGGTGGCTGCTATCATAGCAGATTGTTACATGTACGAATACTTCCCTACATCATGGTTAAAACTGCTTGGGAAGATTCCTGAATCAATTCTGGATGAGTACCTTTGCACTTTCCAACAATCCATACTCGATTTCTCTTCACCAATTCTGCTAATGATTAAATGACAGGTACACCTATTCAGGGCATCCGCTTGCCGCTGCTGCGGGGATTGCGATGGTCAAACACTTAACTGAAGACGGCCTCTATGCGCGCGCTCAAGCTCTGGCGCCTTTTTTTGAAACCGCTCTGCACGACTCCTTCGCGCATCATCCTGATGTGGTGAGTGCGTGGCGGGGTTTGCCTTTTGCAGCTTCAGATGGGCTACGCACAAACAAAATATTCTTGTCTTCCTGTAGCTCCGCTTAGCTGATGATGCCTATTTATGTTGTGTGCTCTTTTACTATTTTGGCCTCGATAATTTATGTCCTATATTTTGCCGTGTTGAACAATTATTCTGCGGAATATAGGTGGACGTTCGGAACATTGGCCTCATGGGCGCTGTTCAATTAGCCACAATTCCTGGTGCGAGACAAATATGAATCCTTTTTGATCTGATGTATTTCACTTTTCGAATTCAATTTCTACATTTGATCTAATCCAGTCACGTTCCGATGATTTTTGTATAAATATGATTAATTGAGATAGTTTGCTCATCTCGACGAATTCCTCCTATTATTGTCCACACGCCCTTGCCTAGCAGGTGCAGCTCCGGGGGCGTTTGGCGCTGCGGTGATGGACTACGCGTGGCACAAAGAGAACCTGTTCCTGCGGGTGAGCGGGGACAACGTCGTCTTTTCGCCCGCGTTCATCGCGTCAGAAGATGACGTCGCCCACATGTTTGCGGGTGCGAAACGTGCCATCGAAGCAGCCCGAAAAACGATGTGACCGCTGCAAAGTGGTGGTACATTTTTTTATCGGTTATCTCTGATCTTGCTATGTGCCGTGCAGCTCGGAGACAATTTTCTTTAATTTTAATCATGGGACTTGAGCATTTTTTTCGGATTAATACCTGGATTACTCGAGGTCTCGCCGAAGTGAGAAAGGCCTTATCGAGTAGTATGCTGTAAATTTGCTGGGCATATAGGAAGTCTAGACGGCGGATTTCGATATCCGATATCCGATCAATAAGGTCTCGAGTAAATGTAGATTTCCATTGAATAGACATATATTTCGATTTCGATGTGGCTGCTGCTTAAGTTTGAGATTCAATCGGTCCTTATTAATGGTTCAGGGTGGTCCATTTGGTAGTTGGTAGATCCCAAAGACAAAGATATAGACGTATGAGCTAGATGTCGTTTTGTGTTTTGAGTTTAGGTGAACTAACGAGCCCGCGGCTGCAGATATATATATATATATATATATATTCTTTTTTAAACTCCCAAATGAGATGCCTCAATCGATGTGCCAAACTGGAGTGGTGAAGAGGATATAGAGAAGTCACTTGAAGTGAAATGGTTCTTCAAACGAAAGGCTTCGAAGATGGCTTTGAATTTTTAATTCTCGGCCTTAAAGTCGGTTTCAATTAGACTGCCCGACTGAAAAACTCTCTTTAAAAATAGCGCATGGTGTAGTCGATATCAGTATGAAAGAATGCTTCGTCAAGTATGCTAACGATTTAAAAAGAGTTGCTATCATACAGAACATTCCAAAAATCATAGTTTTGTCTGATGTATATGATTTCTTCACATAATTATGAATGAATAGTGCATCCAATTACTTCGTACTTCGTCTTCATTCTATACTCCTAATCTCGCAGAAAGACATCATGTAGACACTCAAGTTGCCTGGTCTAAGCTTTGTTTGGGAAACTTAGCACCTATATAGCCATTGAAAGGACTGTCTGACTCGCAAGGATTTGAAGGGGAATAGTTAATCGTTAGATCCTGCGTAGACCTTACCACAGGTGAAGCATTGCCTTAAAACGTTTGCTTGAAACGAACATTATCATTAAAAGGGGGCATTTTATGATTACTCCGAAGCATAAAAGTTAAAATTGTGTAATCGAACGAATTGCATATCCGAAAAGCCAGCAGTTTAGCGACTAAAGTAATAGAAAATTCAATTATAATGATATTTACAATTGAGCCTTCATCAAGAAGTAAACCACAACAAAAGTTCAATTTTGATGCTCTACTTTGTAGATTAACTCGGCAACAAACCTGTTATCTTAAGAATACCTCGAAACGATTTGATATCCTTGATCCAGATCTTGACCTACTAGTATTTAACCGATAGTTACTTTCAAAATGAATGACGGGCCTAAACTGAAGAAGTCTGCTTATGTCGTAAATGACCTGAAACAAAGTGACCCGTGGACGCTGCCCCTGCTCTGGATAGCTCAGGGTTGCTTGCCACAGGTCAATGTTGCCGTTTTCTGGTCCATTATAATTCATCTATGCTATTTTCCTCCAGAAGAGTTCTGTTGCTAGTGCTTTGCGCACATTTTGACCATGGATCTGCTGGGGCAACATCAATATCAACTGAGTGCCAAGCTGCAGCTACAACCTTCGAAGCAGCTTTAAGGTTTTTTAGACCGTTTGAACATGTAGTTCGCAACTTTGAAGATAGCGTGTCCCGAGGTCATCACGTCCACTACCTCGAGAGAATGTGTGTCAATCCCTTTCATGGAGCGACTCAACTTGATCCTCTCGCTGGCTTCAACTTTACTAATATTACTCTTCAAGACTTTGGCGGAGTGATAGAGCTAAAACGAAGTGATAGCAACGATAATGTTACGGATTTCTCAAATACACTAAGGCGATCACTGAAGCGGTATGGCAAGAAGCTGCACGATGATCATTCGCTATCACATAGTTTGCAGGAAATATGGATGATTATGTCTGAATCAGATCAACCATTGATGATGGCGCAAGATGTGTACATCAACTCATGGCCTCTTCCAGTCATGTCGCAGTATAGCCGCAGCTCTGAAAGGTTCGATTCAACCACTCTTGGGGTACTGTGACATCTACGGTCCCAAGATATGGACATCTACGGTCAAATGGGTTTGATTGGTTGAAGGTGTTTCTGCAGAAAAACAGAAAGAAGGGGACTCTGATTACTTCGTGATACACGTTGTG
>Ga0307931_1000792_pt1 | contig 20697 bp, 18 predicted proteins | sample OrgLakmetageno47_FD_201816 | JGI IMG/M metagenome (GOLD analysis project Ga0307931, IMG submission 201816) | Saline water microbial communities from Organic Lake, Antarctica - #47 | ecosystem: Environmental > Aquatic > Non-marine Saline and Alkaline > Saline | place: Antarctica: Organic Lake...
ATCCCCAAATGCTTGAAGCTACTATACAGTCGTCGTCGGATCTATTTTTGAGCTAAGTAGGATCTTGGATTCTGATCGGCTGGAAGACCGGCTGATCGGCTGATATTTTTTTCAGGCAACTCTTCAGTTGCACAGTTGCACACAGGGATGCTCCAACAGGCCTGTTAACAGCTTCTACTAACAGTAACAGGTCCGTTGGACCTGTTAACAGCCTGTTGAAACTGCAGTATATTCTATTCTGACTGTCCGCACTCTGCCAAGAGTTCTTTCTCTTGCATGTTGTATGAAAGCATGCACAAGGATGCTGTTGATTCGATTGCAGGATAGGCGCGGCGATAGACCTCGACGTCGACTTCATTTCTTTGAGTAGTCACTGGTTAATATGCTGGACTTGTGATAGCAGCGCCGAAGAGGCACTGTTGTCGCCCGTCGACACGTTGTTCAGAAACACTGTGACACTGCTCACATTCTAACCATCGTCTTACACGGCAACTAATAGCACTCGGGGGCGCTCGCTACCCGGCTAGTTCAGAGAAATTCGTTCTAGAGTTTTAGAATCAAGCTTGCATTAGAAGCTCCTTGCGGCCGAGCCACACAGAGGCGGGACAGTGTGCATTCAAAGTCTAGCATATTTCTTGAGAACGTCGTCCAGACGTGAACCTTTTAACGGCCTTTTGCGAATTTAAGAACCTGTTAATGGGTCGGAAGAACCTGTTGACCTGTTAGCTGTTGGAGCATCCCTGGTTGCACATGCTTGTGTATCTGTAGTACTTACGTACGAGTACGTACTTCAGTTGCACAAGTTCAGGTGCCCGCGCGATGCGCGGCTTCGGAGCAATGTGTTTGCTGCGGAGAAGTAGGCACGTGTTCTTAGCACCTTAGTGCGCGGTCTTGAGATGCCCGTGGATGAGTGCCCTTCTTGTGCCCGTGGTGCGTGTCCCTTCGTCCCTTCTTGTGCCCGTGGTCCGCCTTGTGTTTTTTTTTGTTTACTGCACATGTACAACAAATCTGTGCTACAGTACTGTAGGTACATAAAAACGACGACCACGAACCACCAAATTCCATTTAATATATAGGATGTGCATTCCTCTCATCCCTCATCTCTGCGTCTCAGCTATAGTCAGTCAGTACGTCAGTAACCACCCACGAGGTTTCTGGGTTTTTACTGGGGTTTTCTTAAGCCCACTTGCTATTTCGCGGGTCTTTCTGTTAACAAGTAGGTAGGTATTTAACTACTCTTTAATACGAAAAAGAACTGCATGTGGTTGTTCTGTCTCTACGGCTTCTGGAGCGGAGAAGCATCCTGGTGCTCGTAGGTCTGTGAACATTCGCTTTTGTACAGCCTGCAGCATAGCAGCTACGTGACCCATACTTCGTTAGCAAAAAAGGGGACAGGTGATACTGAGATCGGCTGGTGCCCGGCGCCTTAAAAAAACATTGAGACGATTCCCTGATTAGATTAGATTAGATTAGATTAGATTAGATTAATTAAATTAATTAGATTAGATTAGATTGGATTGGATTGGATTAGATTAGATTATTCTCCCCAATTGCAAAGAAACAACAACAAATAGCTGTTGGGGCCAAAAATAGCCCAGAGATATGCCTCGTGGACTTGATACGTGACATACGAACGAGTACTCAGTCCCGCCGACTTGTTCAGAGGAAAGGCGCCAGTTTGGAGCCTTAATTGGCCTTCTGGAGCGAATTTTCTAGCGCATGTGCAGGTCAAGTGTATTCTTTGGGTGCCTCTGTGACTGCTGTGTACTTGCCTTTCTTTGTTTTTGGGAGAGTATTAACTAGACTAGACTGGACTCTTCTACTGCCGATCGCCTGAAGGACTTCGTTGAAGCCCCGCCTTACAAGAGCTAAACTCGAACTTGAACTAATATAAACCCAAATGGCACAGAAGCCAATGCTGCGGGCAGAAGTGGGCATGCGTGTGCGTTGCGCAAACAAAGCAAGTTCGGAATGATTTAGGAGAGGGAGGGGCATTGGCCAAATTCCTCGTAAAGAGCAGCAGCATCGTGGGTGCGCCGCGCCACGGTCAGCGAAGGTGTTTTTAGGTCGATACCCATGTCGATATATCTTGAAATGGGCGTGGGGGGGGTGGAGGAACTTTAAATGGAAGTGGAGTAGAAGGTGGCATGAGGAAGGTCGAAATGCGCTATGGCATGTACAGCGAGGTGCTTCAAAGTGGAGTTGCATTGAAGGCGGTCGGTAGAAGGGAAAGTGTAAGAAGTGACTGAAGGTACGCAGTGCATGGTTTGTGATCGTCTCGAAGTGTAGACACTTTCTTCGACTCGGCACTACCTTGATGACTATCGTCACCAATGTAGCTCTAATTCAAACCATCGAACTGCATACGTTACTTTGTATATCTTACTTCCTGATGGTACCCTGTGTCCTCGTTCAATCACTATTTTTCTCCTCTGTGTTGTTCATCGATGACAAAGTACCACACGTCATCGTCTCGGACCACGTGTTATCACACTCTGTGGGCTCTACCAGCTCCACCTCTTCTATCAAGCAACTCACGCTACATATCACTGAACACTTCGCAAGTCCCTTCGTTATCGTCGTCGCTGAACCTTCAAACCTTTGAATTCTCCACTGCACATATCACCGTTGGTTTCACCTACTGCTTCACTGCGCTACGAAAATCACTATCTATGGAAGTACATCTAAAACGCTATCGTCACGTCACACTTGTGAGCTCGTGAGACCATAGTGCAAGCACGCAAAACACGTGCTAGCACACTGTAAGCACGCAAGTTTTTTTTGTGTCTGTGATGTGACGGACGGACAAAAATCCTTGGTAGGCACTTTCTGGTCATGCCGACACTAAACATCAACCTTCGTTGATCTATTTTGTAAAGTGCTAGGTATTTTTTGGGTGTTGCGCACTCCGCAGAACAGTATTGCCCCATTGGGGCAAAAAATTAGCCCGGGGAACTGCCTCATGTACCTGGGACGTGAAACACAATTTTTAGCACTCAGACTCCGCCGACTTGATCGGAGGGAAGACGCCAGATAGAGCCTTCTGGAACGCGGAGATACATGCCACATGTGCATCATGGATATACCTCTTGGATTGTGCTCTTTCTGTCCTTGTCTTTCTTTACACTAGGAAAGTATAAATCATACTTCGGAAAAATAGTGCATTGGCTGTAAGCGCACATAAGTGATTACAGCCTGCAATATCTGCCAATAGCGCCGAAATCAGAGACAGCAATCCCACGTAACTAAACCTACACCAGTATTTAGTAACGCGAAATTGTGCGAAATTACGTGCTTGGGTGCTGGTACTGAGTATGTTACCAATACCGATTCTGAATGGACAAATGCTAAGCATTGCGTTCTCACGTAGTTTTCAGCCGGGTTTCGCGGCTTAAACTGGATCCCAACATCTCTATAAGCACGAAGTTTATGTAAAAGAAAACTTTATAGATTATTCGGTGCGAAGTGTGGAGTTTGAAGTATGATGCATGATACAAATGTGTAATTCATTGTCTGTCTCTGTTAACTATTAAAGACTAAAGGCGTCCCGTAGTTGCCGTGGCCCCCGGAACTGCCCTTTGGTGCTGCTGGCGGGTGCTTCTTAGCGGTGGGGGGTGCCGTCTTGGAGTACTCTGAGAAGACTCCGCTCGCGCAGCTCTGCCACTCGATGTCCGCCCTCGCGCTCTATTTGTGGGCTCAATCGGAGGACGCACTTGCCGTGACAACGACGACGACGATTGCGACAAAGGCAGTCGAGAAGATCGCCGAGAAGAAACTGGTACCAATTCCATTGCATCGTCAAACGATGCACTCAGTTGACCAGTTGACAAGTGACGCGGACGTGATGCTGATACTTGCGCCGCAGAAGCGCCATCAGTTGCAGGAATGTCCTCAAGAGACGAAGTTTGCGATTGTGATGGTGATAGTGGAGGAGACGACGGCGGGTCTTCAGGTAATGGAGAACTCCCAGTCTCTGCATTCTCTACATCACTGTTAGTGAGTGAAGGCTCAGCAGTGTCTACCGACTGAGCATCTGTCGTTACGACTGAAGCAGGATTGTTGTCCGAGGATGGCAGCACTGACGTCTTGCACAGAGGGCAGAGCTCCGAAACGCGCAACCATCGATCCAAACAATCCGCATGGTAGCTGAGTCAATATTGCAAGCAATGAATAAGGAGAGTGAGAAGCATGGCGGGTACGCGGCGAAACGCTTGCAGTATCTGTACATGGAATACTCTCCGATTGCCTAGATTACCAGTGGCGGCAGCTTGGGAGGCGCTTAACGAAGCTGGCACTTTCCATGTCCACGAGGCAGATGGCGCACGTGGCGTCTATAGCTGCTGGGTCTGTGACTTCATCTAAAACAATCGAAAAATTTACCGTCGGAACAGACTTGAGGCGAAATGAAGATGCTCGCGCCGCTGCTTCTTGTGCCTCAGCAGCTGCCATCTCGGGCGATTGTTCTGAAGATTCTTCGGAACTTTGCGCCGATGATTTCGCAATCAAGCGGACACAAACAAGAATTACGAAAAGACCCGTGCATATTATCAAGACTCGCTCGTTGATTATGCCATGTTTCTCTCCTATCGGCGTAGGGCCTGGTGTTGTAAAACTCTCTGCGGCAATTACGGAAGCAACAAAAGGATGAACACCAATGATTTTTTGGTGGACTACTACAATTGAAGAAAGAAAGAACGTCGCTGATGTTTGTCACTACGGTCAAAACTCAAGAGCGTTCATGGTATTTTATAATTGGGGTCGAAATTCTTTATGAAGCATACAGGCGGAGGGGCCTTGGCACCACGTATTCGTAAAAGGAGTAGGTAGTTGCTGTTGTACTGTTGTACCTTCCGATTTCGAAGGGTTGTTGAACGCCATTGCGTCCCTTCCACTATCAAAGCAAACTTTTGAACACGTTTTCAAAGGAGGAAGAAGGGATCGGGGGCGGCTTGCTTTGAGGGCCTCTCCTGAGTACTTTTGTTCGTACGTAAGCCCAGTAGCTACTGTACTTTGGATCTTGGAAACTCGTCGGCTAATCGGGAGAGTAGGATCTTTTTAGCCGGCGGCTACAGTAATGATATTTCAGAATTTACAGAATTACTTCCGTCGTCAGTCGTCAGCGCGTCAGCGTACAGTATCTGTAGAACAGTAGTCGTCGTCTGTACTTCTGTACTTAAGCTTAGTTACCTCTATTGTACAGTACAGAGACGCAAACTTAGCACTTGCAGTATGACGTCACTTACTTCAGTTGTATCAAGGGTGCTTACGACTTCCGAAAATTGTATGAAGCCCGAGCCTGACTTTTATTCTGGCCCGGGATATTCTGCAGACGCCGACAAGATGGAACCCTGTCTGATAGTTGATAAATAAACTCAGTCAACCCTCGGGGGGCTCAGCGTTATGGAATTGGGCTAATGAGCTTACCGCATATGGGAAATGATTCTCCGGGTTGACAAATTTCAGATGGCACGCTGGCTATCACAGATGGGATGCCAGCCACCATTGCATTTGAGCTATTGTTTACTCCAAAGCGTGACAACTAGAAAGGACGTGAGAGAGAGAGAGAAAGAGAGAAGGATTATATTAAGAGTTGGTCCTGATGTAATCTCTCTGTTTTGTTTTTGTCGTGATGAGATTTATCAAAACCTTAAAGCTAGAGTGTTTACTTGCCGACCCTTAATATAATCCTTCTCTCTTTCTTTCTCTCTCTCACGCCCTTTCTACTTGTCACGCTTTGGAGTAAACAGTCGCTCAATTGCAATGATGTCAGAATAACAGTTCTCACATAACATGCGGGTACTTCCCAGCAGCTGCTTACTGGCTGGGTTGCACACTCAAGGCCGAATGGATGCCCTGAGATGACATGGGGTAGGACTTTAAAGAAGGCTCTAAAGTGCAAAGGACTACCGGCCACCGGCCAAAATTCAAGGAATGGCGTGCCATAGCAGAGGATATGTCGGACTGGAGATCGCGGACGTACTCGAAACCTATGCCTCCTTCCGAGGTTTGATCCCACAGGGCTCATGAGAGTAAAGATGATCATTGCATTACGCAAAAGGGCACTCAGCCCAGTCAGAGTTGTTCTGGAGGTTTCATCAAAACGCAGCTTTATGCTATTTGTTGTTGTTTCTTTGCAATTGGGTAGTATAATCTAATCTAATCCGATTTCGGCGGTTGCTCACCTGCTTTACCCTTCTCTCCCCTTGTGCTTGCTGGCTGTTGCCATCAGGGCCAAGATGAGATCTCACTTCTTTAGGGTGATTACAGAAGAATTCCGTTGTGGAGACAATTCAATTTAGCCCCTTTGATACAGACCCCTATGGGCCTGTAATATACTTACGCCAGACAAGAACCACGATCACGAATTAGATACGCACTTTAGTACTCGTGACTCGCAGAGAGCCAATACTCGTTTGGCTGAAGCTTCGTTAGAGCTCTAAAACTTATTTCTTATTCTTCCCAGAACCACATGCGTCTAGTCTAGTCCAGTGTAGTCTAGTCTAGTTATTACTCTCCCAATAACAAAGAAAAAAAGTACACAGTAGTCACAGAGGCACTAAATGTACTTATGCTGCTTATGCGCTAGCAAATTTGCTACAGAAGGCCAACAGGCTCCAACTGGCGTCTTTCCTCCGAACAAGTCGGCGGGACTGAGTGCTCGTTCGCGTGCCTTTGCAACAGGTTCACAATAAGTTCACAGTAACCTCCTTATTTTGATATTTTAATGTAAATTATTCTCCTCCTGGTGTTAAGTAAGCCAAGATAATCATTTGCAGAAAACTAATAGAAATTCGTGCCACTTTGGACCGCTACAATCACCTCAGGTCACTCAGATATGTGTGCCTAATTTGATTCACAGTTCGAGCTGTTTTGTTTCATCTCTAAGAACAAGCTTCATATACATGTGCAGCAATATCCTAATCTATTCTAGTCTAGTCTAGCCTACTCTACTCTATTCTGGTCTAGTCTACTCCAGTATAGTCCACTTAACACACCCCTATAACATAAAGCAACAGAAAGCGTAATCGACGAACTCGGCTGAGTGTCCTTTTCCGTTCAAAAAGTGCACTTATTTACTCTCGAGGTGCCCTTCAGCCATCAGGCATCAGGAGGTTTGGGAATGGAGTGAGTCTGCTGTCTCCACTTCGGCCTGTCCTGGGGCAATGGCAATGGCGATCCACTTCCACTAATCGAGAACCCTGGAAATGCCCTTTTTTAAAAGGGCGTTCTCCAACGCCCTATTTCAAGCCACCTCCGGATAACCAATCGGTCGAGGTGTCATACAGCTAGTCAGCAACTGCCGTGTGGCACCCGGCTCCCGATTAAGCACAAGCATAATCCCTAGATTAGCTTCTGGCTAGTCCGTTCGTCGTTAGTCATCTCCAATACCCCCCCCCCGAGAAGAGGACCTGGGAACTGATTTAAGTAATTAAGAGAGCTGGAGGTGCGCGTTTTATAAAACAATGACGATAACTTCCTATAAAACTCCATGTGTGCGTTGTGCGGCACTAAGCCAGAGTTATAGGAACTGCTCTTTGATGCGGCTGGCGTGTGGTTCTCGATGGCGGCTGCCGCCTTGGAGTACTCTGAAGACTCTCGACAGCAGGGTATTCTGACGGTGCCACTCTCCCGCTCCATGCCCGCCCTCTTTCTCTTTCTATGGGTATAGTCAGAGGATGCACTTGTCGTGGTGATGACGACGAAGAACGTGGGGGCGAATGCGGCAGCAAAGAAGGTGAAGGCTGGGATGAAACCGGAACCATTTCCAATGTGTCGTCCAGTGAAGTACCTCTTTGGTCTCTTGACAAGCGGCGTGGCCTGTGTCCTGGTGTGCGCAACAATTGAGCACTGTTGCTCCGAAGTGGCGGCGGTGGAGAGGCAACAGAGTTCAAATTTCTCTCGGGAGACGATGGCTGGGATGTTGATGGCGATGAAGGTGACGAGATCAGCGAAGGGAGAGGTAAGGGCGCGTCGTCCGACAATGGCAAACTTCCAGCCTCTGTACCCTCCATATCGATGATAGTAAGCGGATACTCTGAATTGCCGTCCGATTGTCTTGGTGCCGTTGTTGCGACAGCAGTCGGAATATTGTCCGAGGGCGGCAGCACAGAAGTCTTGCACAGGGGACAAAGCTCCGAAACGCGCAACCACTCATCCAGGCAATCCACGTGATAGCTGAAAGATATAGGCAAATCGATAAGCTTGTGTGAAGCGCGATCGATGTTTCAACCAATACATAGTAGAGCCAAATTTGACTGTCTACACGTGAATATTGTTTCGACTGCACTACTTACCAGTGATGACAGGTTGAAAGCTGTCTGACGAAGTCGGCGCTTTCCATATCGACGAGACAGATGGCGCATGTGGTGTCTACAGCCTTCGGATCTGCGGCCACGTCAAGCACTCTCGAAAATTTTACTGCGGGCACAGCTTCAAGGCGCAGTGCTAATGCTTGTGCTGCTTCTTGTGCCTCCGCAGCTTCCGCCACTCTCACAGCCTCGTTCGCTGCGCGCAACGCATCGCCAGATTGGGAGTTTTGCACTGGGGATTTCGTAATCAAGCATGCGCAAACAATCACTGTTACGAGTCCTCCGCAAATAATTAGGATTCGTCGATTGACTATCGCGTCTTTTCCTGTTATCGGCGTTGGGCTCGGTGTCCCCGAATTTTCTGCAGCAATTAAAAAAGAAACAACAAATGGTTAAACACCGGGTACATTGTAATATTAGGTCGTATGATAAGCAAGAATGATGCTCACTGATGGTACTCCATGGAAAGTTGGTTACTGATCGCTACAAACAAAACGAAAGGCGATCGATATCATAGCATAACATCAATGAGCTTCTTTATTTGCTTACCGTTCATTGACTTACACGTCGCTGGCAAACCATTCAGCTCTGCAAAGGACGTAGCTACTAGTAGAGTGTTCCCAGCGCCAACTTCTGCCAAGCAGGTACATGCCATCTGGCAGAAGCACGTGCGGTATTGCCCGCCCGCATAGCCATATGGCCACCAATCGATTGCTATCAAGTCCTTCACATCGATACTGCTGACGCACATGGACCAGCATGCAGCCGCGTTTTGTGATTTACCTACGTATACGTCGCTGCCTCCGTAGCACCACCCAGCATTGCCGTAGTCAACGTATTGGGAGGATAAAGTTACTGGAGAATGAGGCGTGGGCGCCAGTGACTCGACTAATATGCGATAGTCGGCGGCTGCAAGGTTCTCCGTCAGAACAATGAAGTAAGCCGCGGCACGGGTAACGAACATGACGATTGGATGAATACGGTTACTTTGTTTGCGCGGGTGTTCACATGGCTATTCTCTATGTCTCGAGTTGTCGTTCAAACAGCGAACTCTTCTACGCGTTTTAGCTCCGTTCGGCATTTTATCAAAACGATCGTATGCGTGTGATGGCTCTTCTTTCTCATTGCCACAACTAATCTTGCACTTTCTGCTTTTGTACCACTGTGATACTGTACTGTGATAGTGGGGGGGGAATTCCCAAACCGGGAATTCCCGAGGTCGGGAATCGATGGGAATTCCTCGGGACTCGGGAATTCCCTTTTCCAAAAAAATTAATGGTGTTTTCTCGGAATTCCCATACAGGGGGGGTATATTGGCTTTACAGGGGGATTTTTATTTACAGGGGGGTATTGTTTCATTTACAGGGAGGTGCCTCTTCATTGCGCCACCAAAAAATCCTTACTTGCGGCTTCAAAACCAGATGAGAATGGGCGCTTAAAGCGGCCATTCGGGGCCGGTATGAAGATTATAGGCGAGTGGGTTTTCCTTTCTGTATTGCCATACTTTACACAAGCCACTGATGTCTAGGTGAAAGATCTAGAGTTGGACATCAATTCCCCGCTTGAGAGAGTCCTCTCTTGAGCTCCTGCGACAGGCTTGGATTCCCCAAACCAACGGGAATTCCCGGGAATCTTTGGAATTCCCAAGGCCACTTTTCAAAACCGGGAATTCCCCCCCCCCCCCCTACACTGTGATATATGCACTTCTGTAATATATTATGTTAGTGCAATCACCAGAGGGGCACATTGGCCCTGGCATGTGGCCTGGCCCATATTTTGTAACTTCTTTCCAATAATCTGGGGCACGACACTCGCACTCACACGCCTCATACCGGACACAGAAACCAGACGGACACTGACACCGCAACACCAGACACCGGTAAGCAGTCCAAGCCAAGGTCCAAGTAGCAATGGGAATGAAGCAACTACTCATAAGCCTAAGTCCATTTGCCAGTCCCCTATCCCTATTGGCCGTCAATGAAGCACTTCCACTTTCGGCACTTCAGCACCAACGAGAAGCAGAGAAGCTTAGTAGCGACACCTTCGCCTTCGGCCTCCGTTGTTCCGTTGCACTTGCAGATGGACATTTCATATTTCATTACGCAAAAGGACACTCAGCCCAGCCCAGTCAGACTTGTTCTGGAGGATTCATCAGTGCAAAATTTCTGCTATTTGCTGACGATTCTTTGAAACTGGGTAGTAAAAAATTAGTCTAATTTGATCTTATTTTGCCTGAACTTCATGTTCTGGTTATGCTGCTTGCGGCCATAAAACTTGAACGTAGACGAATAAATAATAATAATCGGCCATAGGAGATTTTTTTCTGCTTAGTAGTTGTTTGGATTGTAAAGGTTTCGTAAGAAATTATGTCTTAATGTCGCCTCGTGGCTGCGGTAGCTGCTGAAACTGCCCTTCTGTGCTGCTGGCGTGCGGTTCTTGAAGGTTGTCGCCTTTGCGTGCGCCGAGGACCCTCAAAATGAGTCTCCGCAGATGCACCTCCACTGCTTGATGTACGCCTTCGCTCTCCTCCTGTGGGCCTTGCCTGGTAGCTCGCTTGCCGACGTGGCGACAAAGAAGAATGACGTGGTGAAGAACGTGAAGGCCGGGATGACACCGGAACCATTTCCAATGTTGAGTCGTCCAGTGAAGTGCCTCTTGGTCTGCTTGACGAGCGGTGCGGCCCATGCGATGCTGCATGTGAGGCACGCGATCGCTCGTTCCCAGGCTGCAGCGGAGGGGCTGCAGACGTGGAATAGCGCGTGGAAGTCGAAGGATCGAACCCGGACGTTGGTGGGAGCGAGGAAGGTTGTGACCTATCGGCCTCGTAATCATTGAGATTTGGCGATAGGTCTGTATTGACAGGAGACTGCGCTGGTGTCGACGCAACTGAAGCAGAATTACTATGCGAGGGCGGCAGAACAGATGTCTTGCACAGAGGGCATAGCTCCGAAACACGCAACCATTCATTCAAGCAGTCCGCATGGTAACTGAGAGGAAATTATTGAGGTCAACAAGGCAATAGAAATTGTGAGCCACGAGCGCGTATGAAGTAGGATGAATAGCATCTATCAATGAAATCCCCGAAATATATTTCCTTGAAAGTTAATACATGCATCAGTGGTTTCGTGTACCAGTGGTGGCACGTCGGGAGGCGCTTCACGAAATCGGCACTTTCCATGTCCACGAGGCAGATGGCGCATGTGGCGTCTACACCTGCCGGGTCTGTTGCTGCAGCTAACACTCTTGAGAATTTGGTCGTAGGTGCAGACTCAAGGCGCGCAGCTAGCGCTTGTGCTGCCGCTGCTTGTGCATCAGCTGCTGTTGTTGCGCGAGATGCTTCCGTCGCTGCGCACAACTCTTCACCAGATTCTTCGAAGTTCAGTGCTGGTGTCTTGAGGAGCAAGATCACGCAAATGATCAACGTGGCAGCACCCGCGCAGATGAATATGATTCGCCGGTAGACCACAGGATCCTCTCCAACCGCTGTAGGGCTAGGTGTTGCTGAATTTTATGCAGAAGGTGCAAGCAAAAAGTCAGTGATTCAGATCATCGGTACCATTAATTAATTTGCCTCAATGTTGTTGTTGTTGTTGTTTCTTACCAAACTCGCACGTCGCTGGCAAACCATTCAGCTCTGCAAAGGACGTAGCTACTAGAAGAGTGTTCCCAGCGCCAACTTCTGCCAAGCATGTGCACGCAAACTGACAGAAACACGTGCGGTATTGCCCGCCCGCATAGCCATATGGCCACCAATCGATTGCTATCAAGTCTTCCACGTTACTACTATCGACGCACATGGACCAGCATGCAGCCGCGTTTTGTGACCTACCAACATATTCGTCGCTGCCTCCGTAGCACCACCCAGCATTACCGTAGTCAACGTATTGGGAGTCAACGTATTGGGAGGATAAAGTTACTAGAGAATGAGGCGTGGGCGCCAGTGACTCGACTAATATGCGAGGGTCGGCGGCTGCAAGGTTCTCCGTCAGAACAACGAAGTAAGCCGCGGCACGGGAAACGAACATGACAATTGGATGGGTACTGAATCTTTAATTACGTTGACGCGCACTGAAGGATAGCCGCATAGAATTACCTTCTATATGAATATCTCGTTCATGCCCAGTTCGGCATATATTATCATCAAGTACATAGTCATTCATCCCCATGAATCTTCTTGTTTGTTTTCTGCCACAGGCTTCAAAGTACCAGAGTGATCATCAACGTATAGATCTTAAATCTTGTCTATCATCTTGCGTCATTGTTATCGCCATTTTGCTTCTCGGCATGGAGGCGTGAACAAGTGTATTCTCGGCGTGACTGTGATGAGTGCGTAGCTAGCTATCTGTAGCAGTAGGTTGCTCAGTTTCAGAAGAAGTTCTGAAAAAATAGCGTCGGTTGATTCAGGTTGTGCAGGTGATGTACCAAGAGGGTTCCAACGCATCAACCCCAACCAGGAAAAAATGTCATCTTGTTTGCACCACGGTGTCTCAGCGGGACAATAACACAGGACGCCGGGAGCAGCAGCAGCGACTATTGCTACAAGCCAAAGCGTAATTTCAAATTTAAAATAGAATCATTGAACGCATCATTCACACTTTGCTCTACTTTTAGCTACTACAGATCCTTTTTTTTGGTTCGTAGCTACTATCTGTAGTAACCCCAGAGTCCTTTTTGTCCTCGGAGAATGCCGACTGCTGGCTATGCATTGGATCTCTTCACTCCGAAGTTGGAGGAAGATGAAAGTCTTCCGACTAGGCCTGTGCGAGATCACTCTTTGGCCACAGCAGAAATGATGCGGCCTCGTTATGTCTCTGATCAGGGTGAGCGGGATGGTCTAGATCCTTTGATATCCCGAAGGAAGTCGGCGAATAGACGACAGCCGTCTTCCGAAAGGCGGCGCGCAGCTTTTGAGAAGCTTTCGCCAAAGTATTCTGAGCCAAATGAGCGGGCGATGCCTCATTTTAGAAACAGCTCGGTAGCAGAACGTGCGTCACATTCCACAGCTTCGCCAGCTTCGTCGCCTCGGACTAGAATAGGAGGCTACTCGGTGCTGCCCGGTCATTCAATCTCCAGCTCCTCTATGGCTCACTTTGAACTCGCTGGGCACCGAGCCGCAGACGTGCATGTCAGCAGAGAGCAAGCACGCCAGGTACCAATAGATCGGGATTCCGTTGAGTCCACTGCGACCGCTGTGTCGCCTGTGCTTCCTCCGCCAACCCGCAGCTGTCTCTCCACGGAAGGCGTGGACGCATCGCTGTTGGCGCGTGCTCTTTTGGCTGCCAGCGACGCCACAGCTTACTTGGAATCAGAAGCTCACGCGAAAGCATTGGAGCGTGTATCGAACGCCGCGGCCAGTGAATCCCCGGACCGACGAGCTGAGCACCGTGCTGCACTTCGGTCTGGAGCGCGGCGCAACGCGCAGCATCGCCGCATGGCTAGTAGCAGAGCTGCAACGGACAGCGAGACTTCAAAGGCCTACAGCCCTGTAAAACACTCAAGTATCAGTTCTAGAGCCCGCACTAGTAGCTCAGTGGACCGGCCGGGTGCCTTAGATTCCCTGTCGCTGTCACCATCACCGAGAAAGCACCATGACAGTTACCGTCACTCAAGATTGCAGCAACAGCAGCAGCGCTCGAGTCCACCACTATCTCCTGCCGAACGAAAGGGGCAGCACCTCTTGCGGTCTCCAAGCCCCGGGGCTGATCGAGCTGGTGCCTTACTTGAGCATCACCAGCGGCTCGTGCGATTGCTCGATGATGGAAATAATCATAACGGCGACGGCAACCACGACAGTGTCAGCAGCGATCAGCGTGGCAGTAGTGAAGGCATGATAACAGAGGATGAGATTCCTCCTCGCCCTGCTATCGCGTCGAAATACCCCGAAGGCCGACCAGCGAGCAGTCTCAAATCGTCCATGAACTCGCCGTCGTTGACGACCAAAATACACAGCCCAACGCTCGAGGAGCGTAAGCCAAGGGTGCACGCGCCCCAGCAGCCACAGAAAGTTCAGGGCATGTTGCTCTCGGCGCAACTTGCGCTCGAAGGCCTTTCCACGCCTGTGTCTCCGCGGCGTGCCACCAACGAAGAAGAACGTGGAAAAGCTTACGAGGTGCTGTCGCCGCTGCGTCTCAATTTCCACCAACCACCGCCAGTGCCACAGCAGGACTCTACGACTCCCACTGGATCGCCACCGCGGCGCTCCCCTGCTGGATCAACGGAGAGAAACCCCACGCCACCCCGCCCTGTGCCGCTTAAGCCACCACCTATCCCACCGCCGCCGCGATCCAGTGCAAGCGCCAGTGCATCTGAGCGATTTATTTAAATGTCACTTCGCCCGGGCATGATACGAGCATCCCACGTGAGCTGTACCTAGTCCCTATTTCAGTCCACTCTGAAGGGGCATGAGCTATACCTCATATGTGGGCATTCTAGATAGAGAGAGAGTGCCTGCTTCTGATCTGTCCCTCATCACTCATAACATATAAATTCTAAGGGTCCAGGGTCCTTAGTCTAGTCAATACTTCTCAAATATAAAGAAACACCCCTGTGAAATATAGTAATGGAAAGTGTATCGTTCAGAAAAAGTCTACGTGTGCTGAGTGTCCTGTGTCGCCCTTTACCCTCGAGGTGCCCTTCTGCCATCAGGCATTAGGTGCTTAGAGCCTGCTTTGCATCTCGGAAATTGATTGTAAATAAAGGGCTCATCAGAGATAAAAGCGTGCAAGACTGTATAGGAATGCTCCTGATTAGATCTTATTTTGGTAGAAAGAGAAAGAAGAACGCAATGAAAGTAAGCAGAAAGAGAAAGAAGCAAGTAAGTAGGTCGGTGCGTTGTCTCGCTGAAAATCCCTTTGAACTAGCACAACGAAAACTTCAAAGCGGGTTTCAATTGGAGATCGCTCGCAATCGAATCCTCAGCAGCACCAAGGTGAGTACGAGGCCGCCTGCTTCCATGCTGACGCAGTTATTACATTGGTGCAAGGCGCCAGGCATATCCCTACTTACTAGTACTTCGACCCACACACAAAGGGCAGCTCAATTTCTAAGTTATAAGCTCGTCCCTGTATTTTAAAATTTGGAATGACAGCAGAGAGAAGACACGACAAGAACTCAACTGGAGCCGCCTGGAGCCTGGAGCCCTGAACCCTAGCTAGCCGCCTGACTAGGAGTTCAAGGGTTGTTCCTAGCGCAGCTCACTTCAGAATTACTCACTATTTCTACAACGTATACAGCAGTTCAAAAAAAATGGTACTCAAGTGTCAGCGTTTGCGTCCTCGTGCAGTGCACAGGGCCTGTCTGTGAGCGTTGCTAGCTAAGCTTAGTAGCTAAATGGGCACTCTAGCTAGCTAGAGTACTTTAGAAAGTAAACTACTTATCTGAGTTCATTAGTATTGCTATGTTTTACAAAGGATGCTTGCAAACCCGTCTTAATAGGTTTGGTTTATAAGAGCTAAGTGAAGCATTAAGGAGTATATTCTGTCGCAAGGTCGAGTGATTTTTGTACTACCGTGTGATAGAGTTGACCAGCTAGAGTTTTTTTATTAAGTGTGCTTTGAATAGTGCCTCCTCTAGCTCTAGGAAAGTATACGAAGTGGTCTCCTTGTGCAGATTCTGTTCTTCGAATATGAGGCCTAGCTCAAATATCTATGCTGCCAAACTCTTACTCCTTGCCTGCAGCCTTATGCCCAACACTATTCGAAGCGATGAGTCAACTTTTGATGTTGATCTGGATCCAACTTGGGCAAGGCACGAAGTTTGGGTGAGCAACCTTCCTGCCCCAAGATCGAGCAGTCATCCACGTAGCAGTGAGAATGGCGCTGCAGCCTCGAAGCTTGACTACCACAATGGCTATTACTTGCTGCGCTTTGATCCTCACTTTGAGAGCGTCACTGATAGCGTACGTACTTTTTGCTCTAGCCATGGTGGCTGCGATGGTTTCACCAAGCTTGCGCTGCGGCAAGAGCTGCTCAATCGCTTGCGTCAAAATGCTTCGAAAGCCCGTGCTGAGCTTACAAATTACTTGACGATTGTTACGAGGCCAGGTGCAGAAATCGACTCCATCGATGGAGGAGCCGCTCCTACGACCATGGCTGAGGCGAGTTGGTTTGCTGTTGCAGACCCAAGAATTCTCGAGCGCCACTCGACTCGAGCTTCTGACGTGCGAGCTGTGTTGCTCGAGGGGCGGTTACCGCTTCCTTCGGGAGACTGCGTGAGGCCTAGCGAGCTGTTGCAGAGCATCGGCGCCTGTCCGCTAAATCATGCTCAGGAGGTCCTCCGGAAAGCTGCCGGTTTAGATAATTCCGAAATCGAAACGATTGAATCTCCGTACACTCCATTGTGGCCAACAGACGGTACAGGGTGGGCCTTGGTGGCAGCACGTTGGTTCGAAGCAGAAGAAATGGCGCTCGCAGCTGCGGCCTACCTTCATCTTCTCGCACACGTGCCTGATCCGAGTAACGCTGACGCTACCACAGATTCTCAACAGAGTAGCAACGACCCCAACGAATCTGGAGCAGATCTCAAATTGTCTGCTAAATCGTACGTTGCGGCAGAGCACGGCTTAGGTATGATCGCTTCCACTTGGGGCTTTTTACAATCGGCCGAACAGCTCTTGCTAGGGGCCACAGCCCACGCGGAAGATCCTCACCTTCTCTTCGACGATTCGTCGGAGTATCACAATCATAGTGACAGCAGTGGAAGCAGTGTCAGTGTTGCTGCTTCGGATGGTATTCCCGGCCTTAGCGTGCCGGTGCTGCCACTCTTTCGTGGTGGGTGTACTCCTGCTCTATCAGCTGCTCTGCGTTTTAAGGCTGCCTTGCTCTTTCCGCCAGTCGCACCAAAGCCACCGCACCTGGGCCGTAGCCGAGCCCGCCTCCTCGCTGCAGCAAAACGGCTTGCATCGTTGCCACATGCGGCCAAATCTGACCTAAACAAAAGCAACAGCAGCGCAAATGATGCGCTAGATAACGACAAATCACCAAGGTTGCCCATTGGTGGCGCAGTTGTAGCACCGTCCGATGAACTGGGCCTTACTTTCTTTCACCTCGCTCACCAGGTAAAGATCGCCAACCAGCGGAGCACATCATGCCTTCTTGAAAGGAACTGAGGTCCTCAAAGTGCAGATTTTATCATATATTTATCTGCTAGATTTTGCAGTGCGGAATAGTTTGGTGCCACCCCGCATCCTATTACGTCAACCCGCGTGCTTCTCTGTAAACATAAATAGTTTGATTTTATTCTCATTTTCTCTCTTTAAATACACGTCCAATTGTTTTATCTTTCATACTTTTCTTGACGACGGCCAGGGTCGAAACGACGCCGCACTCATGCGAGCCATCGGTCAAGCCCTTCGAAACCTGGCACCTTCGCTCACTTACATCGCCCCCTATTTGCGGCGCGATGAGCTGAGCCATGATATGCCTCCTCAATCCACTGCACTTTCGAGAGCTTCTTCTGGGGCGTCATCAACACCGCCAATAGAGTCAGCGATTGAGGCAGACGTTAGAATGGGCTCTGAGGTTATGAGGGCACGCGAAGTCTCCGCAGCCATGAAAGCAATGCAAGCATTTGATCAGCGGCCATTGAAGCTTGGCGTTTGCTCGAATCACTTGGGCGACCACAGCATCGGAAGGATGCTCGCCATGCTCCTCAAAGACATGGCCGCCTTGCCTTTGCATCCTGATGGCAGTAGAGACGAAGGCAGCGAGCTACCACTGGTGAAAATTTGGGTGTTAGATCAGACACCTCCAAAGCCTACCAAGGTTGATCACGTGCGACAGTTTATACTGGAACATGCCACCCTTCATGGTGGCCACGTGCATCTGCCTTCTTTTTCGTTGCCAAGCAAAGAAGACAACAACAACGACGATGATGATCGTGGCCAAGGTCACGACGATGTACTGAGTTTAGTTCAAAAGACGGTGGCGTCCCTGGAATTAGATGTGCTATTATACCCAGATGTGGGTATGGAACCGCTCACCTTCTTGTTGAGCTTCTCGCGACTTGCGCCGATTCAGGTATGTAGGTGTGCCTTCGAACTTACGTTAGTTCTGTCAGCCAAATTGGTTTTCTCGTTCGCTCATACTTTTCGAATTTCTTTCGTTTTCAACGTAAATCATCAGCTATTCACAAATTTGCATTTGTTCAAATATATTCTTTTATTTTTGAAGGCCGTATGGTGGGGGCATCCGGACACGACAGCATCTCTAGCCCTTGATGTCTTCGTTGGCCTCGATGACGAGCTCAGCTCCGCTGCAGATGACCAGTACTTGGAGCAGCTTTCAAGAATGACGTGGCTAAATACGGCCCCGTTCGCAGCCGACTACGCGCCTCGATGGGTTGATGGCAACGATGGTGATGATAGCAGCAGCAGTCACGATGAAGAAGGTCGTATTACGATGGGAGAAAGCGAATTGGAACACCGCGACACGCCCTCCACTTTTGGCCTTGCATTATTCCCGCCGCCAACTACGAATTTCGAATCGGTAAACGCCAGGGTGGTAACTCGACAGCCACACATCTTCTTGGTGCTTGGCCGCCTTTTCAAACTTCATCCAGACTTCGACATTATTGTAAGTCTGCGCACCTACTGCACCAATACATTTGGCTAAGTCTCTTTGTTCACTCCGATCAATTCTCTACACTTGTGCCGGCATTGTTCATGCACGAAATGATACAGAGAGTTAGGCCACATAAATTAATTAAACTCTGCACGTCTTTTTTTTCTTTTTCTTAGCTTTCAATTTTGCGAAAATTGTTGTAGATGTTAAACATCCTACGCGCAGACCCCTCGGCTGTGATAGTCCTCATTCAAGAGCGGCACGAGTCGTGGACGACGTCAGTTTGGGAACGCCTGCAGGCCGCCGCCATTGCGATAGACGCTGTTGAAGCCACGATGGCCTCAGGAAGGCCAAACAGCGGTGATGCTGCACCAGGAGCCCACGAGCTTTCTCAGCAGCGCCCATCGGCAACGGCTGCACTAGGCCGCGTGCGCTTTTTGCACTACTGGAACTACGTACGAGTTTTGCGCCTCCCGCAAACGCTGGCGGTTCTTGACACGTGGCCATATGGTGGCTGCTTGACTGCGCTTGAAGCTCTGAGCAATGGCCGTCCCGTGATGACCTTGCCAAGTGCATATGCGCGCGGCCGATTTGCCCTGGCCATGTACCGTCTCATGGGTCTCGCTCCATCGAACACATCATCTTTTCCTGACTGTGAGAATGAAGGCGGGCATGCCAACAAAAGTAACGTTAACGCATATGTCGTCCAAGACGTATGCCGTGGCAATGAAACGTACCCATGGGGATTTATGGCATCTACTCCGGACGACCTCGTATCAGCAGTGGCTCGCCTTGGTACAGATAATCTCCACCGCAAGCGGTTGGTAGACTCAGTGCATGCCAAGTACCCAACCCTCTCTCAGCATACGGGTAATGCCGCGAATGAATGGGCTCGGCACTTTCGTGGCCTCTATCGCCAGGCTACAGCCAATGCAGCGCTGCAGCACTGATAGGAGGCTGATAATAGTATTATGACAATTTTTTGGATTATTCTCGAAATGGGCTCTCTTCTCTATTTCAAGGAGTGGGCTTTAAAACTAATTAGTACAATTAAGACTTTGAAGGTATGATTGGATTTCACTTAAAACTTATAGCAGTAAAACCAGGACACCAAACAGCACCTGAAAACGATTGAAAAGGAATTTAAATTCAAAACAGCTAGTAACTCGCGACTGGTAATATAGCGCGGCATTGGATTGGGCCTATTATTTTGGCAAGGGCTCTGTAGCTCTTGGTGTTATATGCAGGGTTAGGTTGCTTCGTCCAGCTCAAGAGTGAAGTATGGTTATTCTGAGTCAACATTCAGCATTTAGGGCTTACGTTGCTCAGGAGTTATATACTTCAAGCCGGCCCGCAGCATTGGCTTCTGTGTCATTTGGGTTTGTATTAGTTCGAGTTCGAGTACTTCAAGCCGGCAGCAACGGATTGGAACGACCATGCTGTCGATGTATAAGAAATGAACGAAGTACCACGGTATTTTTGCCTTGATACCAAGTCGTCCCTGATACTTTTTTTGCTTTGCCTTCATCACATGTTTTGAGACCAAATAGATCAACGAAGAGTTGATGTTTTGTACCGACATGACCAGAAATGCCTACCAAGAAAAATCTCTGTCTGTCCGTCACATCACATTTTTATCTGGGTAACATACATACATGTTCCGTAGTTTCCACAGATCAACTCCTGTCGGCTTTCAAATAACACAAGTTCAGGTGCCCGTGCCATGCACGGTTTCGGGGCAGAAGTATTCATTGAGGAAGTAAGGAAGTGCAATGATATGATGATATACTCTACAGGTGTATCGTTTTTAGCATAAGCTACCTTGTTGA